>OIYT01001337.1_pt1 | contig 17850 bp, 9 predicted proteins | sample 1588201 | NCBI WGS metagenome assembly OIYT01 (sample SAMN03283260) | human gut metagenome | biome: human-associated habitat; material: feces | host: Homo sapiens | place: USA | collected 2013
ACATAATCTGAAGTTCCAGGGGGTATGGGATACAAAAGCAGTACAGAAAATTACAGGGCTGCCGGATTATTATTTTGCACCGGATAAAATGGAGGCATATAAGGATGCAAACCTTCTGAAAGGCGGTATCGTTTACGCAGATAAAGTGACAACGGTAAGCCGCAGCTATGCAGAAGAGATCAAGACCTCTTTCTATGGTGAGGGACTGGAAGGCCTGATGAATGCCAGAGCCAATGACCTGTGGGGAATTGTCAACGGACTGGATTATAATGACTGGAATCCGGATACAGACTACCGTCTTGCAAAGAACTTTAATATTAGCAATTTCAGGCGGAACAAGCCGGCAAATAAGATGGCATTACAGGAAGAACTGGGACTGGATCAGGACAGCCATGTGATGCTGATCGGAATTGTATCCCGTCTGACAGACCAGAAGGGATTTGACCTGATCGATTATATGATGGATGAGATGTGCCAGGATGCGGTACAGATCGCAGTGCTTGGTACGGGAGACCCAAAGTATGAGAATATGTTCCGCCACTTTGCATGGAAGTATTCAGGAAAGGTTTCTGCGAATATTTTCTATTCGGATGATCTTTCCCACCGGTTCTATGCAGGATGTGATGCATTTCTGATGCCGTCTTTATTTGAACCATGTGGACTGAGCCAGCTGATGAGTCTGCGTTATGGTACACTGCCGATCGTCAGAGAGACAGGAGGACTGAAAGATACTGTTGAGCCTTATAATGAGTTTGAAAAGACAGGAACAGGTTTCAGTTTCACGAATTATAATGCACATGAGATGTTGAATACAGTCCGTTATGCAGAGCGGATTTACTATGATAAAAAGAGAGACTGGAATAAGATTGTAGAACGTGCAATGAGCCAGGACTTCTCATGGCAGAATTCTGCACGACAGTATGAAGAGCTTTACAAGAGCCTGATAGGAGAATAAAAGGAGTTTACAACCAGATGAAGATCATTGACAGATTGAATGAAGACAGAATAAATATATCTTTTGAGGTGTTCCCACCGAAGACGGATGCGGGGTTTGCAAATGTGCAGCGTGCGACGGATGAGATCGCAAAGCTGGATCCATCTTACATCAGTGTGACGTACGGAGCAGGTGGAGGTACAAGTAAGAATACAGCGAAGATCGCATCCCATATCAAGGACGATCTGCACGTACTCAGTCTTGCACATCTGACCTGTGCTTCTTCCACAAAAGAAGAAGTGCGTGAGGTGATCCGGAATTTAAAGGAGCTTGGCATAGAGAATATTCTTGCTCTGCGTGGAGACATCCCGGAGGGAATGAAGTTCCCGGATGGAGACCGTTTCCATTATGCATATGAGCTGGTGGAGGAGATCCGAAAACAGGGAGATTTCTGTATCGGTGCAGCGTGCTATCCGGAAGGTCATGTGGAGAATGAGCATAAGGAAGATGATATCCGCTTTTTAAAACAGAAAGTGGACTGCGGTGTTGATTTCCTTACAACGCAGATGTTCTTCGACAATGATATCCATTATAATTTCCTTTACAGGATCAGGGAAGCCGGGATCACAGTCCCGGTTCTCCCGGGGATTATGCCGATCACAAGTGCGGCTCAGATGAAGAGAAGCCAGGAGCTTTCAGGAACTGTATTTCCAAGAAGATTTCTTGCATTGCTTGACCGTTTCGGAAGTTCACCGGAAGCAATGATGCAGGCGGGAATTGCTTATGCAACGGATCAGATCATTGATCTTCTGGCAAATGGAGTAAAGAATATCCATATTTATTCTATGAACAAACCGGAAGTCGCAACCAAGATCATGAGCAATATTTCTGAAATCATTAAGTGTTAAGAAAGTGAAATACCAGATGAGTGAGATGGACAAAAAGAGACGTGAGGCAATTCGCTATCTGGGGTTCGGACGAAATGCGGCAGACGAAAGGACTTATGAACTGATCGAAGCGTCTTTTGACGATCTGAACAGGGAAGCAAGTCCGAGATTCGTCTACCGCATTTTTGATTTGGATCATAGTGTGGATGGCTTATTGCGGGTCGGGACAATGGAAATACAGAGTAAAAGTCTGTTGAGAAACCTCAAAGGATGCGGACAGGTTGTTCTGTTTGGGGCGACACTGGGAGCCGGGGCGGACAGGCTGATCCGCCGGGTATCTCTTACCGATATGGCAAGGGCGGTTGTACTCCAGGCATGTGCTGCTGCAGAGCTGGAAGAGTATTGTGATGAACAGCAGAAAAAGATCAGCACAGAGCTGGAAAAAAGTGGATTGTATCTTCGGCCAAGGTTCAGCCCTGGATATGGGGACTTCCCGATCGAGTTCCAGGAGCCGATCATGAGGATGCTGGATTGTGCAAAGAAGATTGGTCTTACGATGACAGACAGCTATATGATGAGTCCGACGAAGTCTGTGACTGCGATCATAGGGATCAGCACAGAGAAAGAAAGATGCCCGATCTCAGGCTGTGAAGCCTGTGGAAAAAAGGACTGTGCATACCGCAGGTAAGGCAACAAAAGTAAAAGGATATGAAGGCAGCCGAAAGGCGAAGCCGGGAACAGATACAAAGAAAAGGCAGGAAGGATAAAGACAGATGTTACGAGAACGGCTGGGAAAAGAGTTATTATATTTTGACGGAGGAATGGGAACGCTGTTACAGGAGCGTGGACTGCAGCCGGGAGAACTCCCGGAGACATGGAATCTGCTGCACGCGGAAGAAATCCGTGAGATCCACAGAAAATATATTGAAGCTGGAAGTGACATTGTACTGACGAATACGTTTGGTGCAAACGCATTAAAGTTTCATGATGATGCATATTCTCTGGAAGAGATTGTCAATGCTGCAGTCGGCCATGTAAAGGCTGCAGCAGAACAGGCGGGAAATGGACGGAGAATCTATACTGCACTGGATATCGGTCCGACCGGAAAGCTCTTGAAACCAATGGGAGATTTGGATTTTGAGACTGCTTATGAAGCTTATAAAGAAGTGATGATCTATGGAGAAAAAGCAGGAGCTGACCTGATCCATATCGAGACGATGAGCGATACGTATGAACTGAAGGCTGCGGTTCTTGCAGCAAAAGAAAATACGTCGCTTCCTGTTTTTGCGACCACGATCTTTGATGAAAGAGGAAAGCTTCTGACAGGTGCGGATGTGCCATCAGTAGTGGCATTGCTGGAAGGACTGCGGGTGGACGCATTCGGGATCAACTGCGGAATGGGACCAGAACAGATGATTCCAATTCTGGAACAGATCACAAAATATTCTTCCCTGCCTGTTATTGTAAAGCCAAATGCAGGACTTCCGAAGCAGAAGAACGGGCAGACTTATTATGATGTTTCACCGGAAGAGTTCGCGGAAGTCATGAAGAAAATTGTGAAAATGGGAGCTGTTGTCATCGGTGGATGCTGCGGAACGACGCCGGATCATATCAAAGCGATGGCAGATGCCTGCCGTATGATCCCGATAAAGCCGGTAGAAAAAAAGAACTTTACCATGGTATCGTCCTATGGACAGAGTGTCTTTCTCGGTACGGGATCAAAGATCATCGGTGAGCGTATCAATCCGACCGGAAAGAAGCGGTTTAAGCAGGCACTGAAAGAGCATGACTTGGATTATATCTTAAGAGAGGGGATTACCCAGCAGGATAACGGGGCACATATTCTGGATGTGAATGTGGGACTCCCGGATATTGATGAACCGGCACTGATGAAAGAAGTGGTGCAGGAACTTCAGAGCGTTACAAGTCTTCCGCTTCAGATTGATACCGTTGATGTGGAAGCGATGGAGGGTGCGTTAAGGATTTATAATGGAAAGGCGATGGTCAATTCTGTCAGCGGAAAGCAGGAGTCTATGGACAAAGTATTTCCACTGATCCAGAAATACGGAGGAGTCGTGATCGGACTTGCACTGGATGAGAACGGAATCCCGGCAGATGCCGAGGGAAGAGTGCAGGTTGCAAAGAAGATCATTGCAGAAGCGGCAAAGTATGGGATCGAAAAGAAAGATATCGTCATTGACGCACTGGCAATGACCATTAGTTCTGAACCGGAAGGTGCAAAGATCACGCTGGAGACACTGAGAAGGCTCAGGGATGAAGTTGGAGTCTGCACGGTACTGGGAGTATCTAATATTTCATTCGGACTTCCAAGCCGTCCGATCGTCAATTCCATTTTCTATACCATGGCAATGCAGAATGGATTGAGCGTGGGAATCATCAATCCGGGTTCAGAGGATATGATGAAAGCATGGTATGCATTTCATGCCCTGATGGCTCTGGACAGTAACTGTGAGAAATATATTGCAAGGTATGCACAGCAGCCGGGAACGACTCCGGTACAGGCAGCAGGCGGAAAGCATACGATGACATTGCAGAGTGCGATCGAGAGAGGACTGAAAGAAGAAGCCAGTTCGATCACGGCAGAACTGGCAGAGCAGAAAGATGCACTGGATATCATTAATGAAGAACTGATCCCGGCTCTGAACAATGTAGGTGAGGGATTTGAAAAAGGAACTGTATTCCTTCCACAGCTTCTGATGAGTGCAGAGTCTGCAAAGAGTGCATTTGCAGTACTCAAAGAAAGAATGGATCAGAGCGGGGAAGTACAGGAGAAAAAAGGAAAGGTCATCCTTGCGACAGTCAAGGGAGATATCCACGATATCGGAAAGAATATCGTAAAAGTCCTGCTGGAAAATTACAGTTTTGATGTGATCGATCTCGGAAAAGATGTTCCGCCGGAAAAGGTAGTTGAGACGGTTCTTGAGCAGGATGTCCATTTAGTTGGCCTGAGTGCCCTGATGACAACGACGGTTGTAAGTATGGAAGAGACAATCCGCCAGTTGCGGGAAAAAGCCCCGGATTGCCTGGTGATGGTAGGAGGAGCTGTGCTGAATCAGGAATATGCTGATATGATCGGAGCAGATTTTTATGGAAAAGATGCCATGCAGTCCGTACATTATGCACAGAAGGTATTCAGTTGAGTTATGCACAGAAGGTGTTCAGTCGAGCCACTTTACAAAAGTGGACTGCTATGATATATTTTAAGTTAGGCTTTTTGAGCAAAAGAGGAGGATGATGTATGCAGCCATACGGAGTAAACCAATTAAGGAAAATGTTTTTGGAGTTCTTTGAGAGCAAGGGACATCTTGTGATGAAGAGCTTTTCTTTAGTACCGCATAATGATAAGAGTCTTCTCCTGATCAATTCAGGAATGGCTCCGCTGAAACCATATTTTACAGGACAGGAGATCCCTCCGAGAAGAAGAGTGACTACCTGCCAGAAGTGTATCCGTACAGGAGATATTGAAAATGTAGGAAAGACAGCACGCCATGGTACATTTTTTGAGATGCTTGGAAATTTCTCTTTCGGGGATTATTTTAAGAATGAAGCCATCGAGTGGTCATGGGAATTTCTGACAGAAGTAGTAGGACTTGACCCGGACAGACTTTATCCGTCAGTCTATGAAGAGGATGATGAAGCATTTGATATCTGGAATAAGAAGATGGGAATCCCTGCAGAGCGTATTTTCCGTTTCGGTAAGGAAGATAACTTCTGGGAGCATGGTTCAGGCCCGTGTGGTCCATGTTCAGAGATTTATTACGACCGTGGAGAAAAGTATGGATGTGGAAAACCGGGATGTACAGTCGGATGCGAATGTGACCGTTATATGGAAATTTGGAACAACGTATTCAGCCAGTTTAATAATGACGGACATGGAAATTATACCGATCTGATCCAGAAGAATATTGATACAGGTATGGGACTGGAGCGTCTGGCATGTATCGTACAGGATGTAGATTCCATGTTCGATATCGATACAATGAAGGCTCTGCGTGACCATGTATGCCGCCTTTCAGGAAAACAGTACGGAACAGATCACGAGACAGATGTCTCTCTGCGTGTCGTTACAGATCATGTCCGTTCCGTGACATTTATGATCTCAGACGGAATCCTTCCATCCAACAGCGGACGTGGATATGTTCTTCGTCGTCTGTTAAGACGTGCATGCCGTCACGGAAAGCTGCTCGGAATCGAGGGAGCGTTCCTTGTAGAACTTGCTACAACTGTGATCGAAGGATCAAAGGACGGATATCCGGAGCTGGAAGAAAAGAAAGAGTTTATCTTTAATGTGATTGCAAAGGAAGAGGCGAACTTCAATAAGACGATCGATCAGGGACTTGCGATCCTTGCAGATATGGAAGCTGAGATGGAGAAGAAGGGCGAGAAAGTTCTCTCCGGCGAGAATGCATTCCGCCTTTATGATACCTATGGATTCCCGATTGATCTGACAAGTGAGATCCTGGAGGAAAAAGGTCTGACTTATGATGAAGAAGGCTTCAAAAAGGCTCAGGAAGAACAGCGTGCCAAGTCAGAGGGAACATTCGGAACTCATTCCTATACAGGAAAAGAAGTATCTGTCTATGATGAACTGGATGCAGAGATCGGAACAGAATTTGTAGGATACGATCATCTTACATTTGATTCAAAAGTTTCCGCACTGACTACAGAGGATGAGATCGTGGATGCTCTGTCTGACGGAGAAAAGGGAACGATCATTGTTGAGCAGACCCCGTTCTATGCAACGATGGGTGGACAGGAAGCTGACAAGGGAGTGATCCGGACAGCAGAAGGTGAGTTTGTTGTAGAGGATTGTATCCACCTTGCAGGAACAAAGGTCGGACATATCGGCCATGTGACAAAGGGTATGATCAAGATCGGTGATACTGTGACATTGGAGGTTAATGCAAAGAACAGGGCTCTGACTGAAAGAAACCACAGTGCGACGCATCTGCTTCAGAAAGCACTTCGTACTGTACTTGGAAGTCATGTTGAGCAGGCTGGATCTTTTGTAAATGAAGACAGACTTCGTTTTGACTTTACTCATTTTTCCGCAGTGACTCCGGAAGAGTTGAAGAAAGTAGAAGAGATTGTGAATGAGCAGATCCAGAATGCCCTTGAAGTAGTTACAAAGAATCTGCCGATTGAAGAGGCAAGGAAGACCGGTGCTCAGGCTTTGTTTGGCGAGAAGTACGGTGACGTTGTACGTGTAGTAGACATGGGTGGATTTTCAGTTGAATTTTGTGGAGGAACCCATGTGAAAAATACATCTGAGATCATGGCACTTAAGATTATCTCAGAGAGTGGTGTGGCAGCCGGTGTACGCCGTATAGAGGCTCTGACATCAGACGGTCTTATGAAGTATTATGCAGAAATGGAGCATCTCCTGAAAGAAGCTGCCCAGCTTATAAAGGCTTCCCCTGAGAATCTGGCTGAGAAGATCACACATCTGCAGGCAGAGAATAAAGCTCTGAAGGGAGAAGTGGACAGCTTAAAGAGCAAAATGGCACAGGAAGCAGCAGGCAATGTCCTGGATCGGGTAAAAGAAGTGAAGGGTGTGAAACTTCTTGCTGCTCAGCTTGACGGAGTTGATATGAATGAACTTCGTGAACTGGGAGACCAGTTTAAAGAGAAACTGGGAGAAGGCGTGGTTGTTCTTGCATCCGGAAATGAAGGAAAAGTAAGTCTGATGGCAACCGTAACAAATGGTGCCATGAAACAGGGAGCCCATGCAGGTAACCTTGTGAAGGCGATCGCAGGTCTTGTCGGTGGTGGCGGTGGCGGACGTCCGAATATGGCACAGGCCGGTGGTAAGAACCCGGCAGGTATTGCACAGGCACTTGAGAAAGCAGAAGAAGTCCTCGCAGAGCAGATCCATTAAGCTGCAAAAGCCTGACTTATAAAAATATACAAAATTCTTAACTTTTTTGAATAAAAAGAGTTGACGGAAGAAAAAATTATGGTATAATAATTAGCAGTGCAATAAATATACCCGAACAGTCGTATGATGCACAATACAAGGCTGGAGGGGAGGTTAGGTGTGAGACTATGTCAAATGTAATCGTTAAAGAAAACGAAACGTTAGATAGTGCCTTACGCAGATTCAAAAGAAACTGTGCAAAGGCTGGCATTCAGCAGGAAATTCGTAAGAGAGAGCATTACGAAAAGCCAAGCGTAAGACGTAAAAAGAAATCTGAAGCTGCTAGAAAACGTAAATATAACTAATATGTGCAGATGAGCGGAGTACCGGAATGGTGCTTCGCTTTTTTATATGTCGGGAAAAATTTCATGATATAAAAAGGTGTTGATATCTTAAAGCTATGCAGGGAAATAAAATGCTGCAGACGGTCAAAACTTTTCCTGATAAAAATTAGAGGAATTATAGGAAGATGAATTTTGTCAGTATTGTTTATGCAATTTCAGTGGCTTAAAGTGATAAAACTTTAAAATGATGCAATAAATTGTTGACAATCTTTCATTTAGATTTTAAAATAAACGAGTAGACAAAGAAGTCTCAAGCGAACGCGGCAGACAACAGGTCTTCGCGTTATATTTATTTTAGGAGGTAGTTGAGAAATGTCATACGTTGATGAAGTGATTGAATTAGTCGTAAAGAAAAACCCGGCTGAGCCGGAATTCCATCAGGCAGTAAAAGAGGTACTGGAATCTCTTCGTGTTGTGATCGAGGCAAATGAAGAAAAATTCCGCAAAGAAGCTCTTCTTGAGAGACTTGTAGAGCCTGAAAGACAGATCAAATTCCGTGTTCCATGGGTAGATGATAACGGACAGGTACAGGTTAATACAGGATACCGTGTACAGTTCAACAGTGCGATCGGACCATACAAAGGAGGTCTTCGTCTTCATCCATCCGTAAACCTTGGTATTATCAAATTCCTTGGTTTTGAGCAGATTTTCAAGAACTCTCTTACAGGACTTCCGATCGGCGGAGGTAAAGGTGGATCTGATTTCGATCCTAAGGGAAAATCTGACAGAGAAGTAATGGCATTCTGCCAGAGCTTTATGACAGAGCTCTGTAAATATATTGGTGCTGATACTGATGTTCCTGCAGGAGATATCGGTACAGGTGCAAGAGAGATCGGATATATGTTCGGTCAGTACAAGAGAATCCGTGGACTGTATGAAGGTGTTCTTACAGGAAAAGGTCTTACATACGGTGGATCCCTTGCACGTACAGAAGCAACAGGATATGGTCTTCTGTATCTGACAGAGGAACTTCTGAAACTTAATGGAATCGAGCTTGCAGGTAAGACGGTAGCAGTTTCAGGATCAGGAAATGTTGCAATTTACGCTACAGAAAAAGCACAGCAGCTTGGTGCAAAAGTTGTTACTGTAAGTGATTCTACAGGATGGGTATATGATCCAGAAGGAATCGACGTTGCAGCCCTCAAAGAGATCAAGGAAGTAAACCGTGCAAGACTGACAGAGTACAAGAAGTATCGTCCGAACTCAGAGTATCATGAGGGAAGAGGCGTATGGAATGTGAAGGTTGATATCGCTCTTCCATGTGCTACACAGAACGAGCTGCACCTTGAGGATGCACAGGCACTTGTTGCGAACGGATGCATCGCAGTTTGCGAGGGTGCTAACATGCCTACGACTCTGGAAGCTACAGAGTACCTGCAGAAAAATGGTGTGATTTTTGCACCTGGTAAAGCAGCTAACGCTGGTGGAGTTGCTACATCCGCACTTGAGATGTCACAGAACAGTGAGCGTCTGAGCTGGACATTTGAAGAAGTTGACAGCAAGCTGAAAAATATCATGGTTAATATTTGCCATAATATGTCTGATGCAGCTGAGAAATACGGCTTCAAGGGCAACTACGTTGTAGGTGCTAACATTGCCGGATTTGAAAAGGTTGTAGATGCAATGACAGCTCAGGGAATCGTTTAAGATTCAGAGAAAGTGATCAATTCGCCCGGGAAATGCAGGTTTCCCGGGTTTTTCTTTTTGTTAAAAGATATTAAAGCTTTATGAAAAAAGGATAAAGTTTATTGACAATTTAGAATAGAATATTTATTATATCTAATAAATAAGAGGGAGTAACTGGCACTTTTTAATAAGTGTTTGCGATGTCGCCAGAACCGATGGAATTTAGCATCCGTATCGTGATTAAATAGTGAGACTTTTATTGCATATCGAGGTGCAATAAAAGTCTCATTTTTTATACAAGAGAATACAGAAGCAGGTATCGGTGGCAGGTTTGCTATCTTATAATTATGAGGTAAATGCAGGAGGAGCAAAAATGAGATCATATTATCAAATGTCAGGTGAAGAAGTGCTGCAGGAAGTAAATGGCTCTTTAGAACCGCTTACGAATGAACAGGTGAGAGAACATCAGGAACAGTATGGACCGAATGAATTGGTCGAGGGAAAGAAAAAGACGATCTTACAGATCTTTTTGGAACAATATAAGGACTTTCTGGTCATTATTCTGATCATTGCTGCGGTGGCATCAGGATTTATGGGAGATGTGGAGAGTGCCGCAGTTATCCTGATCGTGATTACGATGAATGCAATACTGGGGACAGTGCAGACGATCAAGGCAGAACAGTCACTGGCAAGTCTGAAGAAGCTTTCCGGGCCGGAGGCGAAGGTGCTAAGAGACGGGGCAGTTGTGCAGATCCCTTCCGCAGAAGTGACAGTAGGAGATATTGTGATGCTGGAAGCAGGAGATTATATTCCGGCAGACGGAAGGCTTTTAGAGTGTGCCAGCATGAAAGTGGATGAAAGTGCATTGACAGGAGAAAGCCTGGGAGTAGAAAAGACAACGACGATTATAAAAGAAGAAAATGTACCACTTGGAGACCGGGTGAATATGGTTTATTCGGGCAGTTTTGTCACTTATGGAAGAGGTTCATTTCTTGTAACTGAGATCGGAATGGAGACAGAGGTTGGAAAGATCGCAGGACTTCTGAAGAATACTTCAGAAAAGCGGACTCCATTGCAGGTGAACCTGGATCAGTTCGGACAAAAGCTTTCCATCCTGATTCTTGTATTCTGTGGTATTTTGTTCGGAATCAGTATCCTGCGGGGAGATAATATCGGAGATGCATTTTTATTTGCAGTAGCTCTTGCAGTTGCAGCAATTCCGGAGGCTCTGAGTTCGATTGTGACCATTGTGCTTTCCTTCGGTACGCAGAAGATGGCAAAGGAACATGCAATCATCAGAAAATTGCAGGCAGTGGAAGGCCTTGGAAGTGTATCGGTTATCTGTTCAGATAAGACGGGAACACTGACGCAGAATAAAATGACCGTGGAAGATTACTACGTGGATGAAAAGAGTATTCCTGCCGGTGCAGTAGATCTGACAGACAGTTCACAAAGCCGTCTGATGATCAGCAGTATTCTCTGCAACGATGCAACCAATGCGGATGGTATTGAGATTGGAGATCCGACTGAGACAGCACTTTTAAATCTTGCAAGTGGGCTGGGGATGGATCCGGAGGAGGTTCGGAAAAAGTATCCAAGAGAAAGTGAAAACCCGTTTGACAGCGACCGAAAACTGATGGCGACCAAGCATATGTTGAACGGAATCCCGACGATGATCGTAAAAGGAGCTGTGGATGTGCTGCTGGACAGGACAGATCTGATCCAGTTGGGAGATGAAGTGTATGAGATCACGAGGGAGGACCGTGCAAGGATTGAGGCACAAAACCGGAAGTATTCAGAAGAGGGACTTCGTGTACTTGCTTTTGCATATAAAGTTGTGTCAGATGAGATGGAACTGACGCTTCAGGACGAGGATCACCTGATATTCCTGGGACTGGTTGCCATGATGGATCCACCGAGGGAAGAGTCCGCTGCTGCGGTTGCCGAGTGCAAGAGGGCAGGAATCCGTCCAATCATGATCACGGGAGATCATAAAGTAACAGCAGCGGCGATTGCAAAAAGGATTGGGATTTTGAAAGAAGAATCTGAAGCATGTGAGGGATCTCAGATCGACCGGATGTCGGATGAGGAGCTGAAGGATTTTGTAGAAGGAATTTCTGTATATGCAAGAGTGTCGCCGGAACATAAGATCCGGATTGTGCGGGCATGGCAGGAAAAAGGAAATATCGTTTCCATGACGGGGGATGGTGTGAATGATGCACCGGCATTAAAGCAGGCAGATGTTGGTGTTGCAATGGGAATTACCGGAAGTGAAGTGTCCAAGGACGCTGCAGCGATGATCCTGACAGATGATAATTTTGCTACGATTGTGAAGGCGGTTGAAAATGGAAGAAATCTTTACAGGAATATCAAATTTGCCATTCAGTTTTTATTATCAGGAAATTTCGGGGCGATCCTGGCAGTACTGGTTGCGTCAATTTTTGCACTTCCTGTTCCGTTTGCACCGGTGCATTTACTTTTTATCAATCTGCTGACGGACAGTCTTCCGGCGATCGCACTGGGACTTGAGCCACATTCCAAAGCTGTGATGGAAGAGAAACCAAGACCGTTGAATGAGTCAATCCTTACGAAAGACTTTTTGCTGAGGATCGCAGTGGAGGGAGTATCTGTCTGTGCAACAACCATGACGGCATTTCTGATCGGATACAGGGATGGAAATGCACTGCTGGCGAGTACGATGGCATTTGCAACACTCTGTTCGGCAAGACTGTTCCATGGATTCAACTGTAAATCGAACAAACCGGTTGTATTTACAAAGAAGGTTGCAGATAATAAGTATCTGATCGGTGCATTTGCACTGGGAATCCTGCTGGTGACGGCAGTCGTTATGATCCCTGGACTGCATACGATTTTTAAAGTACAGACACTGAACTTCACACAGCTCTTTACTGTGTATGGGCTTGCGGCATTGAATATACCAGTGATTCAGTTATTGAAAGCAATCTGGGTAAAAGCAGGGAAATAGAACTGGATCTTCAGATATAGAATGACAGAACGAAGGAGGAGTCAACTTGAAAAAAGTAGAGAAACCCAAAAAGCCCCTGATATTTTATTACCTGATTGCTCTGGTGATACTGATACTGCTTAATACATTTCTTTTTCCCAATCTGATGAATCATCATAAAGTAAAAGATGTAGATTACGGTACATTTCTTACGATGGTTGATAAAAAAGAAGTGTCCAAAGTAGAGTTAAATGGCGATACGATTTATTTTACGGATAAAGCGGCTGAGCCGAATTACTATGAGACAACGACGTTTGAAGACCCGGATCTTGTAAACCGGCTGGAAGAAGCTGGATGTGAATTTGGAAGAATTGCACAGGAAGAGATGAATCCGCTTGTCAGTTTCCTGCTTGTATGGGTTCTGCCAATCGTGATTTTCTGGGTATTGGGACAGTTCCTTGCAAAGCGTCTGATGAAAAAGATGGGGGGAGGTACTGCCGGAAATCCTTTTATGCAGTTCGGAAAAAGCAATGCCAAAGTATATGTTGAGTCTACGACAGGAATTACATTTAACGATGTTGCAGGGGAAGATGAGGCAAAAGAACTGCTGACAGAAATCGTGGATTTTCTTCATAATCCAAAGAAATATCAGGAGATTGGAGCTGTCTGCCCGAAAGGTGCACTTCTTGTCGGACCTCCCGGTACAGGTAAGACGCTGCTTGCAAAGGCGGTGGCAGGAGAAGCAAATGTTCCATTTTTCTCAATGTCAGGTTCTGAATTTGTTGAAATGTTCGTCGGTATGGGTGCTTCTAAGGTAAGAGATCTTTTCAAGCAGGCAAATGAAAAAGCTCCCTGTATCGTGTTCATTGATGAGATCGATACGATTGGTAAGAAAAGAGATAATGCCGGATATGGAGGAAATGATGAGCGTGAGCAGACGCTGAACCAGCTTTTGACGGAGATGGATGGATTTGATGCATCCAAGGGTGTTGTGATTCTTGCAGCAACGAACCGTCCCGACAGTCTTGATCCGGCACTTTTAAGACCGGGAAGATTTGACCGGCGGATTCCGGTGGAACTTCCTGACCTGAAAGGAAGAGAAGAAATCCTGAAAGTTCATGCGAAAAAGGTCAGACTGGGAGATGACATTGACTTTAACGCGATCGCAAGAGCAGCATCCGGGGCATCCGGAGCGGAGCTGGCGAATATGGTGAATGAAGCGGCATTGCGGGCGGTTCGTGAGAACCGGAAGTTTGTAACACAGGCGGATCTTGAAGAGAGTATTGAGACGGTTATTGCCGGATATCAGAAGAAGAATCAGGTACTTTCCGCAAAAGAAAAACTGATTGTATCTTATCATGAAATCGGACATGCACTGGTTGCCGCATTGCAGACCCATTCTGCACCGGTGACAAAGATTACGATCATTCCGAGAACTTCAGGAGCATTGGGATATACCATGCAGGTAGAAGCGGAAGAGCGGAATCTTATGAGCAAGGAAGAGCTGGTGAATAAGATTGCAACACTGACAGGTGGAAGATGTGCCGAGAAACTGATCTTTGATTCGATCACGACAGGTGCATCTAACGATATTGAACAGGCGACAAAACTGGCACGTGCCATGATCACAAGGTATGGGATGAGCGACCGTTTTGGCATGGTGGCACTGGAAACCCAGAATAATCCATATTTGGGCGGTGACAGTACCTTAAGCTGTTCTCCACAAACGGCTGCCACGATTGATGATATGGTCGTAGAGACAGTCAGGGAAGGGTATGACACAGCGATGGATCTGCTGGAGAAAAATAAGATGAAACTGCATGAACTTGCAAAATATCTTTATGAAAAAGAGACGATCACGGGAGAAGAGTTTATGCAGATCCTGAACCGTAAAGAGATTTCAGGAGAACAAATAAAAACAGAGTCTGAAGATTAGTTAAAGTTTTTCTAAACATAGTGGAAAATGCGGATGAATGTGGTAAAATAAAATCAGATGTGGTGTGCCTCGCGAGTTTCATCGCGGGGCATACTTACTTTATGCAGGGCAGCAATTTTTATTGCTGAAGCAGAAAGAATACAAAAGGAGAATTGATATGTCAGCGGCCAGAAGAAAAAGGAAGCCTGTTGAGGCAGAGGAAAAAAAGAAAAGAATGCCGACGACGCGATATACGCCGGACTACAGAAAGGGACTGACCAGTCAGCAGGTGCAGGAACATAAGCTTCATGGCTGGACGAATCAGGCGGTAGATTCAACATCCAAGACTACAAAGGAGATTGTACAGGAGAATGTCTTCACGTATTTCAACCTGATCTTTCTTGTACTGGCAGTTTTGCTCTGCCTGGTGGGGGCGTTCAGGGATCTGACATTTCTTCCGGTGATCATTGCCAATACGCTGATCGGAATTATTCAGGAAATCCGGGCGAAAAAGGTACTGGATGATCTTACCATGCTCAATGCTCCTCATGCGATGGTTGTAAGAGATGGAAAAAAATCCATGATCGATGCAGAAGAACTGGTTGTGGATGATATTGTTATTTTTAAGGCAGGAGCCCAGGTCTGTGCGGATGCAGAAGTCTGTGCAGGGGAAGTTCAGGTCAATGAATCACTGCTGACCGGAGAATCCGACGAGATCACAAAGAAAAAGGGATCGAAGCTGATGTCAGGGAGCTTTATTGTTTCAGGACAGTGCCACGCGAGACTTGATAAAGTCGGTGAGGATTCTTATATTTCAAGGCTGACGCTGGAAGCCAAAGAGATGCAGCAGGGAGAGCAGTCGGAAATGATCCGTTCGCTGGATCGTCTTGTAAAGTGCGTTGGAATTGCGATTATTCCGATCGGGATCATCCTTTTTGTACAGGCATTTTTCTTTCAGCATTCCTCGTTCCGATCCAGTGTTACGTCCATGGTTGCGGCAGTGATCGGAATGATCCCGGAGGGGCTGTATCTGCTGGCAAGTGTGGCACTGGCAGTCAGTTCTATGAGACTGGCACAGAAAAAGGTGCTGCTGCATGATATGAAATGCATTGAGACACTGGCAAGGGTTGATGTACTTTGCGTGGATAAGACCGGAACCATTACTGAAAATACGATGCAGGTGCAGAAACTGATCCCAACGCAGCAGTATGACCCGGATACAATGAAGCCGCTTGAAACGCTGGTAGGAGATTTTGCAGCCGCTATGACGAAGGATAATATTACGATGGCTGCGGTAAAGGCTTATTTTACTTCTGTATCAGGGGCAAAGCCGGTCGCAAAGACCGGATTTTCCTCAGCGACCAAGTACAGCAGTGTTACTTTTGAAGAGGGGGCATATGTGCTTGGAGCACCGGAATTTGTACTGCTGGATGAGTATGAAGCCTATGAAGCAAAAATAACCAGTCTGGCATCGACCGGTGCAAGAGTACTGGTATTTGGAACTTATGACGGTACGATCGACGGAAAGGCTCTGAGAAATCCAATCTGTCCGCTTGGTTATATCCTGCTTGCAAATCCGATCAGAGAGGCAGCAAAAGAGACGTTTGAGTATTTTACCGAACAAGGGGTGGAGGTAAAAGTCATTTCAGGAGACAATCCGGTTACAGTATCAAAGGTTGCAAAGCAGGCCGGAATAGCAAATGCAGATCAGTACGTGGATGCTTCTGAATTAAAATCCATCAATGATGTAAAGAAAGCAGTACTTGAGAATACAGTCTTTGGAAGAGTAACCCCGAATCAGAAACGGCAGTTCGTTCAGGTACTGAAAGAGGCCGGAAAGACTGTGGCGATGACGGGAGACGGAGTGAATGATGTTCTTGCTTTGAAGGATGCTGACTGCAGTATTGCGATGGCTTCTGGAAGTGAGGCGGCGGCACAGGCATCACAACTGGTACTTCTGGAATCAGATTTTTCGTGTATGCCAGAGGTTGTGCTGGAAGGAAGAAGAGTTGTCAATAATATCCAGCGTTCAGCAAGTTTGTTCCTTGTAAAGAATATTTTCTCATTTTTATTAAGCCTGATGTCAGTTGTATTTATGTTCACGTATCCACTGGAGCCATCGCAGGTTTCCCTGATCAGTATGTTTACGATCGGTATCCCTGCTTTCTTCCTTGCACTGGAACCGAATAAGAATATCATTAAAGGTCATTTCCTTACGAATGTATTCTTGAAAGCACTTCCGGCTGCCATTACCGATGCAGTAGCGGTCGGAGCACTTGTGATTTTTGGAAAAACTTTTGGGGTAGGAGAAACAGATATTTCGACGGCAGCGACAATGCTGCTGGCAATCGTAGGATTTATGATCCTGTATAAGATCAGTGCACCGATGAATATGTTGAGAACTGCGATTCTGACAGGATGTATTGCAGGACTTCTGTTCTGTAGTATTTTCCTGAATGATCTTTTTGCCATTACCGGAATGACGACAAAATGTATCATGCTATTTATCGTATTTGCCATTGCAACGGAACCGGTATTAAGATATCTTACGATTCTGACAGAAAAGATCCGCTCTTTTTATTCGGGACTACGTAGCCGAAAGGCAGAAAAAAAGTAAAAAGAAAACCGTCTGCGAAGAAAAGATAAAAATCTTAACTTTGCAGGCGGTTCTTTTTAAGAAAGTCAGACAGACTTATTGATCGTATCCTGAATAAGACAGAAATCGACGATACTGAGTCCGAAGATTCCAAGAAGGAGATAAAGAATACCGGAACTTCCCTGAACTCCCTTAATAAAATCACATTTCTCTCCCATTTTATACATCCAGTAGAATCCGTAAATACCGCAGGTGATCAGAGAAAAGATAACAACCAAAGCACCACTTGTCGCATTTGTATCACCACAGAGGAGATTGATTTCATCATTTAGCTTCAGCATCCAGTAAATGCCGTAAATTCCGCAGGTAACAATGGAAAGGATAATGCAAAGAGGGATGCTGCGAGGAGTAATCCCGTAGGAAGAACGGAACGGTGTTCCTCCGGTTGACTGGTAATAGTTATTCTGCTGATAATAATTGTTCTGTGTTCCTCCGGTTCCCTGAAAATCAGAAGAACTGTGAGCAGTTCCGTCTGTATTCGGCTGATCGTTAAGGGGAGCACCACACTGGTTGCAGAATGTAGCATGATCGTCAGTAGGATTCCCGCATTTCGGACAAAATTTCATATGTAATGACCTCCTAAAA
>OIYT01001338.1_pt1 | contig 17809 bp, 18 predicted proteins | sample 1588201 | NCBI WGS metagenome assembly OIYT01 (sample SAMN03283260) | human gut metagenome | biome: human-associated habitat; material: feces | host: Homo sapiens | place: USA | collected 2013
ACGTTGTATGAGTGTTGATTTTAGCTTTATATCCTAATTTATTAAATGTGTCTTTCAATAAAAAATCACGAGTATTAAATGAGTACTTGTAGTTTTCAATTTTTTGAGCTTGTTTTTCTGCAAACGAGAAATTTGACATCTTCAATAAGTCAATTAAGTGATATTCAAATGTAAACGCATCATGTTTACGATCTTTTGCTTCTTGCATATTTTTAGTATATTCAAGTTTTGCATCGAACAAACGGTTCTTGTAAATAAAGTTCTCTTCTTTAATTTCTTCTTTATCACTAAGACCTGCTAAAATATCTTTGTGTTCTTTTTCTAATTCTTTTAATTTTTTATCATAGTCTGCCTTAGCTTTTTGAACCTCATACTTATTACTTTCAACAACTTTGTTGTAGTAATCTGTTTGATAGTGATCCTTTAAATATTTTTCAGCTACTGCAATTTTGTCATTGATTGGCTGTTTGTTTTTAGCCTCGATTTCTTTGGCTTTTTGTAATTTACCATTTAATTCTGAAATACGAGCTTCTTTTTCGCTTTTAGTATAAATTTTATCTCTCTTTAGAACCTCGATTTCTTCAGAATATTCCAATACTTTATTTGTTCCTTCTTCTCTTAGTTCGTCAATTTCAGCTTGGATCTTTCCTACATAATCCTCAATCGGTTTACGTAGTGCAAGCTCTTCATCACGACTAAGAATATTTGTAACTGTATTTGTCATAATTATCTCCTTTATAGGTATTTTGCACTGAGTCTTAACAACTCTTCCTGGTTAGTATCTTTTGTATTTACAATACCGGCTAAGCGTCCATTTGACATAACGCCAATACGGTTTGTAATACCTAAGATTTCTGGCATTTCACTTGAAACTACAATAATAGTTTTTCCTTGTTTAGCCATTTTGATGATCAATTCGTAAATTTCATATTTAGCACCTACGTCAATACCACGTGTAGGTTCATCCATCATGAATACGTTTGGTGATCTCTCTAACCATTTACCGAAGATAACTTTTTGTTGGTTACCACCAGATAGACTTGTAATCGCATCATTGGGTCCCATACACTTAGTTCTCATGGTTTTAATTTCTTTATTCGTAGCTTGAACCATTTTATTATCAGAAAGTGCTACCTTGCTCATATAAGAAGGTAAATTTGCAATCGTTGTATTGAATGTTAAATCACACTTTAAGAACAATCCATTTGCTTTACGCTCTTCAGTAATCAGGGCAAAACCATGTTCAATTGCTTCTTTAGCACTATTAAAGTTCATTAACTTATTGTCAAAATAAACACGACCTGAGGCTCTAGTACGGATACCGAAAATCGTTTCTAACAACTCTGTACGTCCAGCTCCTACTAAACCGTATAGACCGAAAATCTCACCTTTTTTAACGTCAAATGTAATATCTTTTAAGTATGGCTCATATTTTGTTGACACATGTTGAATAGATAACATTGGTTCTCCAGGAACATTATCAACAGGTGGGAATCGGTTATCCAATGAACGACCTACCATGGCTGCAATCAACTCATTCATGTTGGTTTCTGAAGTAGGTTTTGTCATAACCATTTTTCCATCTCTTAGAACCGATACTTCATCGCAAATTTCAAAAATTTCATCCATTTTATGCGAAATATAAATTAGCGAAATGCCTTGTTTTTTAAGCATACGCATCATATCAAACAATTTATTAACTTCTTGTGTCATTAAAGAAGATGTTGGTTCATCTAATACAATGACTTTTGAGTTATATGAAATCGCTCTGGCAATTTCACACATCTGTCTTTGTGATACAGACATATTACGCATTGGTGTATCTAAGTTTACCGTCATGCCAAGCTTTCTAAAAAGCTCAGATGATTTCTTTTTCATTCGATCTTCATCTACCATGCCTAATGAATTTGTGGGATAACGTCCCAAGAATAAATTGTCTTTAACATTTCTTTCAAGACATTGATTTAATTCCTGGTGCACCATGGCAATACCATTTTCTAGTGCTTCTTTAGGTCCGGAAAAATTAATTTCTTTTCCTTCTAAAAAAATCGTACCTTCATCTTTTTGATATGTCCCGAATAGACATTTCATCATTGTTGATTTACCAGCACCATTTTCTCCCATAAGTCCCATAACTGTACCTGGTTTTAAATCCAAATTAATGTGATCCAAAACACGGTTACGTCCAAAAGACTTACTCATTCCGCGGATAGATAAGACCAGTTCTTCATTCTTATCTGCCATAAAATCTCTCCTATTTTTTACTACTATCTAAATAACATTAGGGAGAAAATCATTTCTCCCTAATAATCTTAATCCTAAGTTTTATTGAATTATTTATTTAAGGATTCCTGTGTAAGAAGCTGCATTGTCAGTCTTAACCATGTTAATTGCGAATGCATCATATTTGTCTGGGTTTCCTAAACGGTTTGTAATGTTAGATTCTGTTTGTCCATCACCACCGATATATTCAACATCTAAATTCAATAAGTCATCATATTTTTCTAATAATGGTTGGTAAGTTGAGCTTAAGAAGTTATCAGATGCGTTGTAGATATTTAACCAAACACTCTTCTTAGCGTGATCTTTTTCATCTAATTGGTTAGAAACTGGAGCATAAGTAACTGTTGAATCTAAGAAATCTTTATAGTTGTCAGCAGTAACAGCAACGTTTAATGCATAATAAGAACGTTGATCCTTATTGTATGTGAATACGTCTGAGCTTAATACGTTTCCAGCATCATCTTCTGTACCGATACCTGTATCGATATCAACACCATCTAAAGCATTACGTAATACTCTTAATGTTAAATAAGCTTGGACGTCAGCATGTTGAGAAATTGTTCCACCATATCCTTCAGCGATTGCAGCAACTGCATCTGAGTTAGCATCGTATCCGAATGTAGGAACTTTGTTTTCTTTTGACCATGCGTTGAACATTGACATACCCATACCATCATTGTTAGAAGCTACAACGTCAACTTCATCACCAAATGATGCAGTCCATGTACCGATTGTGTTACCAGCAGTAGCAGCATCCCAAGTAGCACCTGAAGAGTTTTTCATTTCTTGAGAAGCAAGTTCTCTTACTGTATAAGTTTTTCCATTAATTTCTAAAGATCCATCTTGAACACTCTTAGATTTACCATCATTATTAATACCAGCTGGATCACTTACGATTTCACCATCTTTTTCAACAGCTGTACCTAAAGCTTTACGAACACCTCTTGTACGAGCAATAGAGTCATTGTGACCAACATCACCAATAGCTAATACGTAACCGATAACGCCATCTCCGTTACGATCTAATGTATCGATATTCTTTTCGATATAATCTTTAATCATTTGTCCTTGAAGTTCAGCACCTTGATTTGCATCGAAACCAACATAATAAGTATCTTTGTTGAAGTTTAATGCATCCATGTCTATTTCACCAGTAGAACTGTTAGAAGGTTGACGGTTGTACCATACTAATGGTTTGTCAGCATTTGCAACACTAGAACCACCAGTTTTTCCTTCATCTCCTCCACCGCTACAAGCAGTTAATGCAACACCCATAGATAAAGCTGCAGCAATTGTTAAAAATCTTTTGTTCATATTATCCTCCTAATGTAGATTTTTACATTAAGACACTTTCTCATATAGATACTTCGCTTGATTATAATATGATTGGCAGCCGGGTGTTCCAAAAGTAATTTTTAATTTGTTATTTGTTTGCTGTATTTGAAACAAAGCCATTTGTCGTGAATCAATTTATATAATCTATTCTATGCTTGTAAAATCAGCTATGTATCCTCCTCAATGAGATGCGTCTTTTTATTACTGCATTCTAACATATGTTTGCAAGCGCTTTCAACTATTTTTTTAATTTTTTTATTTATAACTATTTTTCTATAATCACTATTTTTATTCGGATTTATATATTGATTATCATGCATAAAATATAACTATATTCCTATCAAATTCGTATGTTTTATTGTCTACAAAATCACTATGTAACTTTAATAATATCTGCCCATCATATACACAAATCGTTACTACCACTGCCTATTTAAAAGCTTTATAATTACTATGTTAACAAATAATTTCATCTTATTATTATGACTCATTTAAGAAATGCAAAAAATATTTTTGACCATATTTTTGATTTTTTTATTTTTTTGCTTGCAATTAATATAAACTTATAGTACCATTAAATAGCACTTGTCAAGGAAGACAAGTTTAATATACATGGCGCGTTGGAGAAACGGTTAACTCACATGCCTTTCACGCATGCATTCACGGGTTCGAATCCCGTACGCGTCACCATTTTTCAAACAAAGTCCGAAAGGACTTCTTTTTTTTGCCTTCTAAAAGAAAAAGCCTTCCAAAAAGAAGGCTAAAGTCCATTGACAATATTATGTACCCATATTCCTTTTTTAACTAATGTGATTCCTAATACTGCCTTAGGAATATCCACACATTGCACCAATAAGTACACATTGAATATAGGTAAATTCGTAAAACGAGTTAAACATAGTGCAACCATAAACGTAAACATGAATGTATATCCACTATCGAAGAAGAAAGTAAGTAATGTTTTCCCTCCTGCACGCATTGTAAAGTAACTGCTATAGTACAAAGAAATGATTGGAAGCATACAAGCCGAAACTCTTAATAAAGATGTTGCTAATGACTTTACTTCTATAGACATATTATAGATTTGAGGAATAAAAGATGAACATAAAAACAATGCCACACCAATGCATAAACACATCATAAAATTCATAAATACCATCTTCAAATCACAATCTTTAGCATACTCTATTTCACCAGCACCCAGTCTTTGCCCAACAATAATCGAAATCGAATTTCCCATTGCATAACAAATAATCATAAAGAAATTGGTTACTGTTGTTGTAACATTAATGGCTGCAACTGCAAAAAGTCCTCTTGTTGAATAACATTGAGAAATAAGCGCAATGGATATCGACCACAATATTTCATTACATAATAGAGGCATTCCTCTTTTAACAACATTCTTAAATATATCACCCGATATCTTATATAAACGCATCGCATCCCTTAAATAATTGTTATTTAAGCCTGCCGCTATATTTATCCCCATCTCTACAATTCTTGAAACAACCGTAACAATGGCCGCACCAATAACGCCAAGTTTAGGAAAGCCAAAGTGACCAAAAATCAAAATATAGTTGATGCAAAAATTAATAATAACCGCTATGACACTAGCCTTCATTGGTAAAACTGTATTTCCTGTTTCTCTTAATGAAGAAGAATATACTTGCGTAATCGCAAAAGGAATGAGTCCAATCAACATAACATCCATATATTGCTTGCCAAAGCTCAATGTTGTCATACTATCTGTCGGATCATCATTTAAATATAAAGAAATCAAGGAAGGCCCCAACAATTTAAAAATGCATATGGCCAACATTGAAATCAAGATACAAAGCAACATTTTAATTCGGAAACAATTGTGTACACCATCCCTGTTTCCACGTCCATAAAATTGTGCCAAAAATATTCCAGCCCCTGACATTGCGCCAAAAACACTCACATTAAATACTTGAAATAACTGATTTGAAATAGATACACCACTCATAGATAGTGTTCCTAATTGTCCAATCATAATGTTATCTAATAAACTGGCAAGATTGGTAAAACCATTCTGTATCACAATCGGTATACATACAATCAAAACCATTCGATAAAACTTCTTATCACCAATTAAAGATTTCATGCCCTTCCCCCTCAATGTAAGAAATACCGAGAACGTTTAATGATTCTCGGTATTATTATAATAATATAACGCACCCAATAAATTTGCGTCATTGTTAAATTTACATGCCTGTATCTCAGGCATTTTTAATGTACAAAACCACAATTTGACATTATTCATACTTTCTTTGATGCACTCAATTAATCTTGGTTGTGCCGATATACCTCCGCCAATCAGAATGGTATCTACATCTAGAAGTAGCTGGATATTACTTAGCATCCAAGCTAAATTTTGGCAATACCGATTCAATCCTTCATACACTTTTTCATCATCTAAATGATCAAAAAGTTCTTTGCCCGTTAAACCCGTTGCTCTTTCAAGACCATCTTTTCCAAAATAGGCCGCCATCGTATTCTTAAAAGTCTTTTCCGTATCCATATGCGCATCCGAATATTCACCTGCCAATAAATGTGAACCTTCATATACCTTATGATCAATGACAATCCCCATTCCAATATATGTACCTAGAACCACAACAAGTGCATTTTTTGAATCCATAAGATTGCCATATCCAAGTTCTGCCCACGTTGCACAACGGCCATCATTTTCAATTGTCACTTTACAATCTTTAATTTCTTCCAATCGCTTTTTTAAAGGATAGTTCGACAGAAACGCAAGCTTACCCGTAATAACTGCTTTTGAATGATCTTCATTTACAATTCCAGGCATACTGATTGCAATTCCAGTATATTCAAATGGTAAATCACAAATGGATTGCACAATTTTATCAACCGTATCCAAAGTAGGATATTCTCCTTTTTGTTGGATATTCCCTGACTCATCGCATAATCCATATTTAATATTGGTACCACCAATGTCAATCGTTAAAATCATAATTTTTGCGAAGTTGAAATTGTGTAACTATATAAATCACCACGATAGTAACACATTGTATACTCCATCTTTTTTTTCTTTTTATCATGAGAAACACGTTTACGAGCTAAAACCGGCTGATCTTTACGTATTTTTAATGCCAAGCATATTTCTTCACTCGGATTAATTGCCGAAAACTCTTCATCTATTCTTGTCGGTGCGCCAATCACTTCATAAATAGACTGTGTTTGTTCTTCCATATTTAAAGGAATATTTAAGTCTAATGGAAAATACGAAACAAAATATACCAATAAAACATCATCTGCAGTACGAACTCTTCGAACACAATACATCACTTCTTCGTCCAAGCCGAACAATTCTCTTGTGGCTTGATCCGGGATTTCTTTTGTGATGTGAAAAGACTTAGTTCCAGGTGTTCTTCCTAAAGCTGTCATTTCATCTGTAAAACTACGAATATGCGACAATTCTTCTTTGATTTTAGGTCTATATGTCACAAACGTACCCTTGCCACGGCCACGCTTTACCATACCTTCCTGTTCTAATTCAAGAATAGCTTGCCTTGCCGTAATTCTTGAAACATCGTACATCTCTTGAATTTCCATTTCACTATCAACGCGATCTCCTACAGCCAATACTCCTTCTTGAATATCTTTTTTGTAGAATTCCTTAATTTGTTTATAGTAAGGAAGATGACCAGGCGTTGTATCCAATTTATGCATAACATGATCTCCTTATATATTTGTTATAACAATTATAAGACACTTCTTCTTTGCTTGTCAATTTCAATCCACTCATCTAATGTCATTGGCACGTAATCGCTATACATACAAAAACAATTAATAAGTTGGCAAGGCACATTTTCTAATTGGCCATCTGAAATTCTTGGATGTTTTTGTTGCTGAACATAATCTTGATAAGCATCCAAAAACTGCTGATCTTGCGTCGCATGAATATGTCCATGCAACATAAAAGTTTTAGGATTCCCAAACTCATCCCTTCTATATTGCCCATCATAACAAGCAATTGGATAATGAGATAATACGACTTTTCGTTTATTCTCATTTAATTCCGCATAATCTTTGATCCAAACAAATCTTGAAGTATCAAAATTTTTGTCATCTAGAAAACGATCATGATTTCCGCGAATCAAATAAATTTTACCCTTTAATTCATCCAAAATTTCTGTTGTTTCCTTTGCGTTTCCCCATGAAAAATCGCCAAGCACAACAACCTCATCATTTTTCCGCACTTTACTATTCCACTGATCAATCATATATTCATTCATTTGATCAATATCGTCAAAGCCTCTTTGATCCATTTTTTCATTTAATGAACGATGAAAAAAATGTGTGTCCGCAATATAATAACGCATCTTTTTACGCATCCTTTCAAACTAGAAAATAGCGGAAATTCCGCTATTTTGTTATACACGCAAACCCTTCTTTTTTAAAAGTATTTTGCGTTTTCTTTAAACTTACATAATCCGATTGGGCTTCCCCTTTATCCAACAAATTATTTTCAATCAACATATCTATATTTGCTGTTTTAAAATCCATTTCCAACGTCACTTCAACCTGTTTGTCCTTTAATTGCGTCGAAACATGTACCCCTTCAATCGAATTGTATTTATCATCTAATGAAGAGTTGATTTTAGATTGAATCTGTTCAGAATTCATATCTTCCGTAATCCCCAAATCCGAAAAACTCATTGTAAATTTTTGTGTCATCTTTTGAATTTTATCCCCTTTTGCTTCAAAAGTAACCTGCTGTGAAGAATCATTTTTACAATCAATCACCTTTACTTTATTTGTCTTTTTTACTGTTACAGGCGCCTTTTCTGTTGACTTACTTTTTTGATGCGTAAGATCACTCACTTTTGTACACCCACAAAGTAATAGGCTTATACACAACAAATATTGAATTCGCATAAGTATTCCCCCTTACGCAAATTATTTTATCATGAAATCAAATGTTCATCCACAAAGTTCGAAAGTTCATCCAAGCCAGACTTAAATAGCTTACTATCTTGAGCCAAGCCTAAACGAAAATAATATTCTTTATCAAAACACGAGCCTGGCACAAAAAATACACCTTTTTCTGCCAATAATAATTTTGCAAATATCTCACTCTTTAAATCAAAATAATACTTTAAAAAACACACTGTTCCACCACTAGGCAATACACATTCAAAGCGAGGATTTTCTTTAAGCCATTCACGAACGATATTTTTATTTATTGAAATAATATTCTTAGCCCTTAAAATCAATTCATCCTTATGCTTAAGGGCAATCCATCCCAATTTGTCCACTAAAGGACCCGTAGAAATCATAGAATAATCTCTTCTTATATTGATTTGATGAATCACATACTCATTGGCTTTGATCCAGCCAAGGCGTAATCCAGCAAGCGAAAACACTTTACTTAAGCTCGATGTCGAAATTCCATTTTCATATATATCACTAATTGAGGCTTCCTGATTTAAACCACGATATACCTCATCACAAAGAATATAAGTACCATATGGTTTGCATACTTCAATCAATTCATTTAGAAAATCGTTAGAATATTCTGTTCCCGTTGGATTCGATGGATTATTTAAAATAATCATTTTTGTTGAGGCATTCAGCATCTTTCTAAACTTTTTTACACCAACCTGCCAATCATATTCATCAAGCTCAATTAAACGCACCTTGCATCCAATTGATTTTGGAATATCTACAAACTGCTGGTATCCTGGAACAATAGCTATTACCTCATCACCCTTTTCTAACAATGTATTCATCACTAATTCATTGGCCTGCAAACAACCTTGTGCCGTTGTGATATTGTCAATCGTTCCACTCGCATATAAAGATAAGATTTCTTTTTTTAATTCAACATCCCCTGTGATTTGACCATAATCCAAAGTCAATTCATTAAAATCAAAATCCTCACAATCTAATAGTTCCTGTAAAGTTAACGCTTTTACACACGTATCCGTCATATTATAGATGGCATCATTTTCATAATCGTTCATCCATTGTTCGACTTTAAAATCCGGTAATCTCATTCGTAGAATACCTTGCTCAAAAAATCTTTTGCACGATCCGACTGAGGATTCGCAAAAAACTCTTCGCTTGTGTTTTCCTCTATAATTTCTCCTTGATCCAAGAAGACGACTCGAGTCCCTACCTTTCTGGCAAAACCCATTTCATGTGTAACAACAACCATCGTCATACCTTGCTTACCAAGATCTTTCATTACTTCAAGTACTTCCTTGATCATTTCAGGATCCAAAGCACTTGTTGGTTCATCAAACAACATAATATCTGGATTCATACACAGTGCTCTTGCAATCGCAACACGCTGTTTTTGCCCACCAGACAAATTATTTGGATACGCATCTTTCTTTTCTAATAATCCAACTTTATCTAAATACTCTAAAGCTGTTTTTTCAGCTTCTTCATCCGTTTTATTCAACACCTCAACTTGTGCTAACTTACAATTTTGTAAAACCGACATATTTGGAAATAAATTGAAGTGTTGAAACACAAATCCCATACGATTTCTTTGCGCACGAAATTTCTTTTCATTATCCGGATTCATCCATTCATCATCCATATAAATTTTTCCTGAATCCACATGCTCCAAGCCATGAATACAACGTAATAATGTACTTTTACCCGATCCACTAGGACCAATCAACGAGATAATATCCCCCTTATTGACTTCTAAGTTTACATTTTTTAGGGCACGTGTTTTATTAAATTGTTTTGAAACATTCTCTACTCTAATCACTTACAGCCAACCTCTTTTCCACTTTATTTCCAATACAAGAGACAATACATGTCATAATCAAATAGAATATTGCCGCAAGCATATATGGCGACATAACATCATAATATTCAGCCCCAATAACTTGTGCTCCTTTTAAAAGTTCAACCGCTCCAATACAACTAATCAAAGAACTATCTTTAATCAAAGTAATAAATTCACTGATCAATGGTGGTACAACACGTTTGAAAGCTTGGGGTAAAATTACTAACTTCATTGTTTTCCAATTCGATAACCCTAATGTTTCACAAGCTTCCCACTGTCCTTTATCAACCCCATTGATTCCTGAACGTAAAAGTTCAGTTTGATAAGCGCCGGAGTTAATACTTAACGCAATCATACCAATCACAATTGGATTGATTCTTAATACATGACCTGTAAAAGCTGTATAGATAGATGGAATAACTGAGAAGATAATTAAAATCTGTAGAAGCAATGGTGTTCCACGAATGATTGTGACATACACAAATGATATGGCCCTAGGCACCTTATGTTTGCTTCTTCTTCCACTTGCTCCTAAAATGCCAAGCACTAAACCAATTAAAAGGGAAAGCGCTGCAATCGCAACCGACAACAGCGCACCCTTTGCCAAATAGAGTATATTCTCTAATGTAAATACCTGATCAATCGCAACAAACATACACTTTCCTCACTTTTCCTTTACTTTGTTTCTAATGGAGATAAACCATATTTTTTGCACAACTTAGCATAATCATCGCTAGCCAAGAATTTTTTAATACATGTATTCATCTTGTCAATCACATCTGTATTTCCTTTTTTCGCAATAATATAGTTTTGTTCATCCATTAAAGATTCATCCAACATTTTAAATTCGCCACTCTTCACATAGTTTTTTGCTACACCCAAATCAACGATTGCTGCATCATCTTGATTTGCACTTAATGCATTCATAATGTCTTGCACATTCTTTAATCCAGTTACTTTGGCATCCTTAACTTCTTTTGCAGCCGTCTCACCTGTAGCTCCTGTTTGGGCAACTAAAGATTTACCTTCCAAATCAGAAGTCGATGCGATATCTGAATCTTTAGGAACAACAGCCACCTGACTTGATCCTAAATATGGATCTGACCATTCCACTTTACGTTTTGAATCATATGTAAATCCAGAAATGCCTACATCAATTTGATCTCCTTGAAGCTGAGTAATGATATTATCAAAATCCATCTTCTTCATTTCTAATTTATAAGTAACTCCTTCTTCTTCACTTAAATATTCTTCAAAACACTTCATCATATCTGGATCAAATCCTACGATATCTCCCTTTTTATTTTCAGATTCATAAGGAGCATAATCTGGAGAAATCCCCACAGTAATTGTTTTTACATCCTCTGACTCACTTGAACACCCTGCCACTGTTAATGCGGTTAATGCCGCCATACCTAATTTAATAATTTTTTTCATGTTTTATTCCTACCTTTCTTCGTGTGTAAATCAAAAATTATTTCATATCGTCGATCACTTTCCATTCACACACACCCTTTCCAATAAAAAAACGCCCAAATGTATATTGGACGTAATAAACGCGGTACCACCAAAATTCCATCTGCCTATACAGATGACACCTCATTCTTAACGCGAATTCACGATTTAGCCTCAAATCTTCGACCAAATAACTCCAAGACACGTTCCAAAAGATTTCACAATAACTTACACCTTCCGTTATCTCTCTTTAGAGAAATTACTTTTGTACTTCTTCTCTTCTTTGCTTATGTAAATTATTATATTCATTTTCTGAAAACTTGCAAGATGAAATTGAAATTATTTTACATTTATTTACAAACAATAAAAAAAGACCTCTTTTAGAGATCTATGCTGCAAATTCATTTAAAGCATCAATTGTTTTAGTATATTGCTCTTTGACTGCATCAAATTGTTGTAAAGCCAATTCCAAATTACCTGCACGTAAACTTTCTGTGATTTCAAAACTTGGTTTATACAAATGATCAAAGCCTAAATTCATGCATACTCCTTTCAATGTATGAGCTGCACGAAAAGCTATTTCCACTTGTTTATCATTTAAAGCTTTTTCAAGTTCTTGAAAACTCGTGTCTTCTCTAAATTTTAGTGCAAATTTCTCAATCATACTAACACTTGGTAAACGTTTAATAACATCTTGATAATTAGCACCCATTTTTATATAACATTCTTCAACTGTCATTCTATTTTCCTCTCTAAAATATAACTGAATATTAAATTAACATTTTAATTAAAGCTTTTTTGAAACGTATATATTTTATAATCTAACCAAAGAAAAAGCAATATAAAAAGGAAGTGAAATAAAACACTTCCTCATTAGTTCTTTAACGCTTGTAAAGGAGCTGGAATTCTTCCGCCACGATTGATCATGACATCATTTGAAATCTGAGAAATTGGCATTACAGGACCTGCGCCTAATAAACCACCAAAATCTAATTCATCCCCAACATCTTTTCCAATAGCTGGAATCACACGAACGGCTGTCGTTTTTGTGTTAACCATACCGATTGCCGCTTCATCCGCAATAATTCCTGAAATAACACTTGCACTTGTTTCTCCTGGAATTACGATCATATCCAATCCAACACTACATACAGCGGTCATTGCTTCTAATTTTTCTAATTTTAATGCACCTGTTCTTGCCGCATGAATCATACCTGCATCTTCACTTACAGGAATGAAAGCACCAGATAGACCGCCAACATTACTTGTTGCCATAACGCCACCTTTTTTAACAGCATCATTCAACATCGCAAGACATGCAGTTGTTCCATAAGCACCACATGTTTCCAATCCCATTTCTTCTAAAATGTAGGCAACACTATCACCAATTGCTGGTGTTGGTGCCAAAGACAAGTCCACAATTCCAAATGGAACACCCAATTTTTCACTCGCAACAGTTCCAACTAATTGTCCCATACGCGTAATTTTAAAAGCTGTACGCTTGATTAGATCTGCAATCTGATCCATACGCAATGATTTATCAGCTTTACTTAATACAGCACGCACAACACCAGGTCCGGATACACCAACGTTGATTACACAATCAGCTTCTCCTACACCATGGAAAGCTCCTGCCATAAATGGATTATCTTCAGGTGCATTACAGAATACAACTAATTTTGCAGCACCCAAGCAATTATCATCCTTTGTATATTCCGCGCAACACTTCACAATACGCCCCATTTGTGCAACGGCATCCATATTGATTCCAGCTTTTGTACTACCTACATTAACACTTGCACAAACATGTTGTGTTTTCGCCAAGGCTTCAGGAATTGATTCAATCAACGCATTATCTCCTGCTGCATATCCTTTTTGTACGAGTGCAGAATATCCACCAATAAAATCTACACCTAATTTTTGAGCACAACGCTCTAAAGTTAATGCATATTCAACTGGATTTCCACCAGAACAAGCCACTAGCATCGCAATTGGTGTTACACTAATTCTCTTATTAACAACTGGAATACCATAAGTCTTACTGAAATCATTTCCTACTTTTACTAAGTCTTTAGCTAAGCGGCAAATCTTTTCTTCAACCTTTTGACATGAAACATGAATGTCTGGATCCATACAATCCAATAAACTAATACCCATCGTGATTGTACGAATATCCAAATATTCTTCGTCAATCATCTTTATTGTTTCTAAAATTTCATTTGTCTGCATAGGAACACCTCATTAAATTTTGTGCATAGAATTGAAAATATCCTGATGCATACAACGAATTACTAAGTTCTTTTCTTTTCCTAAGTTCTCCATTCTTTCTGCAAATTCATTTAATGGAATACTCATTTCATCAATTGCCACCATCATAGTCATGGTAAACATTGAATCTACAATTGTTTGTGTTACATCCAATACATTTAAATTGTAGTTTGCACATTCATTAGCAATCATAGCCAAAATTCCTACTTTGTCTTTTCCAATTACACTAATAACAGCCTTCATCATCATTCTCCTTATAGTTTTATTGCACATTTTTCAAAACGCACTAGCTCATATGGTTCATATGCACTCTGGATTCCTTGTACATTCACATCATATTCACTTGGCATAAAGGATACCTCATTTTGTTGTTTTAGACAATCCTTAATAATTTGACTTTGTTCTTTTGTCAAAGTTTTTGACTTTTTAAAACAAATCTCATTTGCCTTATTTAGTAAAATAATATCGACATCTAAGCAGTCACTCGCAAACAAATGATCTTTCCAATCACATTCTTGAATATTGAAATAAAAATCACTATTGTCAATATCCCCACCCTCAAGCACAAATATCGCAATATCATTTGTGTAACAAAAATGAAGATCAATACCACTATTCAACATTTCAATTTCCTCCTGTGTCCAATCCTCATCTTTTATTACTAACATAAAACGATTTTCTACATAGTCCATGATGGCACCTAAATCGATGTCATACTCAAATTTTTCTTTTTTTTCCATACATTCATTATAAAGATTATCTTAAGAAAAAGCGAATCAATTTCTCATTCAATTTTGTATAAGGCTGATAACGCATAGGTAAATCAATGATTCTTTTTTTATCCACAATACTCTTTGTATGACTAAACGTATCAAAACCACGCTTTCCATGGTATGAACCCATACCACTTTCACCAACACCACCAAAGCCCATATTGCTTGTAGCTAAATGAATCACCACATCATTGAGGCAACCTCCACCAAATGAAACTTCACTCGTTACTTTCTTTGATACTTGTTTATTATTTGTGAAAATATATAAAGCTAAAGGAGAAGGCATGGAATTGATTTTATCTATAACTACATCTAAATTCGAATATGTTAATATTGGCATAACGGGGCCAAATATTTCTTCCTGCATAATTGGATCTGAAAAATCCACACGATCCACTACCGTTGGATCAATTTGTAGATTATGATGTTTTCCACCATAAACAACCTTATCCATATCAATCAATCCTAAAATCCTCTTATAGTGCTTTTCATTAATAATATGACCATAATCATCTAAGTTCGCATATTGACGCTTAATTTCGGATATCACACATTCGATAAATCTATCCTTTATCGATTCATGCACCAATATATAGTCTGGTGCCACGCAGGTTTGTCCACAATTCAAATATTTTCCAAACACAATTCTTCGTGCTGCCAATTTAACATCAACATCCTTATCAACGATACAAGGACTTTTTCCTCCCAATTCTAGAGTGACAGGTGTTAAATATTGGCTAGCTTTATTCATCACAATTTTTCCTACACGTTTTGACCCTGTATAGAAAATGTAGTCAAACTTTGAATCCAGTAATTTAGAACTCACTTCACTATCTCCAAGTACACAAGCTACATATTCTGGATCGAAATATTCATCAATCATATCTTTGATTACTTGCGATGTGTATGGACTAAATTCACTAGGTTTTAATACTACCGTATTTCCAGCTGCAAGTGCATCAATTAATGGGTCAATAGAAAGTAAAAAAGGATAATTCCAAGGACTAATGACTAACACCACACCATAAGGACTTGGCTTTTCAAAGCTACGTGATAAAAATTGAGATAATGGCGTATAAACTGTTTTTTCTTTTGAGAACTTGCGAATGTGTTTTTCCATATAAGTTAATTCACTTAAAGCTAACCCAACTTCACACATATAAGACTCAAAATTTGATTTTCCTACATCCATTTTAATAGCTTCATTAATTCTGTCTTCATAAGCTAAAATTGCCTTTTTTAAAGTTTTTAAGGCATTTATTCTAAAACGAATATCTAGTGTTTTATGTTGATTATAAAACGCTCTTTGTTTTAAAACGATTGAATCCATACTCAATCCTCCACTACTAAATCATACACTTTTTCTAACTCTTTTACATCCCACAAAACTGGAACTGGATATAATGGATTGGCTTCATGATCTGCATACACTGCCAATTCGTGTATATCCGATTTCTTTAATTCACTAAATGTAGATGAGATGCCAAAATACTTTTTCATTAAAGTGATTTGTTCTATAAAACGCTCAGCACCAACCTTATAAGAATCCTTCGCATTACAGATACCACAATACAAAGCCATTTCATAGAGTTTCTTATACACACTATCTCCATATTGTTTCAACACAACATCAAGTAATGTCGCATTAGCTAGTCCATGCGCAATATTATATTTACCACCTAATGAATGAGCAATCGCATGCACATATCCTACATAGGATACAGTAAAGGCATGTCCTGCATAGTAAGCAGCATCCAACATATTACTTCTAGCTTCTAAATCATTGCCATCTTCAAATGCTTTATATATATTTTCAAAAATAAGTTTTGTGGCCTTTAACGCATATTCACGCGTCTTCTTTGTGGTCGAATTACCAATATAAGCCTCAATCGCATGGGTTAATGCATCCATCCCTGTGCATGCCGTAATAAATGGAGGCAAAGATAAAGTGGGTTTGGGATCTAAAACGGCATAATCTGGAATCAAATAAAAATCATTGATCGCATATTTATGGCGGGTTTTAGAATCTACAATGACAGCTGCAAGCGTTGTCTCACTACCCGTTCCAGCTGTTGTTGGAACACAAATAAGTAACGGTAGTTTCTTCCATATCTTTAAAATTCCCTCCATCTTTGATAGTGGTTTCTTAGGGCGAGCAAGTCTAGCACCAACGGCCTTAGCACAATCCATGCTAGATCCTCCACCAAACCCAATTAAAGCCTGACAATTCGAAGATAAATATAAATTTTTTGCTTCTTCTACATTATCACTTGTAGGATTTGCGACCGTCTTATCATAAATTACATATGAAATAGAATGATGATCTAAGTGTTCACACATACGATTTAATATTCCCAATTGATGCACGGTAAAATCAGTAATTACCATCACTTTAGATATATGGTTATCCATACAAACATGAGAAATTAAAGATGTACTCTTTAATATTTCTGGAGTTCGATAGGGCAAAACCGGAATCACGAGTTTAAAACATTTCTGAAAGATCCGACAATATATTTTCTTGAATGTATTCATAAAGTGCCTCCGTTTAGTTAACTTTGTATACTTTATATTCATTTGTTCACTTTGTCAACTATAAAAAATATGGACACCTACATGTCCATACCTTTATGCTTTCATCAATAGTTTTCGAATTGATTCTTCACTTACTGAGAAGATGGATGCGATACTTGAAACACTGAAACCTTTGTCTACCATCGTTCTATACATTTCTTTACGATTATTCTCGCTGCCTTGTTCGATTCCTTTTCTTATCCCTTCAGCTTCCCATTCCTTTGACTTTACTTCAAGCCATCTCTTTTCAGCTTCACACATTTCAATCTTCTCCTTTTCCTCTAATTCTTCTAAATCCAACCATTCTACATCCGTTAATGTCTTG
>OIYT01001344.1_pt1 | contig 17759 bp, 13 predicted proteins | sample 1588201 | NCBI WGS metagenome assembly OIYT01 (sample SAMN03283260) | human gut metagenome | biome: human-associated habitat; material: feces | host: Homo sapiens | place: USA | collected 2013
GGCCGGCTCCACCTGGTAGAGGCCAAGCGTAGAGGTGACGTACCAGGCCGACATCTGGCCTACGTCCTCATTGCCCGAGAGTCCGTCCTCGGCATTCTTGTACATCTCGTCGAAGACCTGGCGGATGAGCTTCTGTCCCTTCCAGGGCTCACCCGCATAGTTGTACATATAGAGGACGTGGTGGCTCGGCTCGTTGCCGTGGGCATACTGCCCGATGAGGCCCGAAATGTCGGGGGAAGCCTCCGCACCCATGTCGCCCGTGACGAAGAAGAGCGAGTCGAGTTTGGTGACGAAGGGCTTCTCGCCGCCAAAGCAGTCGATCAGTCCGTGCACGTCGTGGGGCACGAGCCATGTATATTGCCAAGCGTTGCCCTCGGTATAGTCGTCCATGCGATGGACAGCATGGAAGGGATTGAACGGCTCGCGCCAGTTGCCCTTCGAGTCGCGGCTGCGCATGAAGCCCACCCGCTTGTCGAAGACGTTGCGGTACGACTGGCTGCGATGGAGGAAGTACTTGTAGTCCTTCTTCTCGCCCAGCGACTTTGCCACCTGGGCGATACAAGCGTCGGCAAGCGCATATTCGAGCGTCTTGGCAACCGTCTCGTTCTCCGGGTCCTCGTCGAAGGCGACGTAGTTGTTGCGCTTCAGCGACGCCATTCCACGCTCGTCGAGCATGGCCGATGCCTTCATCGCCTCGTAGGCCCCTCGCTTGTCAGCAATAAAGCCCTTGAGGACGAGGTCGGCGAGCACGGGCACGCCAGGGTTGCCAATCATGCAGTTGGTCTCATTGCCCATGAGGTGCCACACGGGGAGCTTGCCTTGCTGCTGGTAGATGTTGACGAAGGTCTCGCCTATGTCGGCAAGCATCTCGGGATGCAGGATGGTCATCAAGGGGTGGGCAGCGCGGTAGGTGTCCCAAAGCGAGAAGGTCGTATAGTTGGTGAATTGGCCCTCGTGTACCTGCAGGTCGGCGCCACGGTACTGGCCGTTGACGTCGCAGAAGACGGACGGGGCGGTCATCGTATGGTAGAGCGCGGTATAGAATATCGTGCGCGCATCCTCGTCGTCGGTCTTGATCTGCACGCGGGAGAGCTGTTTCTCCCAAGCCTCGTCGGCCTGGCGAACGACGGCATTGAAGTCCCAGCCCGGTATCTCCTTGTGGAGGTTCTCGCGGGCGTTGTCCTCGCTCACGGCCGAGAGACCCGTCTTGATGAGCAATGGTGTGCTGTCTGGCTCATAGGTGAAGACGACGATCGAGTCTTGGTCGCGCTTCAGTTTGATGGGCTTGTTGAACTCCGCATAGAAGAACGTATATTGGTGGCGCGCCCATCCAGTCGATTCGCGGTAGCCACAGACCGTGCGGTCATCGACCTGGCGATACTTGGCCTTCGACATCTTGTCCCATCCGATGCCCTGGTGAAGGTCGAGGCGCACCATGCCCCGTCGCACGTTGGCTCCCGTGGTGTAGCGTTGGAATCCCGCCCGCTGCGTGGCGGTCAGTTCCACCAGCACGTTGGGGTCTTTGAGTTTCACGCTATAGTAGCCCGGGGCGACATTCTCGCTCTCGTGAGCAAACTTCACCTCGGTCTGCTTGCAGCAGCTCACGGGCAGGAAGGCCACGTCGCCCAGTTCGCCGATACCCGTGCCCGAGAGGTGCTGGTGGCCGAAGCCGACGATGATGGTGTCGCTGGCATGGTAGCCGGAGCACCAGTCCCATCCCCGGGTGGGCTCGGTCGGACCCAACTGCACATAACCGAAGGGAACATTGGCACCCAAGAACACGTGGCCGTGGCCGCCCGTGCCTATCAGCGGATTGACATACTGCGTGTATCGCTGCCCCATGGCGACCAGGGAGCAGGTAGCACAAAACCAGAATACTGCTAATCGTAGAAGTTTCATATTTGTGTAGGTAATTGTTTACTGTTTGCAAAAGTACGAAAAAGATATTCAAATACCTACTATAATAAGGAGAAAATGCGCATGGGAGACGATTTGGGGACCAGGGAGGAGGAAACTGGGCCCGTGGCTGCGTCTGCCTCTGTATGGATCGCGGATCGTCTAGTGAGGCCCTTTTGTCTGCCCTCGATCACCCCTATATCCCTTTTGGATTGCAAAAATAAGGGAAATTAAACATATTTTAGCGTAATATTTGGCGGTCTAAATAATTTTTAGTACATTTGCAGCGTTATATAGGTGTTGAAGAAAGGAAATTGCATTGTCTAAGAAAATAGTTTATATAATGATGTCGCTGCTGGTAGCGTGTGTCGGGTGTCAGTTTAAGCTGATGCCCGAGGACTCTGCTGCTACGCAACCCTTGGTGAGCATCGCGCGCTACGACCAGTTGGAGTATCGCTACCTCACCACGGGCGACTTCTCGGCATTGCAGGAGATGAACACGGAGTATCCTATCGAGACGCGCACGCTCATCGAGGATGTCGTGAAGGTGGGCGACGCCACCGACCCCAGCATCAATTCCAAGTTGCTCAAGTTCTACCAGGACACGATCCTGCAGAGTATCATTGCTGACGTGGAGGCCGAGTATGCCGACATCGACGATTTGAATACGGGTTTCAGCCACGCTTTCACGCGACTCAAGAAGGCATTCCCTGATATCCGTGTGCCCCGCATCTATACGCAGATCTCTGCTTTGGACCAAAGCGTGGTTGTGGGCAACGGCATGATCGGTATCTCGCTCGACAAGTATCTGGGTGAGAACTACCCGGTCTATAAGCGCTACTACTCGGAGCAGCAACGCCGCCAGATGAACCGCCAGAACATCCTGCCAGACTGCCTCACCTTCTTCTTGCTGAGCGAGTTTCAGATCGACAAGTTTGAGATGCGCCCGCAGATCGAGCGCGACCTCCACATGGCCAAGCTCCAATGGGTGGTCAACCAGCTGATGGGCACCCGTTTCTACAAGACGAAGTATGTCTGCGCCATCGAGCACTATATGCGCCATCATCCCCATTCGTCCTATTTGGAGCTGATCGAAATGACTGATTTCAGTCAGTTTAAGGTCGGCAAATAGTCGTTTCTCCCTCTTTTGACGAGCTTTCGACCCATGATACATGGTTTGGGCTCAAGGTGTGCTCGTTACCATATAGCGGCTTGCGCTAATATTTCCTAAATATTTTGCAAGTTTAGATAATTATCCCTACCTTTGCGGAAAATAACTAAAGGCCCCGCTTTGTCGGGAACTGGTGGCAAAACGAAACCCATCACGGGAAAGAAAATATGAACAAGTGGTAGGCCGGAAAGCCTCCACCCAAACTCGAACAGATTTAAAGAACAAGATGAAAAGCATTTTTATCGCGTGTGCTCTCTTGCTCTCGACAGCAGTACAGGTGCTTGCCGGGGAGCCTCTTTCGTTGAAAGATGTCACGGGCTGGAAGTACGTCGCCAAGAGAATCTCTGGCGTGCGTCCAATCAAGGGTACTTCCGAGTATGCACAAATCTCTGCCGACCGCAAGAAGGTGGTGAGGTACTCCTTCGTCACAGGTCAGGAGACGGGTGTGCTCTTCGATCTCGACGATACGAAGGGCGAGCAGATCAAGAGCTTTGACGGCTACCAGATGGCCGACGACGGACAGCATCTGCTCATCGAGACCAACTATCGGGCTATCTACCGTCGCTCCTATACTGCCGACTTCTATGTCTATGACATCCAAAGCAAGGAGCTTCGCAAGCTCTCGAAGAACGGAGCCCAGCAGATCCCGACCTTCTCGCCTGATGGTAAGAAGATCGCCTTCGTGAGAAAGAACAACATCTTCATTACCGATGGCACGACGGAGCGCCAGATCACGACCGATGGCAAGTTCAACGAGGTCATCAACGGTATCCCCGACTGGGTGAACGAGGAGGAGTTTGGATTCAACAACGCCATCGCATGGAGCGCAGACAGCCGCACGCTGAGCTGGATTCGCTACGACGAGAGTGGCGTGAAGACCTATTCGCTCCAGATATTTGCCGGCATGTATCCGACCAACGAGCAGTATAAGGTCTATCCGGGCGAGTATAGCTATAAGTATCCGAAGCCGGGCGAGGACAACTCCAAGGTCACGGCTTGGGTCTATAACCTCGACAATGGTAGCACGAAGCAGTACAACCTGCCGCTGGATGCTGATGGATACATCCCCCGCATCAAGACGACGGCCGACGCAGGCCGCATCATCCTCTACACGATGAACCGCCACCAGGACTGCCTCCGACTCTACAACGCCAACACCACGACGGGCGAGACGAGCCTCTTGCTGGAGGAGAGCGTGGAGAAGTATGTCAAGAGCGAGGCCATGGGCGATATTGCCATCATGAAGGACTATATCCTCGTGCCTTCCGACCGCGACGGCCATCTGCACCTCTACCTTTATAATAAGGAGGGAAAACTCCTGCGCCAGATCGAGAAGGGCGACTACGACGTGACGGCCATCTACGGTTATGATGCCGCCACGGGCAACACTTACTTCCAGGCTGCTCGCCGCTCGCCCATGCAACGCGAGATCTACGTGGCCGACAAGAAGGGCCGTGTGACCGCCCTCGCGGGCACGGAAGGATGGAACGATGCCACCTTCTCGGGCGACTACCGCTACTTCCTCAACTGCTGGAGCGACGCCAACCACCCCTACGTCTATACGATCATGGACCGCAAGGGCAAGGTGGTACGCGAGGTGCTCAACAACGACAAGCTCACGCAGGATTTGGCCCAGTTTGAGCCGACCAAAAAGGAGTTCTTCACCTTCACTACTTCCGAGGGTGTCTCCCTCAACGGCTGGATGATCAAGCCTGCCAACTTCGATCCTACCAAGAAATACCCGGTCATCATGCACCAGTATAGCGGTCCCGGCAGCCAGCAGGTGACGGACAGCTGGAGCATTGGCTCGATGGGCAATGGTGGTCTCTTCGACTACTACCTCACCCAGAAGGGCTACATCATCGTGAGTGTTGATGGTCGCGGAACGGGCGGACGTGGTGCCGAGTTTGAGAAGTGCACCTACCTGAACATCGGCGACCTGGAGTCAAAGGACCAGGTGGAGGCAGCCATCTGGCTTGGCAAGCAGGACTACATCGATGCCTCGCGTATCGGCATCTGGGGATGGAGCTATGGTGGCTTCTGCACCCTGATGAGCATGAGCGAGGGACGTCCGGTCTTCAAGGCTGGCGTGTCGATCGCTCCGCCTACCAACTGGCGCTTCTACGATAGCATCTATACCGAGCGCTTCATGAGAACGCCGCAGGAGAACCCCACGGGCTATGCGCTCAATCCGTTGGTACGCGCCAAGAACCTCCACGGCCGTCTGCTTCTCTGCCACGGCTTGGCCGACGACAACGTCCATCCGCAGAATGTCTTCGAGTATTCCGAGGCACTTGTGCAGGCTGACAAGGACTTCAAGGAGAACATTTATACCAACCGCAATCACAGCATCTATGGTGGCAACACCCGCAATCATTTGCTGCGCCAGGTAGCAGAGTGGTTCTGCGAGAATCTTTAAACGAGTGAATATAGATTAGGAGAAGGTCGGCCCGCTTGCGGAGCCTGGCTTCTCCTAATTTAATAAGGAACAGAATTAAATATTTATAAAAACCGAAATCAGATGAAAAAACTACTTTTAGGCGACGAGGCTATCGCCCAAGGAGCATTGGATGCCGGACTGAGTGGTGTCTATGCCTACCCAGGCACTCCCTCTACCGAGATCACAGAGTACATCCAGAATTCTCAGCTTGCGAAGGACCGCAACGTCCATCGTCGTTGGGCAACCAACGAGAAGACGGCTATGGAGCAGGCTCTGGGTATGTCTTATATGGGCAAGCGTGCGTTGGTCTGCATGAAGCATGTGGGTTTGAACGTGGCTGCCGACCCGTTTGTCAACTCCGCCATCACAGGCGCCAATGGTGGTATCGTCATCTTGGTGGCCGACGACCCCTCTATGCACTCCTCACAGGACGAGCAGGACACGCGTTTCTATGGCAAGTTTGCCATGATCCCGACTTTCGAGCCGAGCAACCAGCAGGAGGCTTACGACATGATGGCCGTGGCCTACGACTATTCGGAGAAGATGCACCTGCCCGTGCTGATGCGCGTCACCACGCGTATGGCCCACTCACGTGCCGTGGTCAATATCACGGAGACGCCGCGTGAGCAGAACCCCCTGAACTATGAGGCCAAGGCCAGCGACTGGGTGTTGCTTCCCGCCTTTGCCCGCAAGCGCAACGTGGTTGTCACAGGCCAGCAGGCTCAGTTGGAGCAGGATGCCGTGGAGAGCCCGTTCAATAAGTATATCGACGGCAAGGACCACTCGCTGGGTATCATCACGAGCGGTATTGCTTTCAACTACCTCAACGAGTGCTATCCCGATGGCGTGCCCTATCCCGTCCTGAAGGTCTCTCAGTATCCGTTGCCGAAGGAGTTGGTGCGCCGCATGACTGCCGAGTGCGACTCCGTCCTGATCGTCGAGGAGGGCCAGCCCTTCATCGAGGAGCAGGTGCGTGGCGTCATGGATGGCAATGCCGTCATCAAGGGTCGTCTCACGGGCGAGCTGCCGCGCACGGGTGAGTTGTCTCCCGATGAGCTGAAGCAGGCCCTCGGTCTGCCCTCTGGCGAGGAGTATGAGCCGTGCCCCGACTTGGCCAGCCGTCCGCCGCAGTTCTGCAAGGGTTGCGGTCATCGTGACGTCTATACCGCCCTCAACGAGGTTTTGAAGGAGTATCCCAACGCCCGCGTCTTTGGCGATATCGGCTGCTACACGCTCGGCTTCCTTCCCCCGTTCAAGGCCATCCACTCTTGCGTGGACATGGGCGCCTCTATCGGCATGGCCAAGGGTGCTGCCGACGCTGGCCAATGGCCGGCCGTGGCTGTCATCGGCGACTCTACGTTCACCCATAGCGGCATGACGGGCTTGCTCGACGCGGTCAACGAGAACTCCGACATCGTCGTGATCCTCTCCGACAACCTCACGACCGCCATGACGGGTGGTCAGGATAGTGCCGGTACCAACAAGTTTGAGGCTATCTGCCGTGGTCTGGGCGTGAGCGAGGACCACCTGAAGGTCGTCACTCCGCTTCCGAAGAACATGCCGGAGATCACCAAGACCATCCGCGAGGAGATCGAGTATCACGGCACTTCCGTTATCATCCCGCGCCGCGAGTGCATGAACACGTTGCAGCGTCACCTCAAGCAGAAGAAGGCTGCCGAGGCCAAGAAGGCCGCTGAACAGAAGTAAGCGAGGAGGAAGAACAGGTTTTATGGGGTGTCGCGGACGCCTGAGAGTGTCCCGCGACCCCTTCTGACAAACAACAACCAAATAGCATTCAAAACCAATGAAGACAGATATTATCCTTTGTGGCGTGGGTGGACAAGGTATCCTTTCCATCGCCACGGTCATCGGCCAGGCGGCCATGAACGAGAACCTTTATATCAAGCAGGCAGAGGTGCACGGTATGTCCCAGCGTGGTGGCGACGTGCAGAGTAATCTCCGTCTCAGCTCCGACCCCATCAATAGCGACCGCATCGCCAAGGGGCAGGCCGACGTCATCATCTCCATGGAGCCGATGGAGGCCCTCCGCTACCTGCCCTATCTGAAGAAGGGCGGCTGGATCATCACCTCCAGCACTCCTTTCGTCAATATCCCCAACTATCCTGACATGGCCGTCATCGATGCCGACTATGCCAAGTTGGACAACGTCATCCGCATCAACATCGAAGAGGTGGCCAAGGAGAACAACATTCCCCGCTCGGCTAATATGATCCTGCTCGGAGCTGCCCAGAAGGCTTTGGGTATCGAGTTTGACAAGTTGAAGGACGCCATCCGCGTCATCTTCGGCCGCAAGGGTGAGCGCGTCATCGAGGACAACTTCAAGGCCCTTGAGCTGGGAAAGGAGGCGCAGAAATGAGACCGACACCCATCAACAAGGAGTTGATTGACAACACCATCCGCGAGCATGGCATACAGGACTTCGCCAAGGCGACGATCCGCGAGGTGAAGGGTGTGGCTGCCCATGCCGAGAAGGAGAGTGGTGTCGAGTTCATCAAGATGGAGATGGGCATTCCCGGTCTTCCCGCCGCCCAGGTAGGCGTGGACGCGCAGATCAAGTCGCTGCAGGACGGTATCGCCCACAGCTATCCCGACATCCAGGGTCTCCCCGCTCTGAAGGAGGCTGCCTCGGAGTTTGTCAAGGCCTTCATCGGCGTCGATATCAATCCCGAGGGCTGCGTGCCTGTCTGCGGTTCCATGCAGGGCACGTTCGCTTCTTTCCTCACCTGCTCTCAGGCCGACAAGAAGAAAGATACCGTCCTCTTCATCGACCCGGGATTCCCCGTGCAGAAGATGCAGCTCCAGGTGCAGGGCACGAAGTATGAGACCTTTGATGTCTATAACTTCCGTGGCGAGAAGCTCGGTCCGAAACTGGAGAGCTACCTTACCAATGGCAACATCTGCGCCATCGTCTATTCCAATCCCAACAACCCCTCGTGGATTTGTATGACGGACGACGAGTTGCGCACGATCGGCTCTTTGGCCACGAAGTACGACTGCATCATCATGGAGGACCTGGCCTATTTCGCCATGGACTTCCGTCGTGACATCCGTCCTTTCCAGAAGCCCTACCAGCCGTCGGTAGCTAACTATACGGACAACTACATCCTGCTCATTAGCGGATCCAAGGCGTTCAGCTATGCTGGCGAGCGTATTGGCGTGACATGCATTAGCGACAAGCTCTTCCATCGCCACTACCACGACCTGGCCGAGCGCTATGAGGGACTGCCTTTCGGCCCCGTCTTCTCTACGCGTATGCTCTATGCGCTCTCCTCAGGTACGAGCCATAGTGCCCAGTATGCCATGGCTGCCATGCTGAAGGCTGCTGCCGAGGGCAAGTTTGACTTCCGTAGTGAGATCAAGATCTATGGCGACCGTGCCCACAAGCTGAAGGAGATTTTCACGCGTCATAACTTCTATATCGTTTATGACAAGGATCTCGACCAGCCTATTGCCGACGGATTCTACTTCACGATCGGCTATCCGGGTATGACGAGTGGCGAGTTGGCACACGAGCTCATGTATTATGGAGTCTCTGCCATCTGCCTTGTCACTACTGGTAGCGAACAGGAGGGTCTCCGCGTCTGCACGTCCTTCATCCGCGACGAGCAGTATGCTGCCCTCGAGGAGCGTATGGCCATCTTTGCGGAGAACAATCCCGTGAAGTAACGACCGAACAACTATCCCGTTCCCCTTTTGCGGGAACGACAAGCATAAGCCCTTGTGCCTCCCTTTTTATTAAGGAGTGTGCAAGGGCTTGTCTTTTTTGTATAACGTGTGTGGGGGGAGAAGCGGTCGGTCTATGAAGGGAGGCTTAGTCTATTGCCTTGTGTTCCTCCTGTTGAGGCTCTGCCTGTTGTGGCTCTTCTGCTTGTTGTTGCTTTTCCTTCTGTTGAGGGTTTTCCTCCTGTTGTGGTTCTTCCTGTTGCGGTTTTGGTTCGCCTACGGGAGGTTGTGGTTCTGTTTGTGGAAGATGAGGCTTGACGACAGAAACTGTAGATAATGTGTCGGCCTTGGTCTTGAGGTAGGCAGTAGGCGACACAGGCTGGGGTAGGGAGAAAGTCTTTGGCAGGGGCTTGAGGACGATCTCGGGCCGCAAGCCTCGCATCATGTGTGCCATCTGCTGGCGTCGCGCTTGCAGGTCGGGAGAGTTGCGAAACGTGGCGTAGTAGTATTCGGCTACGAGGAAGCAACCCTGGGCCAAGGCCGGCTGCTGGAGAAAGTAATAGCAGAAGCCGATCCGAAACCAACTGTCGCCCTTGTCGCGGTCGTGGCAAAGGGCGAGCGCAGACTGGAAGAGTACGATCGCCTGGTCGTAGTGGCCCAACTGGAAGTGGCTTTCCCCGTCCGCATAATAGTAGAGCGCCCGCTCCTCGGGAGCCAGCATGTCGAGTTTGGGTAGGAAGGTATCGAAATATTCTGTCGCCTTTTTGTAGTCCCAGTCGTAGTAGTAGCACAGTCCGATATACGCTTTGTAGCGTGCGTTGAGCTTATACGACTGGTCGAGTCGTTGGAAGATGAGGAGTGCCTCGTGGTATTTCTGCGACTGGAAATACTCCAGGGCACGCCCCAAAGCCTCCGTGTCAGCCTTCTTGCCTTGCGAAAAGGCCGACACGGAAACGAAGCATAATAGGATAAGGAGAAGCCTCCTTAGTCTCATTCTGTATAGAAATTGATCAGTCGGGTGAGCGCCTGCTGGCATACCGGGCAGAATACTGGATGCTCATTCGTGCGCATACGGCAGTCCTTGCATCCGCGCCACACACCCTTCAGCGAGTAGCCAGCACCCTAGTAGAGGCCAACGCCCTCCTCTTTGCCGATGAGGTTCTCCCACTTGTTGTGGAAGTTGACCTGTGTGGTGATGTTCGGTTCCCACGGCTCGATATCGTGCGGGTACATCGGGATCTGCTCCGCCTCATAGGCATACTCGTCGGCAAGGCCGGCAAACGAGTGGCCAAACTCATGGACTACTACGGGCTTGAAGGCCTTGTGGTGGGCCATGGCGAGGTTGTAGCTATTGAGGATGCCGCCACCACCATAGTTTTCCGTGTTCACCAACACGATGATGTGCTCGTAGGGCGTGCCCGCAAGGCAGTCGTGGAGCGCCTTCAGATGGAGCGTTGTCAGGTAGCGGTCGCTATAGAACGTGTCGAAATGGCTTCTCAGGGGCGTGTCCTTCCACACTCCCTTGCCCGGCTCCGAGGTGCCGCTCTCCTGGGAGGGAGCCTCTACGGCCACGACATTGAAGCGGTCGCGCATCGACTTGAACGGTTCGTGGGCGAAGAGCGCCTCGGTAGCCGTCCGGCAGTCGGCCTCGAAGGTAGCCATCTCCTCCTGCTTGTAGCCTTCAGCCAGGAAGGCGATATGGATGCAACGGGAGGTGTCGCGTGCCTGCTGGAGCGTGACATAAGGCGTGACGCTATTCTCGCCAATATGGCGGATGAGAATGTCGGTAGGCACGACCGTATGTGTCATGGAGGCCGTCACCTCGCGTCGGTTGTTCTTCAGTTCTACCGTCACATCGACCGTGTCCTTCGGATAGGGGATGAGGAATACGTTCTCAAAGGATCGTGTCGTCGTCTCGGCCTCCGGATAGGAGAGCCACTCTTGGAAGAGCGTGGAGAAGGAGTTGCGATAGACGATCGCGCCCGTGCGATGGTCGCGGACGGTAATCTGGCCATTGCCCTCTACGGGGAGTTCGGCCAGATGCTGGCGTTTGCCATACCAACGCGGGATGCGGTTGAGTTGGTCGAGTGCGATCCATTGCTGCTTGGAGTTGCCCGCAAAGATGTAGTCGATGCGAAGCGTGGCATCCGTAAAATAGCTGTCAAATTGCTGTGCGAAGACAGACGAGCAGCAAAGCAGAAGGAAAACGAATGATAGGATTTTCTTCATGTTGATTGTATTGCTAACTGTTTGGTTTTTTATTTCAGTTTGTTTGTTGCTTCTGTTTGTTTATATTGCTTCTGTTTGTTCTTATTGCTAGCTGTTGGGCGTCTGCGCTTGTTTGCCAATATTGCTAACAACTTGTTTTTGCGCCTGTTGGACTTCTTTGATCCATACCACCTCCTTGACGGTCCTCCCGTCATATTCGGCCACGTCGAGGTCTATGATCACGTGACCCTGCTGGTGGTTCTCATGACTGTCGCCCATCTCGCGCTCGATGGCCTTGAGTTCCTCTTGCAGATGGTCGAGCGAAAGCGGGGTGTCGGCATAGGCCAGGAGGTTGAGAAAACGGTCGGACTGGATGCCGATGGGCGTCGTCCAAACCGCTTCTCCAAAGACGATTCCGGGCAGCAGATGGCGCAGCCGCGACTGGGCTTCGTCGATGTTCTTCTGCTGTAGAATATTGGATCCAATGGCGAGTGTAATCTTCATGTGTGCAAAAGTAATGAAAAAAAATGAGACCAACCCGTCCGCAAATAGAAAGAATTTAGTAAATTTGCGGGCAAAATACTTTTCGGGCTATATGAAACGACTCTCATTATTCACGCTTCTCTTGCTGATAGGATTCTGTTTGCCCCTCCAGGCTCAGATCAGATGGAACCAAAGATGGCAAGACTACATCGACCGATACAAGGACATCGCCATCGTCGAGATGCACAAATACGGCATCCCTGCCAGCATCACCCTGGCCCAAGGGCTGCTGGAGAGCGGAGCCGGCACGAGCGAGCTTGCCACGAAGGGCAACAACCACTTTGGCATCAAGAGCCACGGCTGGGGAGGCCGGACCATGCGCCATGACGACGACCGCAGGGGCGAGTTGTTCCGCGTCTATGATTCTCCCTTGGAGAGCTACGAGGACCATAGCAAGTTTCTTGCCAACCGGGCCCACTACAAGAGCCTCTTCACTTTGGACAAGACCGACTACAAGGGATGGGCCCACGGACTGAAGCGTGCGGGCTATGCCACCAACCCCAAGTATGCCTATCGGCTGATCGACATCATCGAAGCCTACCGCCTCTACGAGCACGACAAGGCCAGCCCTATCGTCCGCCACGATCCCAACTGCGACTTGGCCGTGACGCAGGGCAACCCCATCAACAAGCCTGACTTTAGCCAGGTCAATGTCCATCGCATCCTGAAGTATAACGACAACTTCTATGTCGTGGCCCGCGAGGGCGACACCTACGCCTCTATCGGCAAGGAGATGGATATCCGCGCGCGCCATCTGGCGAAGTTCAACGACCGCGAGGTGAAGGCGAAGTTGAAGGCTGGCGAGGTGGTCTGGCTCTCCAAGAAGCAGAAGCGCGCTCCGAAGTCGCGCTACAAGAAGCAGCCGTACTACCAAGTCAAGGACGGCACCAGTTTCTATCAGGTCTCCCAGATGTTTGGCATCCAGCTCAAGCGACTGAAACGGATGAATCCGCAACTTGCCTCGCGCGACTACAAAGTGCGTGTGGGCGACCGGGTGCGTATTTACTAAGTCAAAAGGGAGTTGCCCCCGTCGGCAGACGCGACCGGGTCCGCAATCAAAACAACTGAAGACAACAGAAGACAGCTGAAGACAACAGAAGACAACAGAAGTCAAAGAAGACAACAGAAGTAAACGAAGAAAATGAAACAAGAAGAAGATATCAGAAATGCAGTAGAATGTATGCGCAAGGGTGGGGTGATCCTCTATCCGACCGACACGGTATGGGGTATCGGCTGCGACGCCACCAATGCCGAGGCCGTGGCCCGCGTCTATCGTATCAAGCAGAGAGACGACGCCAAGGCCCTCATTTGTCTGGTCGATAGCGACGACCGCCTCCAGCGCTATGTACGCCAAGTGCCTGCCGTGGCCTGGGACTTGATAGACGCCACGACCGACCGTCCGACTACCTTGGTCCTCGACCATGCCGTCAACCTCGCCCCCAACCTCATCTCCGAGGACGGGTCTGTGGGCATCCGCATCACCAACGAGGCTTTCTCCAAGGCCCTTTGCTACCGCATGCAGAAGGCTATCGTGAGTACCTCGGCCAACATTAGCGGGATGCCGACGGCACAAAACTACCGCGACATCGACCCCGCCATCCTCGAGGCCGTCGATTACGTCTGCGAGACCAGACGGCAGGAGCACAAGCCCCACAAGCCGTCGAGCATCATCAAGCTGACGGCCGATGGCGTAGTGACGGTCATCAGAAAATAAGCAAGCATAGGATAAGCAAGCATAGGAATAAGTAAGCATAGAAAGCAAGCATAGGAAATAAGCAAGTCAATGGACATCCTCAAAGGACCGAACAAGACGGTCAAGGAAACCCAATCCCTCATATTGCGCATCGACCGATGGCGGAGCAAGCACGTCTCCGACCGCCAGTTTCTGTTGCTGCTCGCCTTTGTCATAGGATTCTTGGCGGCAGTATCAGCCTGGGTGCTCCACTTCATCATCCATCAGATCAAACTGCTGATCACCTCGGGCTTCAGCATCACGGGCATCAACTGGCTCTACCTGGTCTATCCGATCATTGGCGTCTGGCTGACCTCCCTCTTCATCAAATATGTCGTGAGAGACAACATCTCCCACGGCATCACGCGCGTGCTCTATGCCATCGCGACGAAGAAGAGCCACCTCAAGCCCCACAACACCTGGTCGTCGGTCGTGGCTTCGGCCATCACTATCGGCTTTGGTGGATCCGTGGGAGCCGAGGCCCCGATCGTCCTGACGGGATCGGCCATTGGCTCCAACCTCGGCCAGCTCTTCCATTTGGAGCGCAAGCGGCTGATGCTCCTCGTGGGCTGTGGCGCCTCGGCAGCCGTGGCAGGCATTTTCAAGGCTCCGATAGCAGGACTGGTCTTCACGATCGAGATTCTGATGGTCGATCTGACCATGGCCTCGCTCCTGCCCATCCTCATCTCCTCGGTCACGGCCACCTGCTTCTCCTACCTCTTCACGGGCGAGGCCTCGATGTTCAATTTCCATACCGACGACATCTTCCAGCTCGACCGTCTGCCAGCCACCATCCTCCTGGGTGTGGGCTGTGGCTTCGTCTCCATCTATTTCATGCGCACCATGTCGTGGTGTGAGGACGGCTATGCGCGACTGGCCAAGCGACCCTACGTCAAGCTCCTCATGGGAGGTCTCACCCTGAGCACGCTCATCTTCCTCTTTCCGTCGCTCTATGGCGAGGGCTACGACACCCTGGCCGTCTTCATCGAGGGCAAGACCGAGACCGACTGGGATACCGTCATGCAGGAGTCGCTCTTCGCGGGCAAGGGCGAGTATCTCGTCCTCTATGTGGCCCTGGTGGTCACAACGAAAGTCTTTGCCACGAGTGCCACCAATGGCGCGGGCGGTTGTGGTGGTACCTTTGCCCCCTCGCTCTTCATCGGCGGATCCTTCGGCTTCCTCTTCGCCCGCCTTTGGAATCAGTATGAGCTCGGGGTCAATGTGCCCGAGAAGAATTTCACGCTCTATGGCATGGCGGGTGTGATGGCGGCTGTCATGCACGCCCCCCTGACGGGTATCTTCCTCATCGCCGAACTGACGGGTGGCTATAGCCTCTTCATCCCGCTCATCGTCGTGGCCGTGAGTGCCTACCTCACGATCTCCATCTTCGTGAGCCATAGCATCTATGCGCTCCGACTGGCCCGTGAGGGCAAACTGCTCACCCACCATACGGACCACTCGGTCCTGACCTTGATGAGCATGGACAGCATCATCGAGCGCGACTATACCTCCGTGCGGCCCGATATGGAGATGGGCAAACTGGTGCTCGCCATCAGTAGCAACCGCCACAACTACCTGCCCGTGACCGACGACAACGACAATCTCCTGGGAGAGATCGACCTGACGAAGGTGCGCAACGTTATCTTCCGTACCGAGCTCTACCATCGCTTCACGGTACGCCAGCTCATGACCCTGCCGCCAGCCACGCTTGCCGCTACCGATTCCATGGAGCGCGTCATGCGGACGTTTGACAAGACGGGCGCCGACTACCTGCCCGTGCTGAGCGTGGAGGGCCATCTGGTCGGCTACATCTCCCGCACGCGCATGTACACTATGTATCGGCAGGTCATCCGCGACTATAGCACGGAGTAAGCTTGGCTGCGTTTTTGAGCTACTAAGTAAAAGCGAATGAGAGTATGAGTAGTAGAAGAAAATATTATTACAGTAGCGAACCGACAAAAATGGACGGGTGTATCACAATAGCAGGATGGATACTGCTCATCGTGGGTATCATCCTATGCGTCGTCGGCTACAACACGCTCAACGGACTGCTACTGCTCATCGGGATAGCCGCGGTCGCCGTGGGTGAAGGTCTGACTTTTTGGCTGGCAGCATTATAGCCACCCCAGCTTCGCCGCACGCTTCATCGTGGCGTTCTCGATAGCCTGGCCGGTCTCCTCCTCCACAATCTTCGGACCCTCCCGTGGGTCGTAAGGCTTTGGCCGCCCCCGTCCAACGAAAAGAAAAAGGAATCATAAGAAATGGAAAAGAAAGACTTAAAGATCATATTCATGGGAACGCCCGAGTTTGCCGTGGCTTCCCTTCGTGCTTTGGTAGAGAATGGCTATCAGGTCGTGGCCGTGGTCACGCAGCCCGACAAACCCGTGGGTCGCCATCAGGACCGCCCCCAGCCGCCTGCCGTTAAGGTCTATGCCCAGGAGCACAACATCCCCGTCCTCCAGCCCGTGAAGATGAAGGACCCCGAATTTGTGGAAGCGCTTCGGGCCTATGAGGCCGACCTCCAGGTGGTCGTGGCCTTCCGCCTCCTGCCCGAGATCATCTGGGACATGCCTCGCTTTGGTACGTTCAACGTCCATGCGGCCCTCCTGCCCCAGTATCGTGGCGCAGCCCCCATCAACTGGGCCGTCATCAATGGCGAGACCGAGACGGGCGTGACGACCTTCTTCCTCGACAAGAATGTCGATACGGGCCGCATTGTCCTCCAGAAGCCGTTCCCCATCCCGGCCGATGCCGACGTGGAGTATGTCTATGACGGACTGATGAACCTCGGGGCTGGACTGGCCCTGGAGACCATCGACCTGATGCTGGCCCATGACGGCAATATCCCGAGCAAGGACCAGCAGCAGATCATTGATGAGGCTCAGTTGGGCGATCTCAAGCCGGCCCCCAAGATCTTCAAGGAGACTTGCGAGATCCAATGGCAGCAGACGGCCAAGCAGCTCCACGACTTCGTCCGCGGTCTGAGTCCCGTGCCCGGATCGTGGACTACCGTCTCCGTGGATGGCAAGCCGACCACCACGCTCAAGATCTACAAGGCCGCTCCTACCGCCCGTCCGGCTACTGGCGCCCCTGGCACCTTCGTTCTCGAAAAGGGCCACATCTATGCCAACGCTACCGACCTCCAGCTCGAACTCCTCGAGGTGCAACTCTCGGGCAAGAAGCGCATGGACGCCCGTTCCTTCGTCAATGGCGTGCGGACCGTGGAGCGATAGGGTCGTTTGTGTCGTTTCAATACAGACTGCCGAGTAGGGAAAACAACCAATACAACTTTTACAACATGTTGCAACCTTTCGCTGAGCCATCTTGCTGCAAGGTAAACAACAAAACACAACGCTTTCGATAAGCCATGCGCAGAACCGAGTTCGAGTTATGCCATGGCGAGAAAGGGTACCATGAAATGAAACGCTTCGCCTTGGACTTTCCTGCTGATTGTCCTGGCGAAGCGTTTCTTTTTATTTCTCGTTTTCTCGCCATGCTATATATATAGTGGAGAGAACGTCTGCGGTTATATCACTTTTATTCTGTTTATTCCGTTGCCTTCTTGCGCGGGCTACGACGAGCGGTCTTGGGAGCAGCCTTCGGCTTCGTCTCCTTGGAGGCCTTTGTGCTCTCCTTGCAAGCGCCCTTGGTAGCACCCTTGCGCGAACCTTTGGCCGTTTCCTTGGCAGCGCTCTTGACCTCTTCCTCCAGCTGGTCGATCTGGTCGTGGAGCTTACTGTTCTCCGACTCGAGTTTTTCGACACGGGCCTGCAGGCGCGAAGCCTCTTTGTCCTTCAGTTCGATTTCGTCGCTTTGGTTGCGGATGGTCGTGAGGAGGGAGTTGAGCTCGTCGTCCTCGATCGACTCCGGGTAGAGCTGGCGCACGCGACTGAGGAAGTCGCCCAGGATGTTCATATAGTTGGAGAAGGCATCGAAGGGCGAGGAGAAGATGCCCCTTTCCACGCCCACGTTCGACGGCTTGGTGGACATCATGCGGAAGTTGTTGGACGCCTGCAGATACATCCAGTCGAGGTTGAGGGCCGGGTCGTCGATGATGCGTACGCGCTCCGCCACGCTATAGAGTT
>OIYT01001345.1_pt1 | contig 17755 bp, 17 predicted proteins | sample 1588201 | NCBI WGS metagenome assembly OIYT01 (sample SAMN03283260) | human gut metagenome | biome: human-associated habitat; material: feces | host: Homo sapiens | place: USA | collected 2013
TCGTCACCTTCGCCATCCGTCAGTGGGGCAGCTACGCCGAGGGCGTTTCCTTCGCGCTGCTGTTTATGAACCTGTGGGTCCCCTTTATCAACGATTGGACCCGTCAGACTCCTTACGGCTATGTTAAGCCTGCAAAGAAAGCAAAGGAGGGTGCTGGCAAATGAATAAGAATTCTTCCTGGGAGACCAGTGTAAAGCCTGTTGTTGTGCTGAGCGTGATCGCACTGATCGTCAGCCTGCTGCTGGCCATGGTCAACTCCTTTACGGCTCCCATCATTGAGGAAAACCAGAAGGCCGCAACGCTGGCTGCCTATGTGGATGTGATGCCCACCGTTTCCAGCGCCTCCGATCTGGAGGAAGTGACCGACTACACCACCGAGAACATCACCGGTGCTGTAAAGGCCACCGACGGCTCCCTGGCCATCAAGGCTGAGGAAAAGGGCTTTGACGGCGGCATCCTGTCCGTCATCATCGGCTTCGACACCAACGGCACTGTCACCGGCATCTGGGTGGACGCTTCTACCCAGACCAAGGGCATCGGCAGCAACGTTGCCACCGACAGCTTCCTTGCTCAGTTCGATGGCATGGATGGCACCCAGAACATCACCCTGGGCCAGGGCTACGACGCATACAGCGGCGCAACCATTTCCTCTAAGGCTCTGTTTGCCGCCATCAACGATTGCATCAACTGCTACAACGAGTTGGCATAAAGGAGGTTGGTAAGAAATGGCAAGCGAAAACAAGTCCAAGGTAAGCATCCTTACCAACGGCATCATCAAAGAAAACCCCGTTCTGCGTCTGGTTCTGGGCACCTGCTCCTGCCTGGCTGTTACCACGGCAGTTTCCAGCGCGCTGGGCATGGGCGCAGCCTTCACCTTCGTGCTGGTGTGCTCCAACATCCTGATCTCGCTGCTGCGCAACGTGATCCCCGCTAAAGTCCATCTGCCCTGCTACATCGTCATCATTGCAGGCTTCGTGACCATCGTTCAGATGGTGATGCACGCCTACATGGACAGCCTGTACACCGCACTGGGCGTGTTCCTGCCCCTGATCGTTGTCAACTGCATCATCCTGGGCCGTGCCGAGATGTTTGCCTGCAAGAACAATGTGGTGGATTCCGCACTGGACGGCATCGGCATGGGCATCGGCTACACCCTCACCGTGGTGCTGATGGCCTCCATCCGTGAGATCCTGGGCAGCGGCACCTGGCTGGGCTTCCAGGTCCTGCCCGAGAGCATGGCCAAGATGAGCATTATGACCCAGGCTCCCGGCGCATTCTTCTGCTACGGCGTGCTGATGGCCGGCTGCGTCTGGCTGGAAGGCAAGCTGGATGCCCGCATCGAGCGCAAGAGCTGCTGCGACCTCGACAACCTGAAGAAGGAGGCAGAATAAGATGTTAGTCAAACTTGCTGCGATCTTCTTCAGCATGATCCTGGTGAACAACTACGTGCTGGTGAAGTTCTACGGTATCTGCCCGTTCCTGGGCGTTTCCAAGAAGCTGGATTCCTCCATTGGTATGTCCGGCGCTGTTATCTTTGTTATGCTGGTGGCAACGGCTGTCACCTTCCCCATCCAGATCTTCATCTTGAACCCCGCTGACCTGGGCTACCTGCAGACCATCGTGTTCATCCTGGTCATTGCAGTGCTGGTGCAGTTCATCGAGATCTTCCTGAAGAAGTATGTTGTTGCACTGTACAATTCTCTGGGCGTTTACCTGCCCCTGATCACCACCAACTGCTGCGTGCTGGCCGTGACCATTCTGGTCGTGGACGACTACGGCGCAGACGTTGCTACCCTTGGCTTTGCCGCTGCCTACATTGAGGCTCTGGTCTGTGCCGTGGGTGCAGGTGTCGGCTTTATGCTGGCCATGGTCATGTTCAGCGGCGTGCGCAAGCGTGTGGAAGCCTGCGATCCCCCGGCACCCTTCAAGGGCCTGCCCATCACCCTGATCGCAGCAGCCATCACCAGCCTGTCCTTTATGGGCTTCGGCGGCCTCGTCGAAAACCTGTTCAACGTGACGCTGTAAGGGAGGAACAGGATTATGAATATTGTATCTGCTGTGATCCTCTGTACCATCGTGGGCGCGATCGGTGCCGTTGTTCTGGTGCTGGCCGCAAAGTTCATGGCGGTTGAGGAAGACCCCCGTATTGAAGAAGTTTCTGCCTGCCTGGCCGGTGCAAACTGCGGCGGCTGCGGCTACGCCGGCTGTGCCGACTACGCAAAGGCCGTTGTTATGGACGGCGTTCCCTGTGACAAGTGCGCCCCCGGCGGCCCCAAGGCTGCTGCCGCCATTGCCAAGATCATGGGCGGCGAGGCAAGTGCTGTGGAGAAGAAGGCTGTGGTCCAGTGCCAGGGCAACTCCGAGCACTGCAAGCCCAGCTACGAGTACAAGGGCATCCAGACCTGTGCCGCTGCTGCCACCCTGTACGGCGGCCCCAAGACCTGTACCTTTGCCTGCATCGGCCTGGGCGACTGCACCAAGGTGTGTAAGTTCGATGCCATCCACATTGTGGACGGCGTGGCCAAGGTGGACAAGGACAAGTGCACCGGCTGTGGTGCCTGCGCCAACATCTGCCCCAAGCACGTCATTATGATCGACGTTGGCGGCCCCCGCAAGCCCGTGGTCATGTGCTCCAATCAGGATAAGGGTGCTGTGGCAAACAAGCTGTGCACCACCTCCTGCATTGCCTGCGGCATGTGCGAGCGCACCTGTAAGTTTGATGCCATCCACGTTGTGGACGGCGTGGCCCGTGTGGACTACGACAAGTGCAAGGGCTGCGGCATGTGCGCCCAGAAGTGCCCCAAGCACATCATCCTCTTCCCGCTGAAGGACGATCCGAATCCCCCCAAGCCCGTGGTGAAGCAGGCTCCGAAGCCCGCTGCCGCTCCTGCCGCTCCGGCAGAGCCCGCCGCAAAGGCTGAGGAGGCAAAGGCTCCCGAAGCCCCCAAGGCTGAATAAGCGGAACCCATTGTAATATGGTAAAGCGCCCCCATTGCTCCTTTGAGTGATGGGGGCGCTTTTTGGTGAGGCACGCCCTCTCAGTCTCGCATTCGCTCGACAGCTCCCCCGAGGGGGGAGCCAACGCATCTGCAAGGGAAACGGGAGCTTTGGGCAGACTTTTGGGCGGTAAATGCCGCTGAAGGTCGAGCCGCAATTGGCTCTCCCTTTGGGAGAGCTGGCAAAGCCGTCAGGCTTTGACTGAGAGGGCTCCGAAAACTTTTTTCAAAAAATCTCGAAAAAAAGTGAAAGGAATCTGCGTTTCATGTATTATAGAGAGTGAAACTGCGAAGATACAACACAAAACTGCGTGATATATCAATGCGGCGGGCGTGCGGATAAGTCGGACTGTTCTACTCCCCGCAATGATATTGCGACGGTTCATAACGTGCTGTATATCGCAGAATATTTTGTCTGAAAAGGAGAAGGAAAAATAAAATTTCACTATTGAAAATACTGGATATACATGCTATAATTACGATAATGATGTATCTGGTAAAAATAACCTGCCAAGGGAAAGAAAAACGACAAAAGTTGAATATCTTTTCCTCCGGTTTTGCCAAAAATACTATGATGCAGGGAGGGCTCCACTGTGCGGAAAAATCATCACGGAAAAAAAGATAGGCTGGTGAAGCGCGTTTTTGCGCTTTGTCTGGCGCTTGCGGTCATCTGCACCTGCCTTGTGCCGGTGTTTGCAACGGAGGGTCTGATCGATCCTCAGGTTAATCAAGAGGCCTCCCGGCCCGTAGATGACGGCGAGGCATCCTATCCTGACGACGAAGTTGCCGGTTTTGGCGGGGACGAAGCTGCCGGTTTCGGTGAGCCGCGCGAAGTGTACGATGACAGCGAAGCTGCCGGTTTCGGCGAGGAGGAAGCCACCCGGCCTGTAGAGGGCGGCGAGGACAACCTCGACGGCGGCCCCACCGTTCAGGATTCAGAGTGGGGCACCGTCATTGAGTACGGCCCCAGCTCCAGCACCGGTACCGACCCCGAACCCGAGACCCAGTGGTCCGGCGAGGACGACGTGGTGGAAAAGCCTGATGACAAAGTGGTCGTTTCCGGCGACGAGATCAAAAAGCTGCAGGATATGGTGGTCTACCGCTTCTGGCTGAAGGAGCTGAACGCCAACGACCTGCAGGACATTACCGCTCAGGCACAGATCAACAATATGACGGAGAGCGAGTATCTGGCCCGGAACGGTGAAGTTCTGTGGAACCTGTACTTCATTCAGGCTGTGCCCCGGGCAGAGACCATTGCGGATTACAGCAGCTACATCAATACCCCCTCCTCCAACCGGGACCCCAAGGGCGAACTGCGGCTGTTTGACTACTGGTACACGCTGGACGAGTTTGGCAACCGGGTGCGCCTGAACCTCACCGACCCCACCAGCAACATTCTGGACGACAAGACCACCACCGTGAACGTCTACGCCGCATGGAAGGACGGTACCGTGGGCTCCGATGAGGAAGAGGACGTGGATCACGAGGATCTGGTGGACAAGAACCCCGTGCCTGTGGATCTGACTGCCAAGGCCGCTGCTTCCTACGAGGACGAGGACGGCAACACGAAGAGCGTCAATCTGCCGGTGGAGGTGAAGAATCTGCCCTCTGCCGCAGACCACGTCGTCGTGACCCACATGGGTGATAACTCCATGACGGAGTTCTGCAATACCTACGTGAATAAGCTTCAGGGAATGCTGCCTCTTCTGGGCCTGAAGATCTCCCCCAAGAACGCCAAGGGCGAAATGGTGCAGCCTGCCAACGGCCAGAAGGCTACCGTTACTGTCTCCGGTCTGAACAAACTGCCGGATATTGCGGAAATGGAAGAAGCGGAAGCGCTCACTGCCGATGCACTGAAGGTGCTCCACCTGAAAGACGACAATACCGTGGAAAAACTGGATGTTGTCAGCTATGAGAATGGTACCCTGACCTTTGAGACCTCCAGCTTCAGCCCCTTTGTGATTGCGCTGGAATACCCGGATCAGGGAAGTGAAGAGTTCGATGATGACGGCATTGAGATCGTCAGCATTGAGATTGATGGCGTTGAGTACCCGAATGTGAATGATGGAATTGCTACGATCAGTAGCATTCAGGGTGATACAAAAGTTCCGGTTGGTGCAACGATTACACTGCATTCCAATAACGGAAAGAGTAGTTATTATCATAAATGGATAGTTACAAAAGGTACAGCTGAGTTTGTTGGTTCAGTTGAGGGATGGGGCGATAACTATAAAACCGTGAAGCTAAAGCTTACCACGGCAGGCCATGTGCAGATTAAGCATCGCTATGGTAAAGCTAAGGATAAGCTAACTAGTGGTGATACACTGGATGATATTGAGGTTGTGAACACTACAACGACATCTTCTTACAATCTTTATGTTTACACGCAGGTTTTGGGCTATTCGGGTGATTACTATGGTAATAAAGCTGAAAATAAAGCGTGGAACGGCATGGCCGTTGGTACGATTTCAAATGTAGATGCTCCGAGTAAATACAATAAACGTACCTCAATTTATGACACGGCCGTTATTGCTACGAAGTTGGGAACTGAAATTATAGTTGATTCTGGACAGTTTCCTGTGATTCCGATTAAACAGGATGGCAAATACAAGGACTACTATTACGAATCACTCCCGAAAGAAATCCAAAAGGAAATTGAGAAGGATCCAACGAAAGCGAATACTGTAGGCACGTACACAATTGAATGGTACGAGGTCGTTGCTGCGGGTGGAGCCAATACTGGCAAAAACGGCGAGGATGGAGACTGGACGGGTGAAGAGAACTATAAACCCACATACACGAAGGGCATATATAAATCTCCGATTTCGTCGGTCAGTGATAAAAAAATGACGTACCATCTGGATGGTTTGATAGTGCTCCATGATACAACGCACATCAACGTCAAGTTTATGGTTCAGGATGTGGGTAAAGATACCTTTGCTCTAGTGCGTGATTATGGCGGAGCATTTACTGTCCCAGAAGGGAGTACTTCGATTTCGCTGAAAGCGATTGCCCGCCCGGATGTTATTGGTGAAGGTCAGACTGAAGCAACCTGCCCGAAAACTAAAACAACCCCAGATGGTACAGTTTACACCTTTGATGGTTGGTATACAAATCAGGACTGCACGGAAGGTAGCAAGTTTGATTTTGATGAAGATACCATTAAAGAAGATACAACTTTCTACGCAAAGTATGTGCCTGCTTCTGCAAACCTGACCGTCTCCAAAACCGTTACCGGCAAACTTGGCGACACCAACAAAGCCTTTACCTTTACAATTACCAAAGCTGATGGCACAGCGGCAAATATCACTGATACCAATATTGAGATTAGTGAAGCAGATCGTGCAAAGGTTGAATGGAAAGGTAATGGTCAGTTTACGCTGAAAGACGGAGCTTCGATTATCTTCAAGAATCTACCGAGCGGCCAATACAAGGTTGTAGAGGATAATTATTCAGGCGAAAAGTACGAGACCAGCTATGTGGTTGATTCCGGAACACCTGAGAATAGGCGAGAAGCAAGTGTGACGATTGGTACGGACGCTAAGACGATTGCCTTTACCAATAATTGCACCCTGCAACCTGACCTTGGTGTCCTCCTCGACACCCTGCCTTACATTGTCATCCTTGCTGTGGTAGCTGGCGGCGTTGCCTTGTTGATGCTGCGCAAGCGCCGTAAGGAAGATGACTAAAGGGGGCTGACCGCATGGCGAAGAAGAAAGCGCCCCAGCGGCTGGCCGGTGCAGAGGAAAGCTGCATCAGCCCGGAGCAGGAAGCGATCATCCGGTGGTTCCGGACGGTGAAATTCCGCAAGAACCTGCTGGGCGGCGTGGACGAAGCGGCAATGTGGAAGAAGCTGGAAGAGCTTTACGCCCTGTACGAAGCCGCCATCCGCGCCGAGCGCACAAGGTACAATGTGCTCTTGGAAACCTCTCCGTCAAAGCCTGACGGCTTTGCCACCTCCCCTGATAGGGGAGGCAAGACAGGTGCTGCGCAGCCGGAAGCATCTGGCACCGGTGAACCCGAGGACGTGAATTTGGCTCCCACCAAAGTTGACAGTTTTGCCAAGGGCTCCCCTACTAGGGCAACGACGACGACCGCCGCCAGTGGCGGAAACAGGGAGGAGTTGTTGGGGCAGCGGCCAGCAGGACGCGAGTGCAAAACTTTGCACGAAGCGGACGCTGGGAGCCGCAACCCGGACGCTGGCACGGCGACAGCCGTGACTGAGAGGTTTAACCCGGAATCTGACAGCTCTGACCCCCAAAAGGAGGCGCATTCCGATGCACCCGCTGGACAATGAAGCCCTGAAGCTGGGGGCACGGGCGGTGCGCCGCCGCAGGCTGGACGCTGAGAACCGGCAGGATTTTATCAGCCTGCTGGGCCGCGTTGTGGTGATCCTGCTGTGTGCGTGGGTGCTGTTCACGCAGGTGTTCCTGCTCACGCAGGCCAAGGGCAGCAGCATGTTCCCCGCGGTAAAGGATGGCGACCTGCTCATCTGCTACCGCCTGCAAAAAACCTACGCAAAAAACGACGTTGTGGTCTACACCCAGGGCGGCAAGCTCCGGGTGGGCCGCATCCTTGGGCGCGAGGGCGACCTTGTGGCTCTGGACGACAGCGGCACCCTTGTGGTGAACGGCGCGGTGCAGAGCGGCGAGATCCTCTACCCCACCTACGCAAAAGACGCGCTGGAGTACCCCTACACGGTGCCGGAGGGCTGCTTTTTTGTGCTGGGCGATTACCGCACACAATCCGAGGACAGCCGGGACTTTGGCCCGGTTCCGCTGGAGGATGTGCAAGCAAAAGTAATTACACTACTGCGGCGACGCAGTTTGTAATACCACGGAGGCCGGAAGAAGCTGCCGGCATCCTGCCTGTGAACTGCGGAGTTTGGGCCGCGGCACAGGAGTACGAACTATTTCTTACTAGGGAGGAATAACAATGAAACTGAAGAAATTCTTCGCGGGCGTTCTGGCTGCCGCCATGATGCTCACCGTCGGCGCAACCGCTGTGTTTGCGACGGAGCCGGCTGCGAGCACTATTACTGTTCCTGGCAATGGCATCAATGGTGCAAAGATGTTTACTGAGAGTGATGCAGACCTTGCACTGACCAAGACTTTGAAAGTAGAAAATGGTACTGCACCTGATAGCATGACCTTCAATTTTACTGTTAAGAATGCTGCACAGGCTGATGTTGCAACTCCTAGTGTGGAGTTTAAGACTACTGATAATACCAACAGTGCACTGTTTACTGCTGGAACGTATACCCGTACGTTCAATGTCAATCTGGCAACCATTCTGGGCACTAATAAGACCAAGGTTGGCGAGTACACCTACACCATCAGCGAAAATGATACCCAGATTCCCGGTATCACCAAGGATAATAATGAGCTGACCCTGAAAGTTACCGTTGTGAATGCAACCGGTGAGATTGGCGGAGGCTATGGTTACTACGCTGCTCTGTACCGTGGTGGCAAAAAGATTGAGGCAACCGATGCATTCCACAACACTTACAGTGCTAAGAGCCTGACCCTGAGCAAGACTGTTCATGGCTCTCTGGGCAGTTTGGCAGAGGATTTTAGCTTTATCATTAAGTTCCTGCCCGAGACTGATGCTGTTGCCGGTATGTACAAGGGACCTCAGGTTGGTACTGTGGGCACTGATGTGAGCATTGATGGCAAGGACACCGGCGATTATCTTGACCTGAATACTGAGTATACTGTGACCCTGAAGCATGGCAAGAGCCTGAACTTCTCTAACCTGCCTGCTGGTATTAAGTACGAAGTGTATGAGAAAGGTTCTGCATTTAATGCTGAGAAGAATGCAGTTACCAAGGACGAGTATACTGTTGTTGTTCGTGAGAGCACGGATGCTAACTCTACCGCAATCGCTTTCGATACAACTGATAAGAATACGGTAAAGGGCAGTGTGGGTACTGCAAATGTGACCACCGCATTCCACAATACTCACGAGGGTCAGCCTGACATGGGCGTTGTGCTGGACAATGCACCTTACATTGCAATGCTGGCCATTGTTGCCATTGGTGGTGTGGCCCTGATGCTGAACAAGCGCCGCCGCGACGAGGAGTAATTGCTCGCGTCCACGCCCTCTCCGTCAGTGCTCCGCACTGCCACCTCTCCCAAGGGGAGAGGCAAAAGTGGCTCGACCGATTGCGGCAGCTGACCGTGTAGATGCGTAGGCTCTCCCTTTGGGAGAGCTGGCGCGCAGCGCCTGAGAGGGCGTATCCATCCGAAAACCAATCAATTAGAATGCTTAACCGGAGGTGGGCTGTATCAACTGGCAGAGAAAAGCGTTGAGGGCAGCCGACTTTCTGGTGAGCGCGGTGGTCGTGTTGTTCCTGGTGGTCGCCGGGGCGTATTCAGCCTATGCCCTGTGGGACAACTCGCAGGTGTACGCCGCCGCAGACAATGTTCAGGCAGAGCTTTTGCAGTTCAAGCCCAAGGCGGGCGCGGATAACGGCGCGAGCTTTGAGGAGCTGCTGGGCATCAACCCGGATGTCTGCGCGTGGGTCACACTGGACAACACCGCCATCGACTACCCTGTGGTACAGGGCGAGGACAACTTTACCTATGTGAACACCGATGTCTACGGTGATTTTTCGCTGGCAGGCAGCATCTTTTTGGATGTGAACTGCGACAAGAACTTCACCGACCCTTACTCTCTGCTGTATGGTCACCACATGGAAGAGAGCAAGATGTTTGGTGATCTGGATCTGTACAAGGACGCAGAGTTCTTTGCAGAGAACACCACCGGTGAGCTGATCCTGCCCGACCGCACCTATGATCTTCAAACCTTTGCATGTCTGCTGGTCCCTTCGTCTGAGAGCGCGATCTTCCAGCCCCAGCGCTGGGACAGCGACCTGCAGGGGTTGTACACCTTTGCGCAGGAGAACGCCCTGAACCTGAACACCGAAACACTGGCCGCCATGAAAGCGGCGGGCGATGACGCTCAGGTGCTGGCGCTGTCCACCTGTTCAACGGAGTTTACCGATGCACGCACCATTCTTCTGGCGTGGATGATCCCGTCCGCGTCGGATTCATAAAGGAGAGGATGAAATGAGGTTCCGTAAAATCGCGGCAGCACTCCTGTCGCTTGCGTTGGGGTTCTGCCTGTGTCAGTCGGCGGCATTTGCGGCCACCGCGGCTGACCAGCATACACAGCTGCAGGAGCTTCCGGTTTCCATTCAGTCCACGGGGGAAACACCTCTCCCAAAGGAAACACTGACTGTGGAACTTGAGGCTGTGGACAATGCGCCCCTGCCCGAGGTGACCACTCTGGAGATCACCGACGGCGAGACCGGCAGCTTTGGCCCCATCAACTACACCAAGCCCGGCTATTACGTTTACACCGTGCGCCAGCGCGCCGGTGTCAACACCCGCGGCACCTACGATGAAACCGTGTACTATCTGCGCGTTTCCGTGGTGTGGGACAACGACAAGCTGGTGGCCCGGATGGCCGTGCACACACAGGCCGACCTGATGGACGAAAAGGTGAGCAGCATCACCTTCAACAACAGATACAAGGCCATCGAGACCCCGTACTACCCGGACCCGTATGACCCTGATCCCGTCACCCCGCCCACCCCTTCCACGCCGGAGAACCCGGCCCCGGCAGATGCCCGCCCGACCGTGACTGAAACCACCACCCCTAGTGCACCGGAGCCCACCGCCCCGGCCAGCGTGGTGGCGGATGCCCGCCCGGCCGAAGGCCCCAAACTGATCCAGACCGGTCAGCTGAACTGGCCCATCCCTGTTCTGACGGCAAGCGGTCTGGTGCTGGTGGCCGTGGGAGCCTACCTGATGGAGCGCAGCAAGAAACGTGAAAAGAATGCGTAAAGTATCCCCCGGGCTTATCTGCATCGTGCTGGGTGTGGTGCTTCTGCTGGCGGCTGGCGGCCTGTACGCCTACAACCGCTACGAGGATGCCCACGCCGGTGCCGAGGCCCAGACCGTGGTGGCCGACCTTCAGCAGAAGGTGGAGACCCCGGAACCGGAGGCAGAGAGCGGCCCCCTGGACCCCGAGCTCCCGGTGGTGGAGATCGACGGCAACGAATATGTGGGTGAGATCTCCATTCCCGCCATCGGCATTGACCTGCCGGTGATGAGCGAGTGGAGCTACCCCCGCCTGAAGATCGCCCCATGCCGCCAGTTCGGCTCTTCCCGCACCGATGATCTGGTCATTGCGGCGCACAACTACGAGAGCCATTTCGGCAAGCTGGCCTCCCTCACAGCGGGGGACAGCGTCACCTTCACCGATATGGACGGCATCGTGAATGAGTACGTCGTGAACAAGGTCGAAGTGCTTGACCCCCACAGTGTGGAGGAAGTGGAACACAGCGGCTACGCCCTGGTGCTGTACACCTGCACCTACGGCGGCAAGACCCGTGTCACCGTCTTCTGTGATCGTGCATCGTAAAAATCAAGGCTGAAAAACAAAAAGAAGCCCCGACATTCGTCGGGGCTTCTTTTTTACTATGTGGGAACTTCCTCCGTCATTGCTGACGCAATGCCACCTCCCTCTCAGAGGGAGGCTTTTCGCTGCCGTAAGGCTCCCTCCTAGAGGGAGCTGTCGCCGGAGGCGACTGAGGAGTTACTGTTTTTTCCACCGCCGCATCACGCCCATGCCCAACGCATAGGGGCCGGTGTGCACGGCAATGGTGCAACCGATCTGCAGCAGGACCACATTGCACTCGCAGGTGGGGTACTTGGCGCGCAGGGCGGCGCGGGTCTGCATCCAGAGCCGCTTACCCTCGTCAGCATCGTAGCCGTAGCCCACCGTGATGCAGTAGTCATCGGGCGTGCCGTTGTGCTCGGCCAGATAGGTCATCAGCAGGTCGAGGGCCTTCTCAAAGCTCTTTTGGCGGCCGCGGGCCACACCAGCGGAGAAGATCTCGCCCTCCTTGAACAGGATCATGGGTTTGATGCCCAGAATGTTGGCGGCACGGCCCGTGACTTTGCCGATGCGCCCGCCCTTGATGAGGTAGTCCAGATTACCCACCGTGAAGAAGATCTGGTTGGTGATCTTTTCCGCTTCCAGCCAGGTCACGGCTTCGTCCAGCGTACAGCCTGCATCCCGCATGGCCACCGCGTTTTCCACCACGATGGATTCGGTCACGGTAGCGGCGGTGCTGTCAATGACCTCGATCTTAGCATCGGGGAAATCCTCCAGCACCAGCTCCCGGGCGTTGCGGGCACTGCCCACGCAGCCGCTCATCTTGCTGGTAAAGCAGATGCAGAGCACCGGGCGGCCCGCCTCGGCATGGGCCCGGAAGGCGGTCTCAAAATCCTCCAGCGAAGGCAGGCTGGTCTTGGGGTAGGCCGCGGGGTTATCTACCATGAACTGGTAGAAATCGCGCACGGCGATCTCCTTGCCTTCCTTGCGGTAGTGCTCACCGTCCAGCGAGACATAGAAGGGGATGATCTCAATATTCAGTGTTGCGGCCGTCTCAGGGGTCAGGTCGCAGGCGCTGTCCGTGATGATATCAAACATAGTCACGCTTCCTTTTCAATGCGGCGGGTTCTGTGGCGCGGATCAGACGTTGTGGTGGATGTAGGCCTCACGCTCGGCACCCACGGAGATGTAGGTGATCTTGCAGCCAATAGCCTTTTCCAGATACTCAACGTAATCGCGGGCTTCCTGGGGCAGATCCTCCCACTTGCGGGCGGCAGTGATATCGCAGTGCCAGCCGGGCAGATACTCCACCACGGGCTGTGCGGTGTCCAGAGCCATGCCCATGGGGAAGCGCTTGGTGATGGTGCCGTCGGTCAGCTTGTAGCCGGTGACCATGGGGATCTTCTCCATGTAGTCCAGCACGTCCAGCAGGGTCAGAGCAACTTCATCGCAGCCCTGGCAGAACACACCGTAGCGGCTTGCCACCAGATCGATGGGGCCAACGCGGCGGGGACGGCCGGTGGCTGCACCGTACTCGTGGCCAGCCTCACGCAGGGCGTGCTTCTCTTCCTCGGTCATGGCCAGCTCAGTGACAAAGGGGCCGTCGCCCACACAGGAGGAGTAAGCCTTCATCACGCCGATGCTGTTGGTCAGCTTGTGGCCCGGGATGCCTGCGCCGATGGGGGCGTAAGCGCCGATGACGTTGGAGGAGGTGGTGTAGGGGTAGATGCCGAAGTCGATGTCGCGCAGAGCGCCCAGCTGGGCCTCGAACAGCACCTTCTTGCCGGCGGCATCTGCATCAGCCAGATACTGGCCCACGTCGCAGATGTAATCCTTGAAGATGGCGGCATACTTCTCCAGCCATGCCCACATCTCATCCACGCTGATGGGGGCGGAGTGGTAGCTGCCCTCCATCACCAGGTTCTTGGAATCCACCATGGTCACCAGGCGCTTCTTCACGCTGTCGTCCAGGTGAAGCAGGTCGCCCATGCGCAGGGTCTTCTTCATGTACTTGTCACCGTAAGTGTAGGCGATGCCGCGCTTGGTGGAGCCGAACTGTGCGCCGGTCTTGGCCAGGCGGGCCTCTTCCAGGCCGTCCTGATCGACATGGTAGGGCATGGTGATGGTGGCCCGGTCGGAGATCTTCAGGTTATCGGGGGTGATGGAAATGCCATGCTCCCGCAGATTGTTGATCTCGCCGTCCAGATGATGCGGGTCGATGACCATACCGTTGCCCATCACGCAGACAACGTTGGGGCGCAGGATGCCGGAGGGCAGCAGGTTCAGCACGAACTTGCCGCGCTCGTTCTTCACGGTGTGGCCTGCGTTGTTGCCGCCCTGATACCGTGCAACGATGTCATAATCCTGGCTGATCAGATCGACCATGCGGCCCTTGCCCTCATCGCCCCAGTTGATACCCGTAATTGCAGTAAGCATAATAAATGACCTCTTTATCATTTTTTCAAAAGACAGCCTTTTCCGTGCACCTTGCCCGGGATACGCCACCTTGGGAATCTGTACCGCCCGCGGAAATGTCCGCAACAATACAACTATAGTATAGCACGAAACGCGGAACAAAAAAAGAGGGAAGAAATACTTTTCTCTCAATTATCCGCCAGGCGCTCCTCTTCGTGATGCTGCTTTAGTTCTTCTTCCCCAGCTTGTGCACAGTGCCATCCGGCTCTTTGATCGAGGTATTGTTCAGCTGGGCGCGCAGGCTGGCCTTTACGTCCGCAACATACTCCTGCCGCAGGGCCTGCTGCTCTGCCTTTTCGGCATCGGTCAGGCCGGTGGTCTTGCTCTTTTTTGCCAGCTCGTTGATACGGGCAATCTTCTCGTTTGTCATCGCAGTTCTCCTATTAGATAAAATGTGATATAATATGACCGGGATGCCCCTTCCGGCAGCTGCGGCTCTTTTGGCGAGGCAGCAGGAGGGAGCTATTTGAATCAAAGCAAGTATAACAAAGGATGAAACCGATGTCAAAACAGTTGAATTTTGCACAGCAGATGGACGAAGTGTTGAAAACGCTGGGGCCGCAGCGGCCAAAGCTGCTGCTCCATGCCTGCTGCGGGCCCTGTTCCAGCGCCGTGCTGGAAAAGCTGTGCCGGTATTTTGAGATCACGGTGCTTTACTATAACCCCAACACCTGGCCTGCCGAAGAATACTACCGCCGGGGCGAGGAGCTGAAAAAGTTCGTGGCGCAGGCGCACCCGCTGGGGGTCACGGTCATCGAGGACCACTACGACCCGCAGGAGTTCTACACGGCTGTGCAGGGGCTGGAAAACGAGCCGGAGCGGGGCGGGCGGTGCACCGTCTGCTACCGTTTGCGGATGCGCCAGGCGGCACAGTACGCAAAGGAGCACGGCTTTGATTGGTTCACCACTACGCTCTCCATCAGCCCCCACAAGGATGCTGCCCGCATCAATCAAATCGGGCAGGAGCTTGAAGCCGAATTCGGCATCAGGCACCTGCCCTCGGATTTCAAAAAGCAGAACGGCTACCTGCGCTCCCTCCAGCTCTCGGAGGAGTACGGGCTTTACCGTCAGGATTACTGTGGGTGTGAGTTCAGCGCAAAGGCGAGGGGATAACCTCTCAGTCGCCTGCGGCGACAGCTCCCCTGGCAGGGGAGCCAAGCAGCGCTTCTTGCCTCTCCTGCCAGGAGAGGTGGCATTGCGAAGCAATGACGGAGAGGTTTACTCCTCCCGCATTCTGGACACCAGAATTGCAAAGACGATCAGCCCTACGCAGGGCACGATGTTGGTTGCCATACCAACAGCAAGACCGGCGCTTTCAGCTACCTTGCCGATGACCCAGGGCATCAGGATCGCGCCGCTGGATGCCACCGGCAGCATGATGCCCATGCTGGTCACGGTGGTCATTTTACCGGCGCTGGCCACGGCGGTGGGGTTCATACCGGCCATGGAGAAGGCAAAGGCGAACAGCAGCAGGATGGCAGGCAGTTGGCTGTGGGTCTGCATCATGGCAAAGTAGAAGGCAGTGCAGAAAACAGCCATAAACACCATGGCCTTGCGGGGCTGTTTGAGCGGGAACACAAAGGCGATGAGCAGGCGGCCGATCAGGGTGGCACCCCACATCACGGTGACGGTATAGGCCGCCAGCGTGCCTGCAATGATGCCGCTGTCCTTGAAGTAGGTGACCATCCAACCCACAACGCTCTGCTCGGCGGCGTTCTGGCAGAACAGCAGGCCGGTGAGCAGCCAGAAGCGGGAGGAGCGCAAAAAGCTCCAATCGGTGACCGCTTCTTTGGCCTTGGCGCGGCCTGCCATGGGGGTGAACAGGTATACCAGCCAGAGCACCAGACCCAGCGCTGCCAGTGCCAGAACGGCCAGCGTGGTGCTGACCTTGGCCGCGGCAGAGATCAGAAAGGGGCAGAGCAGGGCACCGCAGGCGTAGCAGGCGTGCATGGTGTTCATGCCCCGGGTGCGGTCTGCAGAGTTGCCGCTGACAAGGATGGTGCAGGTGTTCAGGACACTGCCCTTGGCAATGCCCACGATGAAGAAGGCCAGCGCCAGCAGAATGGGCAGGCCGGTCAGGCCCATCAGGCCGTAGCCCACCGCATAGCCGATGGTCAGCAGCAGGACGCTGGGCTTCATGCCCATTTTTCCCACCAGCGCACCGGCCAGCAGGCCCGCCAGCAGGTTGCCGATGCTCAGCAGGCTGAGCAGGGTGCCGGTCATGCCGTAGGCAAAGCCGTATTCCTCCTGCAGCAGGCTGACCACCACACCGCTGGAAATGGTGCAGATGCCGCTGAAAAAGAAGGTGATGAAGCCCGCGTTCCGCAGGCGGGTGTTCCGTTGTTCCATAGGGTTCTCCTTGCAGTATTCGGGGGCGCAGCGCCCGTAATTATTTTTATTAAAGCATATTCTGGTCAGAAAGCAAGGGCTGTTGAGCCAGCAGAAGCAAAATCAGCGCCCAGTGGAAGCGCCCTGCCGTTCGGTGGGGCGCTTCTGTATTTTATTTTGCGCCTCCTATTGACAATGATCGAATCGTGCGTTATGATATTGTACGCCATCAAACAGTTCTAAAGGAAACAATCCTGTCACAAACAATTCAAAAGGGGAACCATTATGCACGATGAAAGCACCAAGCAGCCCTGCTGCAATCCCCCATGGGAGCCGCCGCAGGTCATCCCGGCACAGGTGCGCCGGGTGAACAACCTGATCTTCCGCAAGATCAACCAGTTCCACCGGGAGAACAATGTGGACAACGTGACCCCCATGCACGACTGGATCATGAGCTACCTCTACTGGCACAAAAATGAGCCCGTGTACCAGCGCGATATCGAGCGGGAGTTTTCCATCACACGCTCGACCGTGACGAACATCCTGCAGCTGATGGAGCGCAAGGGCTACATCGAGCGCCAGAGCGTGCCGCAGGATGCCCGGCTGAAGCGGCTGATCCTGACGGAAGAGGGAGGCCGCGTCCACGAAAAGACGATGCTCTCCCTGCACCAGACCGATGAGTTTGTGGCCGGATTGCTGACGGAAGAGGAAAACGCAGAGCTTCTGCGGTTATTGAACAAGCTGCGCAAGGGGCTGGAATGACCCCTGCAAATAAACTTCAGGAGGATTACAACAGATGATCAAAAAACTTGTGTCACATCTGGGCGAGTACAAGCGCGCCGCGATCCTGACACCGATCTTCTCTGCTCTGGAAGCCATCATGGATGTGATGCTGCCTACCATCATGGCCTTTATCATTGACCAGGGCATTGAAAAGGGCGATATGAACGCCGTTGTCAAGTACGGCCTGCTCACCTTCCTGGTGGCGGCCATTGCCCTGCTGCTGGGCTTGCTGGCCGGCAGGTTTGCTGCCACGGCATCCACCGGCTTTGCAGGCAACCTGCGCGATGCAATGTATGAGAACATCCAGCATTTCTCGTTCTCCAACATCGACAAGTACTCCACGGCCGGTCTGGTCACCCGTATGACCACCGACGTGACCAACCTGCAGAACGCGTTCCAGATGATCGAGCGCATGTGCGTGCGTGCCCCCGTCCATCTGGTTTTCGCGCTGATCATGGCCTCCATGATCAGCCGCTCGCTGACCATGGTGTTCCTGGTGGCGATCGTGTTCCTGGTGGCAGTGCTGGCAGGCATTATGGTCCCCACCTTCGGCATCTTTGATAAGGTGTTCAAGAACTACGATAACCTGAACGCCTCCGTGCAGGAGAATGTCTCGGCCATCCGCGTGGTCAAGAGCTTTGTCCGGGAGCACTTTGAGAACGAGAAGTACACCAAGGCCTGCGAGAGCCTGTACAAGCAGTTCGTCCACGCCGAGAGCCGCCTGAGCTTCAATAACCCTGCCATGCTCACCGCCGTTTACGGCTGCA
>OIYT01001348.1_pt1 | contig 17721 bp, 18 predicted proteins | sample 1588201 | NCBI WGS metagenome assembly OIYT01 (sample SAMN03283260) | human gut metagenome | biome: human-associated habitat; material: feces | host: Homo sapiens | place: USA | collected 2013
ATCCTTGATATATCGCAGAAAGAAGAACCTTTTGATATATTCATATGTTATAAGGAAACTGACAGCAGCGGAAACCGTACAATCGACAGCGTTATCGCACAGGATATTTATGAAGAACTTACCGACAATGGATACAGGGTTTTCTTTTCAAGAATAACTCTTGAGGATAAGCTGGGCAAAGAATATGAACCGTATATTTTTGCGGCACTCAATAGTGCGAAGATAATGCTTGCAGTCGGTTCAAAGCCTGAGAATTTCAATTCCGTATGGGTGAAAAACGAGTGGTCGAGATTCCTTGCACTTGCGGATCAGGGACAGGAAAAGACCGTTATTCCGTGCTATCGTGACATGAATCCCTATGATCTTCCGCCGGAATTCAGAGCACTTCAGTCGCAGGATGTTTCCAAAGTCGGATATATGCAGGATTTATTGAGAGGTATTGAGAAGATAACCGGCAGTGAAACGGCTGTTTCCTCCGGAACGGCAGTCTACAGCGCTGATGCTTTTGTTCAGAGAGCAATGCTTTTTCTGGAGGATGAAAATTTCAGTCAGGCAGAAGCTTACTGTGAAAAGGCTCTTGATGCCGATCCGAAAAATGCATCCGCTTATCTTGCACGGCTTATGGCGGAACTCCGGCTGCCTCATGAGAATATGCTAATGACATACAGCAGACCTATCGGCAATATGGACAGCTACGAAAAGGCTTACAGATTTGCAGAGGGCGATCTGAAAAAAAGATTGTGTACATATGAGATGAATTCACGCTGCCTTTATGCAGGAAAGCTCCTTGAAGGCGATGTCTCACGCAGCGATATACTGAAAGCTCTGGGTATCTATACTGCACTCGGAGCATACGGCGGTGCGCCTGACGGCAAAGATCGGGCTGAAAAAATGCTGCGTGATATAGAAGATAAGACCTTGTCCGAGGCAAAGTCTCTGATGGATTCACCATCGGACAACGGCGACTACCTGAAAGCAAAGATAATGCTTGAAGAAATATCATCCGATCCCGCAAGCACCGAGCTTATAGCCTTGTGCAGCACCAAGCTTGAAGAAGTATATCAGAAAGCCGTAAATCTTATGAGATCAGCAGAAAAATCCGGAGATTACGCCGATGCTCAGAAACTCTTTGAGCAGATCAGCGGATATAAAGATTCCGGACGGCTGGCGTTCAGCTGCTCTATGAAATATGAAGAAACTTCGGATTACGAACAGGAGCATCTGGAAGAGGAACGGCGGAAAAATGAAGCTGTAATAATGGAAAAAAAGATACTTGAACAAGCAGCGGCAAATCAGAAGCATGAGAAACGCCGGGTAAAACACGTTATCTTTTTTTCGGTAATAGCATTTGCTGCGTTTGTCGTTATAGGCAGAAACATTGATATTGCTATGGATGAAGAAATGATTATTTACGGCAGGAATCTGTTTATTACAGCGGCGGCATCATGTATTTTTGTGTTTGCGCTCATAATGATGGAACTTGCCGTCAGCGGTGAAACAAACATTAATAAGTGGCAGCTCCAGAAATTCGGAATAATTGGTGCAGCAATCGTGACGCCGCTTCTGACGTTTCATTCAACGGATTCTATAACAGATACTGCTATTGTTTTTGCTGCTCATCTGGCAGTGATATTCCTGACAGTTAAATTTGGAAAAATGATCTTTCACAAAAAAATAAAACACGATACCAAAGGAGGAAATTAATGATGTTTGGTAAAAAAGACGAACCGAAACTTCCTGATAACGACGTGGCAAGTGTCATAATGTACGACGGTACTAATCAGGATCTTGTTCACAAGCATAAAATCGAGAATTTTAATCTTGGTTCTCAGCTTATCGTTCACGAGGCACAGGAGGCTGTATTCTTCCGTGACGGAATGGCTCTTGACCTCTTCGGAGCAGGCAGACATACTCTGGAAACGCAGAATCTGCCGTTTTTCAACAGGGCGTTCAAGCTCCCTACGAATGCAGAAACTATTTTTCACGCTGAAGTTTATTTTATAAACAAGGCAGTACAGATGGGCATAAAGTGGGGAACCGATACAAAAGTCCGCTTTATTGAACCCGATTCGGGACTTCCTATTGAAATCGGCGCCTGCGGTCAGTTCAGTCTGCTGGTAAACGATTCACGGAAGCTCCTCATAAAGCTTGTGGGAACTGCCGATGGAATGTCCTATAAATCCCTTACTTCTGATTCCAACGAGTACGGTCCTGCTGTTTCAAAGTTCAAGGCAATGATTATCACAAAAGTCAAGAGCAATCTTGCACGCATAATCAAGAGCTGCAATATCAATATTCTTGAAATAGACGAACATCTGGAGGATATTTCCGGCAGTCTGCGTCAGAATATCAATGAATCCCTTGAAGAATACGGTCTTATCATGCCGGAATTCTACGTTGAGACGGTCATGACTCCCGACGACGACCCGAATTACAGACGTCTGAAACAGCAGCACGCCGATATGTTCCTGAAAATACGTCAGGAGGAGATACTTAAAGCAGAGGCTGAAAAGGCAAGAGAGCGTATGGCAGTTCAGGCAGAGACGGAGGCACAGCTCAAGGTGATATCCGCTCAGGGAGAGGCTCAGGCACTCAGGCTCAGAGCAGCCGCAGAGGCAGAGGAAATGAAAATGAAAGGCTTTACATATCGTGAGCAGACAGCCCGTGAGATCGGCGTTGAGGCTGCCAAGAACATGGGCGGCAGTGCCGGAGGAAGCGCCGTTGGCGATATAGCAGGTCTTGGCATTGCCCTCGGAGCTATGAGCGGCGTTGTTGATATGACCAAGAATGTTATGACTCCTATGACCGCAGCCGTATCCGGAACTGCGAATGCAGTATCACCAGATACATGGGTGTGCTCCTGCGGAACTGAAAATACAACAAAATTCTGCGGAAGCTGCGGAAAATCCAGACCACAGCCGCAGAACGCAAATACATGGACGTGTTCATGCGGAACTGAAAATACAACGAAATTCTGCGGAAACTGCGGAAAGCCCAAGCCGGCTGACAGCAATAAATGGATATGTCCGGAGTGCGGAACTGAAAATACAACCAAGTTCTGCTGCAACTGCGGAAAAGCAAAACCTGAAGCCAATGCGGAAGGGAAGGGAGAATAATTATGAAAAATATTAGAACACAGGTCGTAGCCGTACTGCTGATAGTCGCTGCGCTCTTTTCGGCAGCAGTCTTTCTTATCCCGTTTGATAAGGAAGAACCCGTTTTCTGGATAGGATATGTGGCAGAACTTGCAGCGATAGTACTCCAGATACCTGTTTTCAAGCTTGCGTATCCTGTCGGTTCAGATCTGAAAAGCAAAGTTCTGGGATATCCGCTGTTCAAGATAGGCATTTCGTATCTTGTGGTACAGACGATACTCAGCTTTGTACTTATTGCTGTTGGCAGCAGCGGAGACTTTCCTACATGGCTTGCATTTCTGCTCTGCCTGCTTGTGCTTGGATTTGCTCTTCTGTTTGGTATGTCAGCAAATATGGCAAGAACAGCTATTACGAATCTTGAGACAGCTGCGGCAGTTGATACAAAGCTAATGAAGTCCCTGGCGCTCCGGGCGCAGAATCTCGTAACTAAGACTAACGACCCTACGCTCCAGAGCGAACTCAGAAAGCTTGCTGAGAAGATCACCTACAGCGATCCTGTAAGCAGTCCGGCGGTAGCTGATTCGGAATACAGACTTTCAACGCTGTTCGGACAGCTGGAAGCCGCAGTTTCTACTCCGCAGGGGGCTGGGGCTATGGAGCTCTGTAAGTCTGTGAACATTACTCTCGACGACAGAAACGCAGCCTGCAAGGCTTCTAAATAATAAACAAAGCAGGGACGATATCGGTATCGTCCCTGCTTTGTTATTCAGTTAAATGCAACATCCTCATTTTCAATAACAAGATAATCCGGTGAAACAGCCGGAATATAGAATGCTCCGTATTCCTTCATACCGTCGCTGAAGGCATAATCGCCTGTTCGTTCAGGGTGAAGTTCAACAAGAAATCGGTAGTAGGGGAGAGTGTATTTATAATCAGCAGTGCGTTTGTAGCTGATTCCTGTAAAGAATATCTCATCGGTGTTTATTCCGTCCGGAAGATATTCTTCCTCCCATACAGTAGTGTAGTAATCTCCGCCTATAAGCTTATCATATGCCTCGTCATAGCTGATAACGGGGTACATTCCGGCGAATTCCTTGTAGTCATAATCGTCGTATACAGAAATTGTGCTGAGATTTTTTCCGCCATAGAAATAAACCTTGCGTAAATTGTAGTTTATAAGAGCTGTCAGAGGATCTTCTGAATTATCATAAAGAGCAAACGTTGTTAGCGGTTCATTGTAAATGCTAAAATCCGTAAAAACTATAGGTGTGGGATCATCCATGCGTATGATATTCTTGTATTTTTCTCCGAGATATTGCAGTGATCTTACTGCATGATCTCTGTCTGTTGTATCGCAAATATCGTATTCGTTTGGCAGTTCAATTGGATATTCAAATTCTATATATATTCTGCTTGAATACGCATACATCGAAAGGCTGATATCCCCTGCTTTTGCTTTATAATAATCACCATTGGGATGCCTGTCAACAGGTGTAAATTCTTCGTCAGTCAGCAGACCGGCAATATCCTTTAATCTTTCTTCCATTTCATCCATTGAATAAACGGGAAAGTCTCCGTGACTGTAAATTTCATTACTTGGCTCTATAAAGACCGGAAGTTCAGTAAATTCACAGTTTTCACGGCTGGGATTTCCGTCCAGCAGATCTGATACATCGTAAGTCATGAATCCCTCAAAGCCCATACCTCCGGTCTCGCCGTTCTGGGTGTGTATAACCGGCAGTTCTCCGGTATTTTCGGGGAATTCTATCCGCTGGCTGTATGATTTTTCTTTGTCAGGCGTTATTTTATCGGCTTTTCTGTCAGGGATACTTTTTGTTCCCTGCCACAATACCACTCCGGCAGCGGCAACCGCCATTGTTCCTATAACAGCAAATTTTACGGGATTTTTCCTTGCCTTTGTTTTGGGTGCGGCTTCGGTGACGAATTTATCGTCCACCTCGCCCAGCTGTTCCATAAGTCGTTCGTTCTTTTTCATATATAGATATCCTCCTCTTCAAGAAACTGGCGGAGCTTTTTTCGTGTACGAAGAAGCGACATTTTGACTGCCCCCTCGTTCATTGAAAGCTCTTCGGCGATTTTTTTCACGGGGATAAAGTACCAGTACCGCTTCATGAATATAATCCGGGAGTCGCTTCCCAGACTTTCAAGAAATCGGTTGAGAGCGTCTTTCAGTTCCAGATCCTCGGCGATAGAACCTTCATGACGTTCCGGAATACATTCTGAAAGTTCGTCCATGCAAAGGTCAGTCTCGCTGGATTTTCTTTTCTGTGAATTTTTCCTGCGCCACAGGCTCAGGGAAATATTTCTGGTTATTTTTCCGAGAAAAGCCGACAGGCAAAGCGGACGTTCCGGAGGTATAGTTCTCCATGCTTTCATCCAGGTATCGCTGAGACATTCTTCGGCATCCTGCCTGTTGTGCAGGATATTCATAGAAACAGTACGGCAGTAGTTTTCATATTTTCGCTGTGATTCCTTTATAGCCGATTGTGAGCGTTCAAAGTACAGTCCGATTATATCGGTATCGTCCATGCTCTCATCTCCTTTCACTTATATAGACGCAGAATATCTTGCAGAGGTAACATATAAGAAAAATAAAAATCGGCGGTCATAAAGATCGCCGATAATGTGATATTTTATTTTACTTCAACAGTCCAGCCGAAAGTATCTTCAATCTTGCCCCACTGGATTCCTGTCATAGTATCGTAGAGCATCTGCGAGATCTTGCCGATCTTGTTGTCGTTGATCTCCATAACCTTGTCGTTCCACTTGAGATGACCTACAGGAGAGATTACAGCGGCAGTTCCTGTGCCGAATACCTCGTTGAGTTTACCGGCGTCATATGCATCGGCGATTTCCTGAATAGTGATTCTTCTTTCGGAAACCGGAATACCCTTTGCTTTGCAGACATCAATAGCGGATTTTCTGGTGATTCCGGGGAGAATACTGCCCTGGAGCATAGGAGTTACGACTTCGCCGTCGATAACGAAGAAGATATTCATAGCGCCTACTTCCTCGATATACTTCTGCTCAACGCCGTCCAGCCAGAGAACCTGTGAGTAGTTCTGCTTATGAGCCTCGTCCTGACCGATAAGTGATGCAGCGTAGTTTCCGCCTGTCTTTGCAAAGCCCATACCGCCTCTTACTGCACGGACATATTTGCTTTCAACGTAGATGTTTACGGGGTTGAGACCGCTCTCATAGTAAGCACCAGAGGGAGAAAGAATAATCATGAAGAGATAGTGCTCGCCGGGCTTAACACCGAGGAAAGGATCGCAGGCGAAGATAAAGGGTCTTATGTAGAGTGATTCGCCGTCTTTTGCGGGAACCCAGTCTTTTTCAATGTGAAGAAGCTCCATAAGACACTGCATACCAAGTTCTTCAGGGAGTTCAGGGATAACAAGCCTTTCGTTGGACTTGTTCAGTCTCTTGAAATTCTCTTCAGGGCGGAAAAGCTGGATCTTATTATCAGCTGTTCTGTATGCTTTGAGTCCTTCAAAGACCGTCTGACCGTAATGGAGACACATAGCGGCAGGGGAAAGCTCGAAGTTTCCATATGGTTTTATCTCCGGATCATGCCAACCCTGACCCTCGTCATAGGGCATTACCAGCATATAGTCAGTAAAGATATGACCAAAACCGAGCTTTTCACCTGGCTGAGGCTTGGTCTTTAAAGTTTCTGCTTTTGTGAATTTGATTTCCATTTTATTCAACCTTCTTTATTAGAATTATCAGACAATTTTCAAATATTAAAAATTGCTGCTGAAATCGTTTACCGAGAAATAATGTTTCTCATAAAGTCTTTTGCAGACGATAACTGCTGCTGTAGTGAGACCGGCGGTGCATATCATTGCAGCCGAAACAGCAATGAGGATTTTTCCTTTATTCATAAAAAACTCCTTGATATCCTATGCGACACCGATAAGATACGGTGTAAATGATATTTTCATTTATCATTATATCACAATATCAATGTTTCGTCAATATTTAGAAGCAAAAAAATAACAGTAATATTGTATGAATATCAAACAAAATTTTTGTTGTTTCTGACAGGATTACTCATCAAAAGTACGTACTCTGAGCCTTGCACCCAGTTTTTCAGCGATCTCACGGGATGCGTCGATCTGTTCCTGCGGTATGACATCCACAACGGACATTATGATATCAGCAGCACCGGTTTTTACGCAGTCAGCCGTAAATTTTTGCATAGCTTCAAAAGCGTTTTCGTATTTCGGACGTGTGACTTTCATATATTCGTCTTTCGTTCCGGCGTTAAGGCTAACGGAAACCACATCCATAGCGGCGCAGAGTTCTTCTGCAATTGATCTTCCGTTGATGAGATCGCCCAGACCGTTGGTATTTATTCTGAGTGTAACTTTACCGTTCAGCTTTGATTTGAGCCACTCAGCCGTTTCGATAACAGTTTCCAGACGGCAGGTAGGTTCGCCGTAGCCGCAGAAAACGATTTCGTTGTATTTGCCAAGATCAAGATCGTTGAGAGCAGCGGTGATCTCCTCCATTGAAGGTTCATGCTCCAGCCAGAGCGGATCTGAACCGTAAGCGCCGTCCGCATGATTTCTTATGCAGAATGTACAGGCGCAGGGACACTGATTTGTTAGATTTAAGTAAAGATTACTGCCTACTTCATAGGCGATGGTCATTGATTTTTTCATTCATATCTTCTCCTTTATTCGGTATAGATTCTCGGCACCCGCTTTGATATTCCGCAGACTACCTCGTAACCGATAGTTCCGTAAACGGAAGCCAGTTCGTCGGCGGTGATCGTTTCTGTACCGTCCGAACCGATGAGGGTTACAATATCTCCCGGACGTGCCTCCGGAATATCAGTCACGTCGATCATGAGCTGATCCATGCATACTCTGCCGGCAATTCTGCATCTTCTGCCGTGGACAAGTATCTCACCCTTTGAAGAAAGCAGCCGTGAATAGCCGTCCGCATAGCCGATAGTCACCGTTGCAATGCGCATTTTACCGGGTGCTTTGAAAGTACGTCCATAGCTGATGCAAGTTCCTGCTTCAACGGTTTTTACATGAGAAATGACAGCTCTGAGGGACATTACAGGACGAAGTTCTGACGGTATTTCAAGGCTTATATCCGGATGCAGACCGTAGATTATGATTCCGGCTCTTGAAAGCGTGCTCCGTGGACTGTTGCGGTAACAGGTGGCGGCGCTGTTCATGAAGTGAACGTGGGGAAGAGATATACCTTTTTTCACCAGACAGTCGTATGTATCGGTTATAAAGGCTTGCTGACGGTCGGTATATTCTATATTATCCGGATCGCCGCTGTCGGCTGCGGCAAAATGCGTGTATATGCCTTCTACGGAGAGCTTTTCCATACGGCATATTCCGGCAATTTCATCGGCGCAGCTTTCGGGAGTTTCATGGCGCAGTCCGATACGTCCCATGCCGGTATCAATTTTGATATGACACCTGAGATGTCCGGATATTGCGGAGCAGAGTTCGTTGGCATATTCGGTTGAGACTATTCCCTGTATGATATTGTACCGGAGAAGATCTTCGGCATATTCCGGCGGTGTATATCCAAGAATAAGTATCTCGGCATCGGGGCATAGAGAGCGGACTTCTGCCGCTTCGTCTATGTTGGAAACGGCGAAATATTTTATGCCGCATTCTTTTTCAAGGCAGGTCACTACCTTTTCGCAGCCGTGACCGTATGCGTCCGCCTTGACGACCGCCATGATCTCTGTTGACAGGGAATTAAGTTTTTTTATGATATCTATATTGTTTTTCAGCGCTCCGAGCGATATTTCAGCCCATGCTCTGTGCAGATGTCTTTGTTCTTTCATGTGTTTCTCCTCTCTTTAAAGCAGACAGAGTGCAGTTTTGAAAAGCTCTTGAAATATTTGTTATTATATGATATAATAAAATTCAGAAGTTTCTTAGCATAACGTGATCTGTCATATATATTATATCACAAATGCAGAAATTTGCAATAGTTTACAAAATGAAATTTTGAGAAGGAGACAACAACCATGTCAAAGAAAAAAAGCGGACACATTGCAATACCATTTCTTGCAACTCTTTTTATAGGACTTATAATTATCGGCGGAGGCACTATGATACTGATGAAATATCTCAACCGTGAGGAACCTCTTACTGAAGCGCCGGGAAAAGATGTTAAAATCGTAACGGAAGAAGATAATCATACGGTTTTGCTCATGCTTTCCACACCGGAACAGGAGTGTAAAACGACATTTATGCTGATGAGATCTATGCCCAAAGAAAAAAAGATTGTGTTTATAGGAATTCCGTCCAATACAATAGCTCTTATTGATGGTAAACAACAAAGCATGGAGGGCGCTTTCAATGAGGACGGAAAGGGCGCAAAGGCTGCAAAATTCGTAGAATCAGTTTTTGATATTCCCGTTGAACGTTATATGACTTTTGACTCCGATGCTTTCAGGCGTGTCTGCGATATGACAGGATGTGTTTCCTCATTCCCTGTAGATGTTCAGTTCGGCGGATTCGAGGGAGACGGCAGCCGGCATAATCTAAGCAGTGAGCAGATGGAAACATACGCTACCTATGCGATGTTTACGGGCGGAGAAAAGGAACGTGCTTTCAAGGCGGCTGTGCTTATGCAGTATATGGTGAACGGAGCCGATGCCCGTTCGGTTGCAGAACATCTTGAAAACAATTTTGATCAGATAATAAATCACAGCGGTATTTTTACAAATATTACAAGAGCTGACTACGACAACTTGAAATACGCTATAAAGTATATGTTTGAATGCAAGGCGGAATACAATCTTACGGTTGCAGACGTATATCAGATCAATGGAAAAACTTCCGGCAAGGATTTTATAATTAACGGAAGTCAGACAGAAGAACTGAAAAACAATTTCTTTTCACAGGAGACTGAATCATGACCGGTATATTTGATACTCATGCCCACTATGCCGATGAAGCTTTTGATATCGACAGAGAAAAACTGCTGGAAGAACTTCCGGGTCATGGCATCAGTCTGGTGATGCTTGCTTCATCTGGAATGGACGATACAAAGGAAAATTCGAAACTTTCGCAGCAATATGGCTACATATATGCTGCTGCCGGAATTCATCCGGAAAATGCAGACAATGTTCCGGAGAATTATCTTGACATCATCAGTGATACTGTGAGACAGAATCAAAAAATCAAGGCTATAGGAGAGATAGGTCTTGATTATCATTACGAGGGATACGACCGTGAACGTCAGATAGTTCTTTTTACTGAACAGCTTGAACTCGCACGGGAGCTTGATCTGCCAGTGATAATTCACAGCCGTGATGCCTGCGGCGATACAATGGATATTCTCCGCAAATATCGTCCAAGTGGCGTTGTTCATTGTTTCAGCGGTTCGGCGGAAACTGCCGCTGAAGCTGTCAGGCTGGGAATGTACATCGGCTTTACGGGTGTATTGACTTTCAAAAACGCAAAGAAAGCTCTAAGAGCTTTGGATGAAATTCCGATAGAAAGACTGCTTCTTGAGACAGACTGTCCGTATATGGCTCCCGTACCTTTCAGGGGAAAGCGGTGCGACAGCTCAATGATACCATATACGGCGCAAAAAGCAGCAGAGATAAAGAATATCGGCACTCAGGAACTGATAAATATTGCTTGTGAAAACGGAAAAAAGCTGTTTGACATATGAAGCAGCACATGGAGGTATATAAATGTTTTATTGCTGCGGAATAACCGACAAGGGAATAATGCCTCATAATGAGGATGCGCTTTTGATCGGCGAAAGCGTTCTGACAGAAGGCTCGGTATGCCAGGATATACATGAGCCTTTTATAGCTGCTGTTGCTGACGGAGTTTCAGGTGAGCCGGGAGGAGAGATCGCCTCGTCAATGAGCCTTGAATATATCCGTGATATGCACTACAGCGGAATAATCCGGCTTGATATCCGGCTGCATGAGATACATAGACAACTTGCCGAATACAGCCGCAATAATCCTGAAAACAGGAATATGCAGGCTACTCTCTGCGGAATTGCCGTGGACGAAGCCGGAGGGATACTTTCGTTCAATGTAGGCGATTCCAGACTGTACCGTTTCCGGCAGGGACGTATATCACAGCTTTCGAGGGATCAATCGCTGGTGCAGCTTCTTTATGAGGAGGGAGCAATCACAACACAGCAGCGGCGTACACACGTTCATAGAAATATTATTTTTCCTGCATTCGGAAACGTCAATACAGTGCCGAAGATCGACATTGTTCCGATTGAGGGCGGAATGGAACACGGCGATGTTCTGCTGCTGTGTACAGACGGCATATCAGACTATCTTTCAACGCTGGATATTGAGGAAATAATGGAACTTCCGAAATCACTGCCAAAGCGTCTGGAGCTTCTGAAAGAGACGGCTCTTGCACGGGGCGGAAAAGATAATCTCACAGCTATTGGTATTATAAAATGCTGAATAATAAAAAACGACTGTATCGCAATGAACAGTCGTTTTTTTGTTATGGGCTGATATTATTGTTTTCAGGCTCTTCAAGATCGTCTATAGCATATTTCAGACATTGTATTACAAGCTGATTCAAAGACAGCCTGTTCTCAAATGCAATCTTTTCAAGACTTGCAACAAATTCTTTTGGCAACCGGAAAGTTTTGGTTACATATTCATCATACCCTTTTTGCAATTTAAACATAATTTCACACTCCTTTATATTAATTATTTCTCATAATTTGTTATAATTAAACAATAATTTGACAATAAGTTTGTAATAAAATACTATTGTATTATTGCAAATATATTATAATTATATTGTAAAAGACTGCTATAAAATATTTAATGGGCAGGTCTATAAGAATTATTCAAATTAAGGAGTGCTTTATATGTATTGTAATAACTGTGGCAAGGAAATTGATGATAAGGCTGTTGTGTGTATTCATTGTGGAGTAGCAACGCCAATAAGTGCTGTCAAGTCAGAAGAAGAAAAGAAGAATGAACGTCCAAATTCAGGATTAATGGTGCTTTCATTTTTTGTGCCAATTGCCGGATTTATTATTGGAGGTATAGAAAAATCTAATGGCAAGCATAAAGCCGGTAATTCGTATATACGTATGGGAGTGCTTAGCTTGATACTTTGGATTGTAATATGCATAGCTTATTATTTTATTGTTTTAGCAACCGTGGAAGAGTCAATAGATACTGCTGTTGAAGAAACAAACAATTACGTTTCGGATTATTACGATAAAGTAGATAAATATTATGACAATATGTTTAATTGATACTATTTAGAGCAACACCGCACAAGGCTCATTCAATATCTTTGTGCGGTGTTGTTTTATGTCTTGTAACTTTTTTGTTTTATTACAGAATGATTAATTTCTGCAATTTCCTCTTGAAAAAAATAATATAATGTTGTATAATAAAGTTGCAGCATAAAAAGCTGTGTCTGATGATAGGGAAAATATTGCAGAAAGGGGAGTATATCATGTTTGAAGTGTTGTTCTGGGCAATAGTATTTGTGATTTTTGTTGCGGCAGAACTTGCCACGGTTCAGCTCATCTCTATCTGGTTTGCAGTGGGCGCTCTTGTGACACTTGCATTCACTGTGATATTCGAGGACACTACTCTGCTGTCACAGTTGGGGATATTTATACTGGCATCGGGGATTTTTCTGCTCATTACATTCCCGTGGCTCAAAAAACGGCGGAATAAAGGGCATATCTCTACAAACCAGGAACTATATATCGGCATGACGGCAACTGTCATTGAAGAAATCGACAGCGACAAGGGCACAGGACGTGTAAGACTTAGCGGTGTGGACTGGAACGCTGTGCCGCATGAGGACGGTCTTGTGATTCCGGAAGGAAGCATCGTTACCGTTGAAAGAGTGCTGGGAACAAAACTGGCGGTATCAGTAAAAACAGAACATTCAGAAATTAAATCATAACCGGAGGTAAATATGGAAGGTTTAGTAGGAATCATAGTTGCGGCAGTTATAATTTTTCTGCTCATAGTTATTATAAGGAGCTTCAGGATCGTTCCGCAGGCTCATGTGTTCGTAGTGGAGCGCCTTGGCTCTTTCCACGCTGAATGGCAGACGGGAATTCACGTTCTTGTTCCTTTTATCGACAGAATTGCCGGAAAGGTCTCCCTAAAGGAAAAGGTTGTGGATTTCAAACCGCAGCCTGTTATTACAAAGGATAACGTTACCATGCAGATCGACACGGTCGTATTCTATCAGGTAACGGATGCAAAACAGTATATTTACGGCGTTGAGAGACCTCTCGCAGCAATTGAGAATCTTTCTGCCACAACGCTCCGAAATATCATCGGTGAAATGGAGCTTGACTCAACTCTTACATCAAGAGATATCATCAATACCAAGATAACATCTATCCTCGATCAGGCTACAGACCGCTGGGGAATCAAGGTAAACCGTGTGGAACTTAAAAATATTCTTCCTCCACGTGAAATTCAGGATGCAATGGAGAAGCAGATGAAAGCTGAACGTGAACGCCGTGAGAAGATACTCCAGGCAGAGGGTGATAAGAAGTCGCAGATACTTGTTGCAGAGGGTGAAAAGGAATCACAGATACTCCGTGCTCAGGCTAAGAAAGAAGCGCAGATACTTGAAGCAGAGGCTCAGAAGCAGGCAATGATCCTGAGAGCAGATGCCGTAAGAGAGCAGAAGATCCTTGAAGCTACCGGTGAAGCAAAGGCTATCGAAATGGTACAGCAGGCATTGGCAGACAGTATAGTAAAGCTTAATAACGCTAATCCTAATGAAAGGGTAATCCAGCTGAAATCTCTGGAATCCTTTGCAAAGGCGGCTGACGGAAAGGCAACAAAAATTATCATTCCAAGTGAAATACAAGGACTTGCCGGACTTGCCGCAGGTCTTAAAGGCATTATCGAAAAGGATGCACCTGAACAGTAAAGCAGATAATTAAACAGCGTCGTTCCAATCAGGAGCGGCGCTGTTTGTTTTTTATTCAATTTTTTTTGCAAGAAACTGAGCGGCTGCATTTATCAGACTTTTCTGAAGATCAGTTGCTTCTTTGCTTTTTTCAGAGCTGAGAAATACTACTGCTCCGGAAACATCGCCGGCAGTGATGATAGGAACAGCGGCAATAGCCGTATGGTGCGATCCCTCGGCAGGGAAGAAGTTGTTGCTGCTTCCGTCAGGACAGAAGAATTGTCCCCGGCTTTCCATTAGTTCTTCAAGCTGACCGGTGACACGTCTTTCGAGAAGTTCCTTTTTCGGAACTCCGGAACTTGCCACAGCGTGATCTTTGTCAAATATCACCACCGGACAGCCTGCAATTTTGTTCATAATATCAGCTACATATCCGGCATTTTCGCTCATTTCGCTGATAGCCGAATATTTTTTGAAGATCACTTCACCATCACTGTTGGTATAGATTTCCAGGGGATCTCCCTCACGGATGCGCATGGTTCTTCTGATTTCTTTTGGGATTACAACACGTCCCAGGTCGTCAATTCTTCTTACAATTCCAGTTGCTTTCATTTATTTAACCTCCACAAATTCATTAATTGATTTTGTGGTGTTATTATTTCCCGTAACGGAAATATTATTCAGGATTGTTTTCTGTAATGCATATCCTGGAAAAAAATCCTTGTTTTTCAAGAATTTTACAGCAGTTCTCAGCAGCGTTCTTATCCCGGAAAAGTCCGAAAACAGCCGAGCCGCTGCCTGTCATGACGGCTGACAAAGCGCCATTATCTGTCATGGATTTTCTGATATGAGAAACCTCCGGCAGATCAATGGCAGCTTCAAATGTATTTCCGAAATATTTGTAAGCGCTGTCAGGATCGTTCCGAAGTGCAGATGCCAGACTTTCGGCATCCGGATGAACAGGCAATTCCAGTTCATCGACCGCTTTGTAAGCCTGTGCTGTAGAAACTCCCTGAGTTCCCTTGGCAATAACAAGAATTTTCCCTGTATAGGCGGGGAGAGAAACTATTTCTTCACCAATGCCGGAGACGTACGCCGTTCCTCCGGTGAAGAAAAACGGCACATCCGCACCTATTTTTTTGCCTATTGATTGCAGTGACGGAATGTCAAGATCTGCTCCGGTAAGCTTGTTGAGACAGGTAATAACTGCGGCTGCATCGGTACTGCCGCCGCCCATTCCTGCCTGAGACGGAATGCCCTTGATTATCGCTATATCACAGCCTTTGCCGGAATTTACGGTATCCAGAAAAAGCCGTGCAGCCTTGTATGCGATATTTTTTTCGCCGCCGGGTACGGGATCGGCATGAGCAAATTTCTCCGGCAGACAGCAATTTACGGTTATTGTTCCGGAATTGTTCAACTCTACAGTGATTTCATCGTAAAGCGATACGGTCTGAAATACACTTTTTATCGAATGATAGCCGTTTTCCAGAATTCCGCAGACATCCAGCGCAAGATTTATTTTTGCAGGAGCTTTAATTTTCATGATGTTCACTGTCCAGTTTTTTAAGAAATTTTTCGATACGGCTTATGGCTTCCATAAGATGTTTGAGGGAATAGGCGTATGAAATTCTGATATACCCCTCGCCGCTTTCACCAAAAGCACTTCCCGGAACTGCTGCAACTTTTTCCTCAAAAAGAAGCCGTTCGCAGAATTCTTCGCTTGAAAGCCCCGTGCTTCTGATAGACGGAAATACATAGAAAGCTCCTTCCGGATTAAAGCAGGTAAGACCAAGCCTATTGAATTCACTTACAAGATACCGGCGTCTGATGTTGTATTCATCAACCATTTTCAGAATTTCGGCATCGCACGATTCGAGAGCTTCAACAGCGGCATTCTGGCTGATATAAGGACTGCACATAATGCCGTACTGATGTATTTTGGCAATCTGTGATATTATCGGTTCCGGAGCTGTCACGTAGCCCAGACGCCAGCCGGTCATTGCGTAGGCTTTTGAAAAACCGTTTACATAAATAGTACGTTCTTTCATGCCGTCAAGTTCAATTATTGACGTATGCTTTCTGCCGTATGTAAGTTCCGAGTAGATTTCGTCCGAAAGAACCATTATATTTGTATCACACAGAAATTCCGCAATAGGTTCTAAATCCTCACGTGTCATTATAGCGCCGGTCGGGTTATTCGGGAACGGCATAATGAGCAGCTTGGTTCTGTCGGTGACTTTATCCTGAAAATCGTCAAGGGTCAGCTTGAAATTATTTTCTATTCTTGTCGGAACGGATACCGGAACACCCCCTGCGAGCTCGACCAGCGGAGCGTAGCAGACAAAGCACGGTTCTACGACCAGAACTTCGTCACCAGGATCAATGATTCCACGCAGAGCGATATCTATAGCTTCGGAACCTCCGACAGTGATGAGAATTTCGTTTTCAGGGCAGTATTTTACGCCCCGTTTCTTTTCAATAGAGTTGCTTACGGCTTCCCTGAGAGCATTGATGCCCTTGTTCGGGCCGTAAATTATATGTTTTCTTTCAAGCACCTGTATAGCAGCTTTCCGGATGACCCACGGCGTTGAAAAGTCCGGTTCGCCTACGCCGAGACTGATAACGCCTTCCATAGTTCCGGCAATATCAAAGAATTTTCGTATACCGGACGGCTTGATAGTTTTTATTTTATTTGACAGTACCTTATCGTAATCAAACACGATCAACCCAGACCCCTTTCGTCAGGTTCTTCTCCGTCGATGAAGATACCTTTTTCCTTATATTTTTTGAGAATAAAGTGGGTAGCGGTGGAGAGAACTCCGTCAATTGTGGAGAGTCTTTCCGAAACGAAGAGAGCAACATCCTTGAGGTTGCATCCCTTAACTTCAACGGCAAGATCGTATGCGCCGGACATCAGGCTGACGCTTTCAACTTCATCGTACATCATGATAGTTTTGGCTATATCGTCAAAGCCGCAGTCACGCTGCGGAGTGACTTTGAGTTCAATAGTGGCGTAAACTATGGATTTGTCGTATTTTTCGTCGTCTACGATAACGCTGTATCCTTTTATTATTCCATTGTCCTCAAGTTTTTTGATTTCTTTTTCGGCTTCTTCGGGAGTGATTCCGAGTATCTCGCCAAGAGCCGTATTTGAAATACGGGCGTTCTGCTGTAAAATTCTTACGATATCATTCATAAATAAAATCCTTTCATTTTTATGGGAACACCACACAAGGAGTGTTTGGTGCTGCCTTATATTTCAACAAAGTATGGCTTGTGTTTTTTGAAATAGCACAGACGGTCAAAGCCAGCCGCTCGTGCGGTTTCAATTCCGTCGGCGATATTTTTGCCGAGATCTTCGACCTTGTGGGCATCCGAACCTACGGTAACGAGTTCTCCGCCAAGGTCACGGAACAGCTTTACATATCTGAGGGAGGGGAAAGTTCCGCCGAATCCCTGACGTATTCCCGATGTATTTATTTCTATGCCTTTGTCCTTTGAGATTATCTCACGGAAGCATTCGGCGATTATTTCATCAAAGCGGCTTATATCCGGTTCAATGCCGCAGCGGCGTTTCATATATCTCAGAGAGTATGTAAGATGACCGAGAACGTCGAACATTCCAAGACGGCAGATCTCCAGTACCTCATTGAAATATTTTTCAAGCAGGATGTAAATTTCATCTTCCGTCATATCATTGTAGTCGATAT
>OIYT01001352.1_pt1 | contig 17690 bp, 15 predicted proteins | sample 1588201 | NCBI WGS metagenome assembly OIYT01 (sample SAMN03283260) | human gut metagenome | biome: human-associated habitat; material: feces | host: Homo sapiens | place: USA | collected 2013
CTCTGTTCCTCCATATGGGATACCTCTCTCTGTCCCAATATTTGGACACTTTCCAACAGACGGCTTTCCAGACGTCCGATCACGCCCTCCTCTCTACTGTGGGATAAACGTCTGTTCCACTCTTCCGCAGATCTGCGGAACTTTTCTTCCCTGGAACTATCCGCCAGGATCTCCTCAAATACATCTCCTGCATGATCTACCTGCCGGCAAAGTTTTCGCAGATACCGTCCACTGTATCCCCACAAAGCAAAAAAACCGGCGAGTACGCCGGTAATCCTGCATGCCCCCTGATCCAATCCGGTCAATCCCACACATACCAGATATATAATGGCACTAAAAACAACAGCCAGGATCATACTGGAATACATATAATTTTTGACTGTATTGTCCTGCATTGAAAATCACTCCCCCTTTCGCTCCATTCGGTATCCCACTCCACGAACCGTTGTGATATAAGCATCCGCCGTCCCCTGTTCCAGCTTCTGCCGAAGCCGCCGCATATATACAGACAGGGTATTATCATCTACAAAAGCTCCGTCGACAGACCACAGCCGTTCCATCAACTGCTCCCTGGTAAGGATCTGTCCCACATTCCGCATAAAGATCTGAAAAAGTCTGTATTCACTTAAGGTCAGCGGAGTCCGCTCTCCTCTGCAAAACACCGCCATATCGGCCTCATTCAGACAAAGCTCCCCATTGCGGTAAACACCGGAAGCGTTCTGTGTTCCTGCATGACTGTGTTCCGTTTTGCCGCATTTTCTCGTATTGGCATATATTCTTGCCACCAGCTCCTTGGTCCGGAATGGCTTTGTCATATAATCATCTCCAAACTGAAGACCATGCACAACATTGCCTTCGTCCTCCAATGCCGTCAGAAAGATCACTGGTATATCTTCCCGCAATGATTTCATCCACTCGCACAGAGAAAAGCCGTCTCCGTCCGGCAGCATCACATCCAGCAGCACCAGATCACATTCCCTCTCATGATCCTGCCACCATTTCCTTGCCGATTCGCAGTCCGGTGTCCTGCTGACTGTCAGCCCCTCACTTTCCAGAGCATAGGTTGTTCCCATTGCCAAAGCCTCATCATCCTCTACAAAGAGGATCTGTCGCATTTTCCGGTTCATTTAAAACCCCTTCCTTGTTGATTTCATTCTCATTTCTCAAGCCCAAATTTTATCCGGGTCAGGCAAATATTTTACAAACAGCCCTTATCCATTACTCCTCTGACACCAGACATTCCCGAAGCTTTATCAATGCTCTGTCTTTATACTTCATCAGAATATAAACCAGAAAACTTGTTATAAACGCTGCCGCAATCCCACACAGCTTCGCCGTGTCCTTATCGATCCCCAGCGAAAACCGCCGGCATATCACAGGCATCTGCTTCACCCAGTAATAATGATTCAAAAACAGAACTGAACTAAATTTTCCTAAGAAAAATATAACCGGGTGATCAAATTTACCATACAGATAACTCTGTCTGCTTCTGGTGATTGCCAAGGCAAGCCCCAGGCATAAAACAATAATACCATCGACTCTTCCAAAAAACGGATTTGTAGTTTTATAAAGAACGATATGTAAGAAAACCGTGAAATACAAAAATATTTCTCCGAGCGTACAAAGTCTTCTGGCAAAATCAGTCAGCGTCGTTTGCTGCAGTCTGACACTGATCTCATAAACAAGCATTCCAAGACTGATCATAGAAACAGCCCTCACCACACCGGTATTGATCCATCCAAATAACATTTCATTCGGACAATCAAGACTTCCATAACGCTGCGTCAATACTCCCATACTGACCGGGACAAGCAATGGAGCTACATATTCTGTATATATCTGATATTGTTTTCTCGCCACCGGTCCGATCAGCCACAATGCCATAAACAGTGCACATAAATACCAGACTGTTCCCGTTGCAGACAATACATAAAATCCTGCACTTTGTACCAGAAATAGATCACCCAGCACATACGTCAGCGATTCCGCCTTTTCCATACCTGTCAGGAAGCGAATCCCCAGTCCGATCAATGTTGATACTACCAATAAAGGATATATCGCTTTGATACGGCTCTTTACCTCATTACTGCTGTCGTTAACAGCTTCCTTCCAAGTCATATTGCCTGCACTGCCATGCAGCCTCTGCCCCATAAAAATGCCCGTCACGATGAAAAAGAACTCCACCCCCAAATAGCCACCACGGCAGTGAAAATAAGATAAATTCGTGTGCAGAAACAAGATACCCAGGGCAAAAACAGCCCGCAATAATTCAATATTTCCATTTCTCATTGTTCACCCTCTTCCATGCTTTCCAACCAGAGCCGGTATACCTCATTTTTTTCCACCTTTTGGGTATAGCCATCCTTACCAAACCAGTGATCCGAATTTTTCAGAGCTTCTATCCCTTTTTTTACCCATTCCCGTATCTCACTATTTTCCTCAATTCCTTTGTTTTCCAGCTTACTTTCTTCCATCATTTTCTCTCTGATGATGCAAAGGCCTCCCCAGACGAGATAACTGACTTTTTCCTCCTCAACAGACCTCTTTTCCGCTCCTATCCGGTTCAGAAAATAATAACTGAAAATGATCACTGCATAATGACAGATAATATCTTCCCCTGTATTCAATGCCTGTATCACATAATTGATCACATCCGGCCATTCTTTTTCCTGAAGTGCCGTCATCCCATGCACTAAAAGCAGCGTAACGTGAATAACATACTGTGTATCATTCCCCCTGTCGAATCGAAATAATGTATAGGGACCATCCCAGTTTTCTCCGGATTTCCTACTCTTTTGTTCCTCAAAAAAATCATGCCGCACCATATGGTCAATGACAAAATGATTTATATATTCCTTTCCTCTGTCGCTGCATGTTCCCTCAACAAAATAGAGTAAATTGCAAAAATCAATAAAATACCACAGGGACATATCACCGGAATGATGATCCATCAGGGCAAACACCCGGTCAAGCAATTGTTCCAGTCTCTTCTCGTCCTTCACCTTCCAGTTTTTGTTTCGAAAAGCGTCAAGAGTCTGGTTCATAAAGGTACTGTCGTAGCCACCCAGACTTTTCTTTTCTGCGACGGTCTTTTCGAAACGATCCATCTCCTGTTCCACGATTCCAAGATCTATCGGCTCCAATTCCCACAGCTTTTTAATCTTCACCAGCTTTTCTGTTTCCTGATACATTCTCTGCATACGTTCCAGATTTTCTCCCGGCTGCTCCCCATCCTCTTCCTCAGGATCCGTCTTATCTGCTGTCTGATCCAGAACTTCAAGTTTATGTGCTATCTGCATCCTGCATTCCGAAACAAACTTCCGCAACTCTTCCTTTCTTGTATCATCCGCATCATCCCGGTCAGATAATCCAATAACTCCGTCGGTAATATCCACACTCTTTCTCACATTATCCGGATAGGTCTCCATCTGCTTTAACAGTTCCCTGCCCATCTCCCATGGTGCATTTTTAAAGAAAGTCTGCCCTAATTTAGAATTTACAATATACATGCTCTGATGTTGAAAGCTCTCCTTAAAGAGGGGACGAAGCATATCCCAATCCTCTGCATCCAGATCCGATAACCAATCCTTTAAAAAGAGATATCTGGTGGTATTAAAAAACCGCCTCTGCTTATGATAATAAATCTCAAACTGACATAACCAATGAATCAGTTTCTTCTTTTGCGCTCTGGAAAACACGGTTCCCAATGCCTCCACCGTTTCCATCGCATACTGCCACTGCAGCGGAACACTTTGTTCCGTGATAAAAGTAACAATATCATCGATCCCATCCGGTACATATTTGATCAGAAATTTTACCGCCATCGCCTTTTCTTCTTTGGTTAATGTCTTTTTCCCCGACAATCCCCGTATATTATCGATCAGACACCTCTGCAATGCCTGCCTGTCTCCACAATATTTTCCATATTTATCGACATACGTCCCACTGATAAATTCTTCTTCGGCACAAGCCTGTACTGCCTCCATATACTGCCACAGATCCCAGTACCGCAGGGCATCCAATGTATGCAGTGCGATCAGCCGGATCAACCGGATACGATCCATATGTGTATTTTGATGATCCTGACGGCACCCGCTGATCATGCTCTTGATCGTCAGAATCCTCTGATTCCAAAAAGCAGACATTGGTCTCTCCATCGTGATACGTTCATAACGATATCCACCACACTCAGTAATTTTCTTTTCATTTTCTTCCTCATCCACTTTGTCGTCCCATCCTGTGAGGTTCAGATATGCCTGTACCGCCCCCATATAATCATGGTCACTGTTTCCTCTCTGGCACAGTGCAGCTTTATTTCTTTTTTTCTTGTCCCGATCATCCAGCCAGAATGCGATCCATGCTTTTTCCAGCGGATCATTAATCTTTTTGTAATCAGCCTCCGTAATATCGGACACATGATAAAGGATCCGGTGTGCACGGGAAAGCTGTTCTTTATATTTTTTCACCTTGCTTCCCATTGCATCGGAAAGCTGTGCCACAAAATACTCTGCCGCTTCTCTCCAAAATGTTCCCTCCGGATCATAATACCACAAAAGTCCGATGATCGTTTCCAACAGAAGCTCTGTTGCCAGATCCTCCTTCAATCCGGTATAATCTCCTCCAAAAATACGCTTCCTGTACTTCTCATACCATTCTTCGCCACTTGCAGGCTCCAACAACAAAAGTAAAACATCCAGTAAGGGCTGGTAAGCCCCTTCCATGATCAACTTCTGATGATGTGCATTCGGTCTCCTGAATAGATAATTATCATACTCATAACACAGGGAATCCATCTCATCCCCCTCAATAGGAAAAACTGCAATATAAACAAAAATCCAATAGACATCATTTAGAGATATGGAAGCCTTCCAGCATTTCAAGGCCGTCTGGCATAAATGTCGCACCTTACCGATCTCGCCATTCAGATATGCATTATCCACCTGCTCCTTGATATAAGATAACTGCTCCCGAAAATCCTTCTCCACAAAAAGAAGCTTTTCCTCCGGATAATAAACCGTATCCGGGTGAATAAACAGACTTTCCTGACTCAGGTCCAGTGTTTCCAAGCCAAGCTCATCTAATCTTCTCCGCATATCCGGATCGTTTTCGTCTTCATTTAGTGCTTCCTTCATAAACGTAGAAAGAATCTGCTCCACAATATGATTTTTAAACTCCGGCAGCTTCTGCCAGACATCCGCCAGCTCTCTGGCGGTTTCATCCTCCAATAAATCCTGTAGTCCCTCCGGAGGCAGAAAGCATATCTGCTCAATCTGGGCTTTTAATTTTTTTAACTTGACATTGTACAGCTTCACCAACCGGTAATGATTCCGAAGAGCCCTGTAAATGATCTCATATCTCTCCTTCACCGGTATAAGCTTCCGAAATGTCACTGTCACCTTATGCCCCCGTACTCCATCCACCTGTACCGTCAATGCATGGCGGATCCAATGAGCCATATTCTCCGTTGTCCCATGGCGGTGCCGTATCAGTCCAATGGTATCGCATCGGCTTGAATCCTCATCCAGCAGATCACTCACTGCTATTACTGCATTTAATGCAGCTACCTGTTCCGGATCAAGCCCTGCCTGTTCCATCAGCATCTGTGCATCCTTAGGCATAAAGCTTTCCTCCCAGGGCCAGCACTGATGGGATGCTGCCATGCAGATTACAATCATCATATGCTCCTGCAGTGTCATCTCACCTTTATCTTCTTTTCTCATGAGCAAATCCTTCTGGATTTCCTCATTCAACAGACGCAACACAAGCCCGCGCAAACGCACAACATGTGTTTTCCGCACCCAGCCTGCAATGTCACCAAATCCCTTCATGTAAGTCCGGCGATCCTGCTCCGGCAGATCCTGTGCGTCCTGAGACAGCATACCAATATCATGGATCACCAATGCCAATAAAAGATATCCCGCTTCCTGCTCCGATATCGTATCAATCCATTTATCTTCCACCGCCCACTCAGAAGCTCTCCGAACAATACTGCAGATATGCGGCAGAGCATGATTGGTGAACTCCGGCATATGACAATTGTCTGCCAGCCGATCCACAGCCTGTACCAGCCTCTGCAAAATAATGGTATATTGCGGAAAAGGAGGCCTCATAAATGCCTTCTGTGCCAATGGACTCGACATAATATAATCCATTGCCTGAGACAGTTCAACATCAAAATCCGGTATCTCTCTCATACGTTTCCTCCTGCGTTGTCTATCTGATCGTATTTTCTCACCTTTTATTGATCAGCCTTTCGCTTCAATGTCATCTACAATCCTTTGGACATATTCCTCAGACAATCCCAGTTTCTGTGCAATCTGTGCAATCGTCAAATGAAGATCAACATAAAGGAGTTCGATTTTTCCTCGTTCCATCCCCTGTTCAATTCCCGCTTCCAAGCCTTCGTTATATTTCTCCCGGTATTCCTGCTGTAAGGTCATATAATCCAGCCTCCATTTCTCATTCCGGCGGACAGACTGTACCGCATCCTCCAGCTCTCTCGTTAAGTCATCGCTGGCAGCCTGACCATCTATATATTCCAACAACCGTTTCATCTCCGGATTCACATCGTCCATCGTTCCTTTTGTATTTAGAATAATTTTAACGGTCTCGTCTCCAAATGTCAACGACGGATCCTGATCGCACAGATACTCGAAGCTGTACAGATGACGCCCCTGCCCGTAGGGATCGAAGGTACAGATAAAGATGACATAGCTCTTTTTTAATTCGTTATAATCTCCGCCCTTTTCCAGGATATTCAGATCGATCATCCCCTGATAATAACGCATCCTTTTGGGCAGATTCCGTTTGATGTAACTCTAATTCTTCATATGCTTTTGCCATAGCAGCGTCTCCTTTCACTCTATCATACACATTCTTTTTCCGGTTACCGAAATCTGTGCGTATTAGTGTAGCACGCTTCTATCGCTGTGACTATTGACATTGTACCCAAATCCTGCCCTGTGATTTTCATATGGTATTACATACTTTGAACTTTTTTCTCAATAGATTTTACAGCACTTTCAACAAATGGGGGATATTATTTTTAGGAATTGTGACAATTCATTTACTTTGTACCACCACTAATTTAATTCTTCTTCCACCAAATCAAGTGCAGATGCAATAACCTGATCCATATCATAATATCTATACTCTCCTAATCTTCCTCCAAAAATAACCTTGTCCTCTTGATCAGAAAGCTCTTTATACTGTGCATACAATTTTCCATTTTTCATGTCATTAACAGGATAATACGGCTCGTCCTCTGGTTTCCATTCTGAACTGTACTCTCGACTTATAATTGTCTTAGGTAAATCATTACCATTCTCATCCTTTCCAAATTCAAACCATTTATGCTCTATTATACGTGTCCACGGCGTTTCCCTGTCCGTATAATTTACTGCTGCATTTCCCTGAAAATTAGGCTTATCAAGTATTTCATTTTCAAAACGCACAGAACGATATTCAAGAGTTCCTAACTTATATTCATAAAAAGCATCAATCGGTCCTGTATAAATAATTTTATCTGCAATTTCATTCCAGTCTTCTTTTTTATCCAAATAATCCTCATTCAGTCTTATTTCTATCCCATCAAGTATATTCTCCATCATCTTTGTATATCCGCCAACGGGAATTCCTTGGTAAAGTGCATTAAAATAATTATTATCAAAAGTAAAACGTACCGGTAACCGCTTGATGATAAACGCCGGTAAATCTTTGCAGTCTCTTCCCCACTGCTTTTCTGTATATCCTTTTACCAATTTTTCATAAATATCACGTCCCACAAGAGAAATGGCCTGTTCCTCCAAATTCTGAGGTATACCTTGAATTTCCTTTCTCTGTTCATTAATCTTTTCCAATGCTTCTTCCGGCGTAACAACACCCCACATCTTATTAAATGTATACATATTAAACGGCATAGAATATAATTCTCCCTTATAATTTGCAACCGGAGAATTGGTGAAACGATTAAATACCGCAAATTGTGTTATATAATTCCATACTCTTGTATCATTGGTATGAAAAATATGTGCCCCGTACTTATGTATATTTATTCCCTCTATTTTTTCTGTATAAATGTTTCCTGCAATATTGGGACGTTTTTCTATGACCAAAACAGATTTTCCTGCTTTCTTTGCCTCATGTGCAAAGATTGCTCCAAAAAGCCCTGAACCAACCACTAAATAATCATACATTTATTTTCCCTCTTTCTTTCCTATTTTGATTTCCTAATCTTCTTGTACACTAATTTTTTGTGTATTTACGCAATCTCATAGCATTAACCATATGTACTGCTAATTCTGGAGATATCATATAAAAAAAAGCTTTACATTTCTCTTTTTGGGGAATTTGTGCGGCGAACGCACATTTAGCGTTATCTTTACATACCTTCTTTATGGACTGATATAATTCTCGATATTCTTTATACGCATTCCCTCCTCTCATATATGAAAACATATCACAATGTGTATGCCAGTTCGCATAATCTAATGCATTAAGAATATCAGTGGACGGTTCATCAAATAATTTTCTAATCATTTTCTGTGCCTTAATTGAACTATCCACTAATTTAATTCTAAATTTCGTCATCCCTGAATTAGAATTATCACATCGGTAATAATAGACTCTTTTATGTCCTACTGCTACACTTCGTGCCGCCAAAAAACATTCAATTGAAAACAAAAAACCTTCTCCACCAAATAAATCTGAATTAAATTTTATATGATTCTGAATTATTATTTTTCTACTAATCAGTTTATTCCATGGACCTATAATAATATTATAATATAACATCTGCTTTGCAGCCTCTTCCCCTGACCATCGAGTTACATAATCATTATTATTATCTTTCATTATAGGTTCTCTTCCTATAAATCTCTGAGCCTTAGGTACTATCGCAATGTCCGCTTCATTATAATCAATCAATTTCATCATATAACTCACATAATCCACTGCTACACAATCATCTTGATCTATTAAAGCAATATAATCACCTGTAGAAATATTTAATGCATCATTTCTAGCTGCCGAAACCCCTTCATTTTTCTTTGATATTAACCTAATTCTATCATCTTTCATTTGAAATCTTTTTATGATTTCTAATGACGAATCAGACGATCCATCATTCACTATAATAATTTCTAAATTCATATAATTTTGTGTTGTTATAGATTCTAAACATTTTGCAAGATATTTCTCTCCATTATAAACCGGAACTATAATTGTTACTTTTTTTTCATATTTATTCATTCATTTTTCTCCCTACATATAATCAAATATAATTAAAACAACAAGTTTGTTTCTATAATTTTTCTAGCTTTCCTTCTCTCTTTTAACAAAACTTCATTAACATACTCAAAATTTACATGTCTATCTATTATATCTAAATCATCAATATCATTCAGATGTCTTTTTTCTTCCTTCAATAATGCTAAAAATTCTTCAATTCTTCCTTGATATTTTTTGGGATAGATACATATGGGTTCTGTATTAAGATTCATTGAAAAAGCAGTGGCATGAAATGAATCAGTAACCACAAATTCAGCATTATCAATCAAAGTAATAAACTCAAATATATCTGGAATCAGAATACTTTTCCCATTTCGTACAATCTGATCATATCGCGTGCAGAATCTATATAATTTATATCCTGTTCTCTTTGATAAATTTTCTGCAAATAAATCAAGTTTTGGATTTCTTTGCAAATTATAAATTAAAATATATCTATCTTTAATGAGCGTTTTGGGGGCATGTTTTCTCCAATATTCTGAATCAAGCATAAGCGTTGGATCCAGAATATTAGAAGCCTGATCATATCCATATTGTTTTTTTAATATATCAACACCACTTTTTTCTCGAACAGTAATATAGTCAAATCTTTTTATATATTTTAATGAGTCTGCCACAAATTTCTCTTCTACCTCATTTTGTCCAAAACTTGAAGAAAATGCATATTTATTTTTTTGGTCAGGCACAAAACTCAAATAAAATGGTGGAATCACCCCTTTATTCCACCCACAATTCCATACCTGATCACTTCCCGAATAATATACATCATACTCATCCGAAAAATCCAAGAAATCGTTATCACATAAATACTCCTTTGTTGATATATTCAAATATCTTCTTTGAAATCCTCCAAATATCTTTTTCCATTTAACTAATGTCGGAATAATCGGAATTGCTTTTAAATAGTTTTTTCCAGTAAAAGTTTTTAATAATTCAATTCCATAAGTATCTTTTCGTTTAAAATTGATAAATTCCACCTCATCATAATAATCCTTTAATATTTCCTGTGTAGCATATGCCTGCAACTGCGTACCATAATTGCAAACATTATGTAGAGTAATAATTGCTGCTCTCATAATTTCTCATTTCCTTTCTTCACTTTTCGTTACTAAATAATGTTCTAAATTTCAAATAAAGCATATATCTCATAAAAAACAACATAAAATCTGCTATGCTTCTAACAATAGCAATATTAACTAATGTAAATTTGTTTTCTATAATCAACCAAACAAGTAACAATATATGAATCAAAACCGATGCTATTGTTGTAAATGTAGTTTCCTTAGTCTTATCAATAACCCCCAATGTTGGCCACCCAAACATCATAGCCAAAAAGCCAAAAAAAATACATGGAATAAGCAGTCTAAAAATAGGTGCCGCAACAACATATTCCTTGCCACCTATTATCTCCATTCCGAAATCTGCACATAAAAAACATACTATACATCCTACTAGAGCTACCGGAATCAAAACTTTAAGAACTTTCTTCATCAGATTTATATTCTTAGAACGAACCATTTCTGGATATATACCATCAGAAATCGGAGAATAACATGCCTGTAAAGATCCAATAATCTGCATACATACACTCCAATATGCAACATCGCTTGCACTAATCTGTACACCTATAATCAATGTACTTAAAGCATTGAACGAAGTTGATGCAACATTAGATAAAAAAAATACAAATGACTCTTTAATCATATGAATAGAATTTGAAAAATTCGAAAACATAATTTTTATTTTCATTCTTCTCATTTCTTTTATTACCAATATAATTGCAAGAAAGGAACTCAATATATCAAATATAGGAATTAATAACATATTAGACTCATTTTTCACAAAAACAAATGTGAGAACTGTTGATAATGTTTTCATAACAACAAATCTTATTGTAATAACATACATAGTTTCTAGTCCCCTAAAAACAAAATCCATCAAAAAAATTGACTGAAAAACCACTATATATGACAATAATGTATACAATATGTTTTTTTTCAATATTGGCAAAGAAACCGCCATACATACCACAATTACTCCCCCAATAACTCCCAATACTATTCTTGCTATTAAAGTGTCACCAATTGTTCTAGACATTTTTTTACTATCATCTTTAACCTTTACAATATTCTTAGTTGCCGACAACATAAACCCAAAGTCCACAAAAATTTGCATATATGTCATTATAGTTTTTACATATGCAACAGTACCATATGCTTCTGTCGACAATATTCTAGTTAAGTATGGTAGAGTAACAATAGGAAACAACATCTTAGTAATATTAAATATCATTAAGCTCGTTGTATTCTTTAACAATTGATCTTTTTTCATAAATAATCACCATTGTTTTTCACTTTCTATATACTTTCCAAATAATCTTATACACGTTATAATCAACTCTTAATAAGCATATTGCTATTTTATCTCTTTTAGGTACCTTCTTATTTTTCAATACACACTGAGCGTTATCATAAATAAAAGTCATCAGTTGTTTTTTTATATTTAAATATCCTTTTTCATTAATCATTTGATTTAATGTACTAATTCTTGAATAAACTCTTCTACTCATAACCGCATCTTTCATATCTGGATATTTCTGCAAAACATCCGTTGCCATTTTATCAGTCATTTCTATCATATCTAATTTAGAAATTTTAAATTTACTATTGACAATTGAATTATCATGAAAAATGTAATTATATTTTGATTGATAGCCTACAGCAATCTTCTCGCATTGTAACATTAGCAAATATGTAGTTCCTATATCTTCAAATATCTTTCCTTTGGGATATTGCACATTATCAAATAAACTTTTATGATACAATTTTCCCCAAGCAGATGTGTCAATTATATCATGATAAAGCATTCTTTCAATACATTTTGAAGATTCTATCATTTCGTCACCATTAGCTCCGTAATCCCTAATTTTTCCATTATCAAATACTACCCTATGTTGGCAAATAGCCATTTTAGTCTCATATTTAGATATCAAAAATACTAAATATTCTAAATAATCCTCATCGACATAATCATCTGGATCAATACATGTAATATAATCTTTCATAGCCTTTTCAATTCCAAAATTTCGTGCATCTGATAATCCACCATTTTTTTTATGATAAACCCGTACTCTCTTGTCCATTTCCATATATTTATTGCATATATCTGCACAACCATCTGTCGAACCATCATCAACCATTATAACCTCAAAATTGCTATATGTTTGATTAAATAGAGAATCCATACAGTTATCTAAATACTTTTCAACATTATAAATTGGCAATATTATCGAAATTTCAGGACAACTTTTCTTCATTGATTTCTTTCCTTCCTTTTCAACTAATTTCATTTTCAATTTTAACAGTTGGTTTCTTAAAAATAAATTGTAATAATATAAATGATATAAAATACGAAGGTAATGCCGTTATTATTGTCTGAAATGTCATAAAAACTCCATACATCATTAAGGCATAACTGGAAAAACTTTTCTCATTTATATCTTTTAAAAACTTTTTATATAATCTATTTACTACAATTCCAAATAAAAATGAAAAGAAACACACTCCAAAAATTCCTCCATCAACATAAAAATAATATACAGGAGAAACAAATGCATTACCGATTCCATATCCTACATTTTTAAAGACCTGTGCGTTCAACAATTGTTCAAATGCATCATAATATTTGCTTGGTACAAAAACGCCTAAACCTACCATTGAAAGGGCTCTAAAAAAATAGCTATGTATACCAAATAACGTTAACAAACCATATGTATGATTAACTTTTTCAATTTCGGGAAGCCAAACACTTAACAATGTTGGAGGTAATGCAAAATAAGTATATATCTGCTGAAATAAATACCCCATTCCAACTCTAATTCTTGTTGTTATTGCAACCGCAAAAATCAATAATGTACAAAAACATATTAAATATTTTCTGTATTTTTTAAATTTGTGATTCCATTGTCTTTCCCCACCAAATGATAAATAAGCAATTATAAAACATCCCATAAAATAAATATACCTAAGCCTACCGCCTCCTCCAGAAATACTGTATAAAATCAAATATATAATTGATAATCCTAAAACTTTCTTTTTGCATTGTCGTTTACTTGAATCAAAAAAAACATATGCTGTAATCGGAGGCATAATCAAGCCAATCGGATACAAAAAAACTGTTCGAATTATTTCTTCTATAAAACTTCTGTTTGCTAAAATCGGATTATTAGAGCCATATTCCTCTAATAACCAATTTCTAATTTGCCATAATGGGACTCCTGCTGTTAAATATTTAATAAGCACAAAAACGTCATAACATAAAAAAAGTAATGCAATATAAACACAAAAGTAATATACATTTATATTAAGGACAGTTCCTCCTCTTCTTATTTTTTTTATCCGAAGAGTAGTTTGGGATGTGATATTAATCAACGAACCTAGTTCAAAAAAAACAAACATTAATAAAATTAAAATATATGCGTCATCTGAGGGTTTATAGATATTATATTTCCCCATTAATGATAAACCTATTATAAAACTCCACATGCCAAAAAACAAAATTGATGGATGCATCGGTTTCATTTTTTTTATAACTAAATTAATGCATAAAAATATACAAGATACTAAAAAACAAATCACATTCATTTTTTTCTCCTTAGATCAATTAAAGATATCGGTTTAAACAAATAACTCAACCATTTACATCTACATGTAACACAATAAACTCCATATGTAATCAATACTGATAATCCCCATGTGAAAAATATTGTTAAAATGCAATTTTCCACATTTATTTTTATAATCAATACCTTAATTGCTGTAACAATATATGTATGCAACAAATAAATAACTAGTGATGCTCTTCCTAAACTACTTAATATTTTGCTTACATTTTTTAATTTAACTTGAAACAAATACACAATACTTAAAATAAGTGTAAAAGCATTAATATTGGCTAATATAATATTGTGAATTTTTTTCAAATTAAATAATTCAAAAGATGAAAACATACATAAAATAAAATATATAGATATATAAATATAATTTATATACATCGCTTTCGTTTTTATCACTTTTATTTTTTCTGAAAAAAAGATGCCAAATGCAAAGAAAAAAAGATCAGCAAATAAATTTCTAAAGCATAAACTAAAGTTCATATTTTCTGCCAAATACTCTCCAATTATTGACATACATATACATCCAATCATCCATTCTTTTTTATAAATATTTTGATTAAAAAAAGAAAAGACTATATAATATATAATCAACACCCACAAATACCACATTAAAGTATTCGGAAATAAAAGTGAATAAATAATTTTTTCAACAGCCATTTTATTATCTACAAACTTTGAAAAAACAACTTTTAAAATACATAATGCACATTGAAATGACAAATACAATATAATAAAATTAAATACATTTCTTTTGATTTTTTCTAATTTACGTAAAGAATTTTCATTCAAACATGACAATCTAAACGCATACCCTGACAAGAAGAAAAATAATGGCATATGCCATGTATATATCCAACTATTTATTTTTTCCAATGTATCATTGACATTTATAAAAATATCATTTTCTGTAAACCCTAACAAAACATGTCCTAACACAACGGTTAAAATAGCAATTCCTTTAACTGCATCTAGCCATTCAATTCTCGTTTTACATTTTTCACTCATATAAGTTCATCTCCGGTCAAAAGCTTTTTTTATATTGTTTCTTTAAAAACTTTGCTTTTAGGAAAGCCATCCCTTTATTAAACCAATTAATTTTTTCCATATGAATATATGGCAATTCCATGATTTGATCTTTCGTTATAGTGCCATTTTCCAATTGATAATGAAGCCACACATTGAATATTATTTCACTCACTCTTCCATAGCATCGAGCTTGAAATGTTGTTAAGACCTCTTCATCAATTCTATTTTCAAGTTCAAATAAAATATCAAAAAGCCATTCACAATACATACTAAAATATTTTTTTTCCATAATAGCCATATTAAACATATATCCATATGTTTGATGAATTACTTTTTCAAAACTCTCCAAATATTGTGGATATTTATCACAAATTATTTTTTTTGTTTCATCCAAATGTTCTGCATAATGAGTATGTGCGTAATGACTATATAATGTTTCAATATAATATCTTCTCTTTTTAGGAATAAAGACCTTTATATTATCTAAATATTTTTCAATATCATCATATGTCAATATTTGCTCAAACTTACTCTTATTTATTTTACGATGCAAGCAAAAATGTCGTCTATAATGAACCAATCCGACATAATCAGCTTCAAGATTTTTCCAAGCCCAATACAAACCTGTTAGTTCACAATACTTTGCGTTTTTAGACGAAATATTAATACCTATATCATCTCTTGCATAATTCCACTCGACACATTTGCGATTTATTGCTGCACCAACGCACAGAGGTACATACATTGTGTCATCTGGCATTTTATATTTTTTATGAGTAGCAACAACTATTTTTACATTTTTTCTTTCCATATTATTTATTCCCAAACTTTTTAATTTACAAATGCCATTTCTCATATTATTTATCCCTTTTATATTTAAGCATCGCATTTGCAACTGATTATATTTCTAATATTCTGTTAATTGTTTTTCTAACTACAATAAACTCTTGCTACATTGATAATTAGACTTATTCAATGCCATATTCACCCCTACTATTAATGATAATATTTGATCATTTGGATATTCTGCTGTTTCAATCGTGAAATAAAAGAATTTTTTCGAAATATTGTACGACATACCGAACATCTACTCCTACTAGAAAATGGAAGGATTAAAATATGAAACAAACATCCCATTCTCTCTATTTCAATATGTTCACTGCATTTCTACATGCTACTGAGCTTTATGTAAACGATTCTAACCATAGACATACGCCAGTCACTGTCCTCCCTATTCCACAAGTGTTCACATAATATGTATTATGTGAACACTTTAAACATTAAAACGATAACACACTCAATTTGAATTTGCAATACTTTTCGTCCAGATAACCTAAAATTGCACAAAATGCACAAGAAAAAGACAGTTTCTGTCACAAAACTGTCTTGATTTTTCCAATTATAAATCTTCTTTATTCCATTTCCGCTATATGCTCCACTGTGCTCTCGTTCCCAACGCATTATAATAAGTCAGAACGAAACACGGATGCATTTTATAAGTGAGAGATACCTCCTCAAACCTGCATGGCTGGAAAATGCCTTCTATCTCGTTAAGAGCCAGAGAATTGCATATCTTGTTGGCATACATAACGTCCATTGCATTATGACCGTCCGCAACCATCATATCCAGGGCATATACATCCTCTCCTAACTGTACCGCTGTACTGATCCCGGCTTTTCGCAGCTTATCGATATCCTCATCCTTAGTAATTACCGGTTCCACATCGGTGATTCCTCTGAGCCAGTACGGTTTAAACTTTTCTTTTATTTCATAAAACCTCTTCTTCCATCCAGCATATTGCGGTGTATCCATTTTTTGCATAAGCTCCGGTGCAATATATACTTTTCTTTTCCTGGAGAGAATATGTTTTCTCAACACTTCGAAATAGTCCACCAGCAGCAGAGAAAAGTCTGTTGTATCACTGCATTTCCATTTTATTTTGTTCTTCACATAATTTCTCTAATATTACTGCTTTCCGGTACTGCCAAAGCCGCCCCTGTCTTTCCCTGTCAGCTTTTCCACCTCATCAAAATTGATCTGAGGCTGATTTTTCATAATGCGGAACTGACATATTCTGTCATTCACATGGATCTCGGTATCCCGCATAGCAATCACCGGCATCCTCCACATATCGTTATCACCACAGTAAGAGCCATCCACAATCCCACAATGGTTTGCCTGTATCACGCCAAAATTCTTGTATGTGCTGCTGCGTGGGACGATATGCGCCTCATAGCCCGCCGGAAGCTCCATTGCCACCCCCAGTGGGATCAGTGCAAAGTCACCAGACTTCAAAGTCACATTCTCCGATGCCCGCAGATCGATCCAGTCGGACTTCCCGTCAATATATTCTAATTTGTCAATCTGATCCGTAAAATACTTAATTTTAATCGTTTCCATTATTATTTCCTCTCTTTTCTGATTTTGTTAAAGATCTTCGTTTATTATACTGATTTTGAGAACATAAGGCAATGTTTGTCTGCTCTTCGTTATAATTTACAAAATTTTGTAGTGTTTTTTTCTGATTTTAACAATACTCTTTTCCCCGTCCGATATTTTCTTTGGTAACTTTTCTCTTTTTTTCCTTCTTTTTTTGTGTGCTTTACCGATAGTTTTTCTGTTTCCGGCATGATACAATCTTTTTCACTCAAACTTCCCACACCAGAAAACAAATTGTGCCCAGACTGTTTCTGATGTGGC
>OIYT01001361.1_pt1 | contig 17641 bp, 17 predicted proteins | sample 1588201 | NCBI WGS metagenome assembly OIYT01 (sample SAMN03283260) | human gut metagenome | biome: human-associated habitat; material: feces | host: Homo sapiens | place: USA | collected 2013
CCACCCGGCTCATTGCTCGGAGACAGCATTAAAAAGGACGGATGATTGCCAAATGTATCAAGTATACGCTTTGTCTCTTCCCACAATACGTTGTTCATTTGCGCATCTGGCGCAAACACATTCCACATATCGCACTCTATCTGCAAATAGACACCAGCGCGGTCAGCTGCTTCAAATGCAGCCTCTGGCGGACAATATGAATGGCACCTGATAAAATTCATGCCCCACGTCTTCACAGTCTCCATGATTTTATCCCAATATGCGCTGCCACAATCTGGAATGCCGCTTAAAGGATAATCGCCGCCAAAATGAGTTCCTCGAAGATATGTGTTTCGCCCATTGATAACAAAATGACCGTCCTTTACCTCTGCCCTGCGAAAACCAAAGGTGACTTCTTTAGTCTGTAGCACTGCTTTTTGAAACTGCGATACCATTTCTTTGCTCTGTAATGGTAATTGTGTGATGGATGATTGCATTTTTCCTTGCAGTGCATTGCTTATAGAGGACAATGTTACTATAAGGTTTTGTAAGCCTTGATCAAACTCATCCCACAGTGGTGTATCAGATGGATAGTTCAGCGTAAGCTCACAAATCTGGCTCCCCGGAGTGAGCACGTAGACTGCATCTGCACTAATATCGGTATGCACAGTATCTTGTACGTGAACTATACAGTTTTGAATATGGCTTGTCTCATTTTTCAGGTGCACCTGTATGGCAGCCTTCGGCAGCTGCGCATTGACCTGAACGCGCTCAATCCAAACACGATTGAATAGCTCTAAGGTAATCGCTCCTGCTACGCCGTTCCATGTTGCGCCTAGCGCATCTGACACGCCATGACCATCTGGCCGATACGGCAGCTGCCATCCATTGTCAATGCAAAGCGTAACTGTATGCTCTCCTGCTGACAATACCCCTGTCTCATATACATGCGGCGCACAAAGACTTACTATGCTGCCTTTACATTCCCCATCAATCCAAAGCGTTGTCTTCCATTTTGTGTTCTCAAGCGTCAGACGGCCAACAAACCCATCTGATTTTTCAGGCACAAAAATTGTCTTCTGATACCACGCCTTTCCTGTATAGTGGCGCGGTGGCTGACTCAAAAATGGCACTTTTGTTCCATTCTCCTGCGCATACGCATATTCGCCGCGCTGATACCACAGCGCATCATACAAACTTTGAACCCACGGTGTATCTTCACTGATCGCATCGCCATAGCCCTGCGCCTGCAGACATCCAGGCAGCGTGATCGTCTGTGTCAGTCTTCGTTTTTCCCAGTGCTCGGCAAAGCCCCTGTCCTCTTTATCAATCTCAAAGCGCCAGATTCCTGCCAGATCACATGTCTGTCTTTTTTCCATCTGTTTCCTCCGCAAATATACCTTCCATCAAAATGATAAAGCTATGATACCACACAAAAAGGTACTATACAATGCAGGTTAGATGCTTCTTATATGCAAAAAAGACCACATTGTTTGCGGTCTCTGTAAACTTTAGTAGAGCTGCGTCAAAAAAGACGCCATAGCCGCTTTTACAGCTTCTGGCGCCTTTGCATAACTTAATTGTAAGCCACCGGGACAATAATCAAGCCAACGTACCCACTTAAAAGACCGCCGAACCTGTCCCCATGGTCACTTTTTAATTCTTTGCAGTCTTATCTCCAATTCATGTTTAGGCAGACGTACTTTTCCACCATTCTTGTCAATCAATCTTTGAATGCATTCTGAATATTCTTCATCTTCTATGTAGTTTCCAACATACAGCTGATCAAGAATCCCTATCGTTCCTACAACTTTTACTTCCTCTGCCACTGCTGCTTTTCTAAGCGGGCCATCCCCCGTTAATAATGTCAATCCTCTAATCTTAGCTATTGCCAATGCGATACAATCGTAAATAGATGGTTTCGCATATCTTGATGCTAATGTTCCAGCCAGATAAAATTCTTCTTCTGTCAGTTCTGTTTTTTGTAATCCTAATTGTAATAGCTTATCACTAATCCCTGGTGGATTAAGTAATTCATCTTCAATCGTTTCATCATTCATAATATAAATATATGGTAATTGAAACGGAAGATTTAATTTTTCAATTTCTACAAAATCAAGCCATACATTTGTATCACTGCTAATATACTCCATAGGCTATTCCTCTGCAGCAAAGCAATGTTCATCCACAAAACCATAGGACTGCTTTAATAACTCTGCACCTTTCTGAACAGTTATTTCATTCTCGCTCACTGCTCTAAATACAAGCAGCTCAAATAAAGCCGGTATTTCAGCTTGACTCCAAACAGGTTCATTCTTTTTCCAACCAGCTTTTCCTGCTTTTATATAAAAATCTTTTTCAACACTACTTGTAATAATGCCGCAAAGTGCTGCTCTTTTTACTAACAAATACATAGAAATCCCATATTCTCTACATATCAGCGTCATATCTTTACTAACCTTAGTTCTTCTGAAACCAAGTTCTCTTTTTGCATCTTTTTCTGGGAAAAGAAATGCACCACTAATAGCAGTTGCCATTTTTTCAATTTCTTTATCTTCCATTTCATCTGGCCATTGAAAAATAAAGTGTGCCATTTCATGTGCAATTGTAGATCTAATTCTTTCCGGACTCATATTTTTATTAAATACAATATATGGTCTTTCATTTACCAAACCATTCATACCGGAAAAAGCATCATTTTCAATATCACAAGCATACACCAAAATTCCTCGATTTTCCAGAAGTTGAATAAGATTTCCAATTGGTCCAACTACAGAAATTCCAAGATATTCTCGCATTTTTTTTGCATCTTCTTCTAAATTTCCCGTAAGCGTAATTTTATTAACTGCTGGTGCATCTGGTAATACTTCACCACCTAAAATATTGACTACCGAATAAAATCTTCCCATATACTCTTCTACATCTTCACGGATATATTCCTGTTGACTAACTGCTAGTTTGCTTCCTTTTCGAAATTCACCATGTACAAAAGTAAGATTTTCATTTCGATTATTTAAAAAATCAGAAATTTTTATTCCAAGTGCTTTTGCCATTGCCTTGATCGTATCCATATTGGGTTTTCTTTCACCACTCTCATAATAAGTGATTGCCATTGGAGTTACCCCAATCAGTGAGGCCAGCTCCTTCTTTGACATGTTTTTCTTTAAACGGTAATATTTTAAATTTTTATTAAACATATCATCGCCTCCTTCTGTTTATATTATATCATTTTTTCTCAAAAAGTAAACAGCATAAGACTTTTAAAACAATATTTTTTTCAAAACTTAGAACTAATATATGCTACTAAGCGGAGAACAACAATGTGTTTGTCAATTTTTTTACATTTTAACTTTTTGAGCCTTTCCAACTTAAAAATTTTTCCCACACAAAAAAAACGCCATAGCCGCTTTTGCAGCTTCTGGCGCCTTTGCATAACTTAATTGTAAGCCACCGGGACAGTAATTAAGCCAACGTACCCACTTAAAAGGCCGCCAGACCTGTCCCCATGGTCATCTCCTGACAACTCCTGCATCTATGCGGTACACCTGATCACATAAGATACGGATATCTTCTATATTGTGACTAGAAAGGATGATCGTTGTACCCGCCGCTTTTCTCGCTAAAATCAGCCGCCGCATCTCCTCCACGCCTTTCTCATCCATGCCATTCATCGGCTCGTCTAATATCAGAAGCTTCGGAGACTCCATTACTGCCTGTGCGATTGCCAGGCGCTGTCGCATTCCCATGGAAAACTTTGATACATGCTTTCTTCCGACATTTCCTAAGCCGACCATCTCTAGCACTTCCTTTATTTGAGTCTTTGACAGATTGCCGCGCATCGCTGCGATGTCTGCCAGATTTTGATATGCACTCATATATGGAATAAACTCAATCGTCTCAATGATCGCACCCGCACTCTCTGGGAAATCCACATCCTTTCCGATTCGCTTATCTCCCACTATGACCGTTCCCGTTGTCGGCTGCAAAATACCCAGAATCATTTTCATCAAAACGGTTTTACCAGAACCATTTCGCCCGATAATGCCGTGAATCATTCCTTCCTCAAACCCCATTGTAAGCGGCTGCAACACAGTCTGCTTTCCAAACGTTTTACTGATATTTGTTAATTGAATATAATCACTCATACACGTCACGTTCCTTCCTATATAATTATAATGTTAGACCGAAAAACATTGACTATTGATCTTGCATCCTTTCTCTCAAAAATAGTTCTTGTACACCCTTATTGGCTTATGGGCCATACTCATTATCGCCCATACTCATAGCGCCTTAATTTCCAGATGCTAATGCTCAGTGAAACCACAAACAAACCGCCAAGAAATAGGCACGCATACGAAAATGATGGATTGAACCGATCATTTACGCTGGTACTGAGTGCTGAAATTCGACTCAATGTAAGAGGTGAAAAATAGCGAAGTCCTACAATCGCATCCAATACCGCCGTTACCAGATAATCACATGCCAGAGCCACTGCGCCAACCAATATACCGGGGCCATTTTTCCACAGCATATGAATCGCCATTGTCAACATGCCAAGAGTCATCGAAACAAGCAGACATAAAAAGAGTTGTCGTACTACCACAACATACTGTGAATTATGCTTTATTAGCGAAAACGTAAAAGAAAAATAATTCTTTATTCCACATCTCCATGGTGCATTTAGCATTTTGACAAAAGCACTTGTCCACGAGATACGAAATGAAATATGAGGAACAATTGCTGCTGCAAGCACTAGTCCCACATAAAAAAAATAGAAAATTGTTACCAAGAACAGATATAAAATCTGACCAAGTAACCAACTTTTTCGAGATGTGCGAATAAGATATGGGTAAATCCCCTTCTCACTATATGGAATATCACAGATCACAAGCAGATAACCAACCCAGACTGTCATTGCCGTATAATGCGTATTCATTATAGCCAGAAATAACTCCTGCACACTGACCGTTTCTTCTGCCGATGCCAGATACCCACGAATACCACCGAGATAATAAAGCAAAAAACAGCTCATGCACAATAAAACAGCCAGATTTTTTCCCTGACGCATTCCCATATGAAAATTCAGACGTGCGTAGCCAAAGATTTGTTTTGCCGTTTTCTTTGTTCTTCTATCAGCCATGTAATGACCTCCATTTCATTTCCTCTATAAAAATACAGGTAAATAAAAACATTACTGCCAAATTTTTAAAAGCCAGCCAGAAAAGATCCACCTGCGTACCGGTATACCAAAACTGTATTGGCTGATAGCTATATGGACTAACGATCGAAAGCCAATCAATCATGTCTCCCAGATAAAGAAATATCCTATTGATAAAAAAAGGAACAGCTGCAACCACATATCGATTTTCACTAAAAGCAGCAACACATAACCCTAACATTGAGGACCACGCAGCAACTTGAAGCGAATTCAAAACTACATACAAAAAGAATACACCCCAATACATTCCATCCTGGATCCACTTCTGCCACATTTCACCGATCAGAAAATACGAATTATTGGCAGTCTTTAAAATCTCAGGATGCATCATGCTTCCAACTGCAATAAATAGGAACACACTCATCATATATAGAAAAATGCTGCCAACAAATACCGCGATTGCTTTTGTAACACAATAGCGAAGCCGACTTGTCCGCATCATTTTTACCCAATCACATTTTCCCTTTTTTTCATCAAAATAGACCGATGCAACACTCATCGGAAATACCAAATTTTTCACCAAAGTTGTAATGCCATATTCTTCTGACACACACAACAAATCTAACCAGCCCATATCCGATATTGCCTCTTTTATTTTTAACGTCTCTGCAATTCCCATCAACAAAACTGCCGCGTAGATCACGACACAAAACCATGCTAGCGGAGACGTCACAATCCGCCTTGCTTCCCGTCTGATCATATGCATCCCTCCGTTCCTATTCGCTCTGATCTGTTTGATTAACATTTGCCGTCATTGCAGTCGCATAGCAATACGGGTATTCTCCATCGACAAAACCTTCAATCACATACTGATTTCCACCGTCTGTATCGGACATTGGAATTTGCACATAATAGCCAATATCACACACACTCTCGTCATTCTCGGATCCTTTATCAATCATCAGGTATTCCATGTCACAGGAAGCCTCTTCTACTAATACGCCCGCTTCATCCTCCGCATTCTGATCCCGAAAATAATTGTCAAGACATGCCCGTATGGCTTCCTCTTTAGAAATCAGCTTTCGTCCTTTCTTTTCTTCCCGTACAATTACTTCTGATACATTATTAAAGGATACAAAATAACCATCTTTCTCAATTGTAATATCAATTGACTGTCCCCAACATTGTCCCAAATCACCCAGTGAATAGCCATTTGGACACAGACGAATTCCATTTTCTTCTATATAATAAATATCATGTTCTTCATCATTATTTTCACCCTGCCACTTTTTTTCATAAGAATCATCGACTGAAATTCCAAGATTCTCAAAAGTTTTTAACCAACGGGCTGTCCATTCTTCTCTGGTTTTTTCTTCTCGTCCATTTATCCGAACAATGGCACCGTTAAAGACTCCCTGACTCCAATTTACTTTTATTTTTTGCTTTCCAGTATCATAGGTCGTCGTGACTGCTGCCGTCCCACGCTGCGCTAATACCGTTAAGCAATTCTCATCAAGTGTATCCGTGTCTAGCCATGCTTTAATGATCTCCTCCCCTGTGAATACTCTTGATTTAATCGTCAGAATATCTACATCGGCAGCATTTTTTGCCATCACGTTTTCAATCACGCATGTTCTACTGTTGCCTATCACCGCTGTACAAGAAAATAATACTATTATAAAAATGGTCAAAACAATTTTCACTTTTCCTTGTTTTCTCATTCGATCACCTCATCTCATACTGAATCAATTTCTCCTTCTGTGTCTGCCCTTTCTCATACGTACTGTTTGCATCACTAGCTGCTGCCGCTATTGCAATCGTCTGAGTTTTACTTGTGCCATCCTCAAACGCTGCACAAACTGTAACCTGTATTTTATCGAAAAGAATCGAATTTAACTCCTCTGTCCATTTTCCTGCCTCAATTGATTCACTCTTAAAAAATAAGTTTTCCGTTTGCTCATCATCCGCCGTGAATCCACAAATATTAACAAAACACCCCGCATCCTGATTTTCATAATCAATGGTATAGGAAGTGCAATACAGAACACTTTCCTGCTGCTCCTTGTTTTGGGAAATTCTTGGCAAATTCATTGTCTGCTCTGTATATAGAGTCATCTGTGTGCAAAACTTCTCAGGATTCTCCCCGATGATCTGAAACGCCCCCTTGTTAATCGTATATGTGATCTGCTTTATCTGTTCACCTTTGCACGAAACAGGAAAAGCGATGCAATAGCTGAGCATATCACTGTCTGATCTCATACCGAATACCCACGAATTTCCGTTCTCATTGTTTAACGCCACCGAATTTTCCGAACTGAGCTCCGATGCATAAACGCAAAGTGAAAATGCAGATGATGTTTTGTTTGTAACAAAATCCTGCTTTGTTTCTGTATACGGTACTTGTCCATTTCCAAAACGATTGAGCTGCACACCTGCAACCACACAGGCAGCCGCAGCAATTCCTGCTGTTATACAGACACGCAACCTTCTTTTTCGTTTCATTCTGTTTTTATAATTATTTGTATTTTTTTGGATCACAACATCTCGCTCATCAATTTCAGGCTTCAATGCCTGCTTCATCAACTGTTCAAATCGCTCATCTGTCAATTCCTCTCGCCTCCAATTCCTGTTTTAAAATTGATTTTGCCTTTCTGATTCTTGTTTTCACCGTATTGACCGGCACTTTCATACATGTTGCAATTTCTTCCATTGTCAGCCCAGCACTGTAACTTAAGCAGATTGGAATTCGATATTTTTCTGGTAGCATCTGCACTGCATTTCTCACCTCTGCAATCTCCTGTTTGTTGATCATCATCTGTTCCGGTGTCGTGTCCCAATCCGCCGCAAATGAAGAAACCGTTTCCTGATGCTCTTCCAAGCTGCTGACTGGCGCGATTCGCATACGGTTTGCATATTTTTTCTTTTTGTTTTTCCACAGCAAAACAGCAACAGACAACGCATAGCTTTTGCTATTTTGCTCTGCTTTCAATGACGCCCGCTTTTCCAATAACAAAACCATCGCGTCCTGATATAGCTCATCTCCCTGCTCTTTGTTATTCGTAATGATACGGCAGAACCTCAGAATATCCGGCCCTGCGTTCATGACAAATGATTCAAATTCTGTGTCAGACATCCCTTATCCTTTCTGTATCGTGTATTTTTACAGTGCACTTGTACTTTGCAGCTGTAGCTTGCATTTGAAGTTTTCATTTGAAACTTGCATTTGAAGCTTACGTTTAAAACTTGCTTTTAAAGCTTGCCATCTCAGCTTTATGCTTTTTCTCTTTACTGGTATATTGTATCATCGCAAAAAAAAGTTTTCAAAAAACTCTTTTAAATAAAAAAAGAACCGCCAGGGGGACAGGAACTGATCCGACACCCAAAAGTTAGACCAAGAATCTAACACTTGGGAGGTTGGCTTTTATGATTAAATATAGTTTTGAACAAAAGAAGGCACTCGTTACTGCCTATCTGAATGGTGAAGGCGGAATACGTACTGTTATTAAAAAGTATGGTTATTCAAATCGTTCTCAACTTCAAAGATGGATTGTTGCATATCAAATGTATGGAGATGATGGACTAAAAATTTCGCAAAAAACTTTCAACTACTCTTTTGAAAAAAAGCTTACTGTGGTAAAATTATATTTGTCTAGTAAACTTTCGTATCAGGAAGTCTCTTTGCAAACAGGCATTATAAATCCGAATCTCATTTCTCACTGGGTTTGTCAATACCGATCTGGCGGTCCTGATGCATTAAGGCCAAAAAAGAAAGGACTACAGAAAGCATTGGATACGAATACGCCAAATGGAAAAATTCTTTCAAGATTTGAGAAAGAAGATACTGATACAAGTATTGAACATGTAAAAGAATTAGAAGCGGAGCTTCATGAGTTAAGAATAGAGAATGCATTTTTAAAAGAACTGAGGAGACTGCGATTAGAGGACGAAGCAAAAATGAGAGAACGGCGCGAATCATCAACAGTCTCCGAAGAGAATTCAAACTAAAAGACCTTCTCTCGTATACTGGCATGGCAAAAGCAACCTATATGTATTGGCAAAAGAGATTTAACCGAGAAAATCCAGATCAAGATCTTGAAGAAAAGATACAGAAAATTCAAGAGAAGAATAAGAATTATGGGTATCGAAGAATATTTGGAGAACTGCGGAAACAAGGACTTGTTGTCAATAAAAAGAAAGTTCAACGAATTATGGAAATTGAACGATACATAAAGTATTATAATGAACAACGAATAAAAGAAAAACTAGGTTGGATGAGTCCAGTGGAATATCGGCTCACCCACTTGGCTGCATAAAAATGCGTAGCAGCCGAAAACTGCTACGCTAAAAAGTCTAACTTTTGGGGGTCACATCAAACGCCGGCTCTTTTATTGGGTACACTGGCTCAATTAGTGTCCCCGTGGTATTTCGATATGATAACAGCTTTTATTCCAAAATTATATAGCAAGAACTTGCTACCAAATACTCTTACAACGGTCATTCGATGGCGGAGTCATTCACGAATCGTAAGAGTACCTGGCACTGTGTCATCGAACAATAAGCATACACTCGTTGCTTCCTAGTTTATCTGGAAAAATCAATTTTTTTCTCTCTCAAGTGTCCTTCGGGCTGAAGTAACCATGTCAATCTCGCCATCCTCCAGCATCCTTTGCATCTCACTCCAGCTTTTGTCATAACCGACATACTCATACTCAACATCAAGATAACGTGCCATAAGCCGCAATACATCATAACCATAGCCGCTCTTGTTGCCCTGTTCGTCCATCATATTATAGCCATCCATGGCAAAAAATCCCACCTTTATCGTCTCTCGCTGACTGGATTTTGATTCCGATGCATTTGACTTCATCGAAAAAAAGCACTCATAACAATAACAGTCATAAAAACAACTATCATTTTGTTCAAACAAACTCAATGCTCCATTTCCCCTGTTCTCCCAACTAGCAATTCTCGTATTCTTCTTGTCGTTTCACTTATTCTGCATTCAAAATATTATGCAGGACTTTTCTTACCTTTTTCATATCTATCGGCTTTGATATATGTCCATTCATTCCCAAATCCAATGCAAGTTTGCGATCTTCTGCAAATACATTTGCCGTCATCGCAACAATTGGAATTTGAGCTTTCTTATCATTTTCCATCTGCCTTATTTTTACAGTTGCTTCGTAGCCATTTACATTAGGCATCTGAATGTCCATAAGAATTAGATCATAATAGCCTTCTTCTGCCTGATCAAGCATATCAAAACATTCTTGACCGTCAGTGGCAAGCTCCACGAAAAAGCCTTCTTCATGCAATAACTCTATTGCAATTTCAGCATTCAGCTCATTGTCCTCTGCAAGCAAAATCCTCTTGCCTCTGATATCAGCCGTATTAGGCTGTTTTTCTTGTTCTTTATATACATCTTCCTTCGATACTGTTTCCAGCGAAATTGTTACCGTAAACTTTGTACCCACTTCTTGACTGCTCTCTGCCTTAATGTTTCCGCCCATTAGCTCAATAAGTGATTTCACAATCGGAAGGCCAAGTCCTGTACCTACGACTTTATTCTCCGTTGATGTATGCTCTCTGGAAAATTCTTCAAATATATGAGGCAGATATTCTTCGCTCATTCCTATTCCTGTATCTTCACAAATAAAACAATATTGTGCCATTTTATCATCTGATGCAATCTCTTTGACTATCACATGAATAGATTTTCCGCTCGGCGTATATTTAACTGCATTACCTACGATATTCAAATAAATTTCCTGAAGCTTTGTTTTGTCACAGATGGCATACTTATGGCAGACATTAGCATCGATTGAATACTGCAGATTCTTTTTTCTTATATCTGATTCAAATACGCTGCTAACATCGTGAAAAATGGCGCTTAAATCTTCTGCCTTTAGCCTTAACGTGGCCGTTCCGCTTTCAATGCGCGCCATCTCCAAAACCTGATTTATAATCGTCATCATAAGCGCACTAGAAGATTGAATTTTTTTCAGATATTCTCTAGCCTTATCTTCATTTTGAAGATTTTTCTCCAAAAGACCTGAAAATCCAATTATTGCATTCATCGGTGTGCGAATATCATGACTCATATTAAATAAAAATCTTGTCTTAGCTTCATTTGCATTTTTTGCCAGCTCCGCTGATCGCTGCAGCTGCTCTGCATACTGCTTCTCTTGATTGTTTTTACTAAGAATCTGATAAAAAATAGCAGCAATTAACATAGACAAAACCAATATTGTGAGGATAACTGAAAACCAATAAGATATTGTTATCCATCCAGCAGACGGCTCTATATCAAAGTACCATACTTCATTTGGAATATTGCACTCTAGCGTCAGGCAATCTTTTGAAAGCTTTTCTTTATTTTGAGCCAACACAACCTGTTCACCTGTACTGTCATCTTTTGTCCAGATTTTATAATAAAATGAAGCTTCACTCAACTTCTCGAGCTTTAATTCACTTATAAAACGATCCCAGTCAATTACTGTAATCACAAACCCCCAAAATGTACTGTCTTCGCCATCAGCTGGCTGATAGACTGGATTGAAAAGCAATGCACCCATTCCGCCCTGCTTCAATTCATAGGGACCGCCAAGTGTATATTCTTTTGTTTCTTTAGCCAAATTAGCGTCAATGCTTCGCTCATGTTCTGTCAGCACATCAAGTCCAAACGCTTTATCGTTGTCCTCTCTGGGATAAATATATGTAATTATCCCATCTGGTGCCAGCTCAAATGCTTTTACTACATCATTTTCATTTGGAATGACACTTGCCAGCTTGGAGAATGTTTCTTCATCTAATTGATAGCCTGCATTAATAATATTTTCCATCAAATCTGAACTCACTACATATCGCTCTAGCTGTGCTTTAATTCGCCTTACAGTACTTTGTGCCATATAGGCTGCTCCTGATTTTTCTTCTTTTTCCATATAGCCAAAGATCATGCATCCAACAAGAAACAAAAGCATAAAAGAAATTAGTCCAACAACACAGCTATATTTTATTATTCTTTTTTTGGCAGTACTGTATTTTTCCATTGCTGTTACTCCCTTTGATTTTATTATACAATTATATCACGTCAGTCACTCGAAACACAAGGTTTTATTGCAAATAAAAAGCCACCCGAGATCATGATATGCCCCCTGTCAAGTAGACAAGTTAAATATCTAAAATGAGGTGCTGATGAACGACCGTACAAAATGTGCGGTCGTTTTTCTATGCACACCATCTTTTTTTGTATTTTTCTATTCGTTTGTTCCTAGGAATTAAATATTCCGCCGGATGTTCAGAGGAAAGAGCTTCCATCCTTACTTCCAATGGTGTTTTACAATGATACCTGTCTTGCGGTCGTTCTTCACTATAAAATCTTATATAATCCGTTATCGCAAATCTCAATGACTCTTCATTAGTTATTTCATACATCTGATACATTTCTGTTTTTATAATTCCCCAAAAACCTTCTGTGGGGCTATTATCTATACAGCGACCAACTCGTGACATTGATTGTTCCATCTCGTGTTCCTTGAGTTTTCTTTGAAATACTTTGCTGGTGTATTGGAATCCTCTGTCACTGTGAAAGAGTGGTTTCGCCTCCGGATTGGTAGCAAGCGCTTTATCAAAGGTTTTAAATACAAGTTTGTTGTCGTTTCGTGGACTGATAACATATGCAACCGGATATCGGTCGTATAAATCAAGAATTACACTCAGATACAGTTTTTTGCTCTCGTCTGGAACCTTAAACTCAGTTACATCTGTAGCCCACTTTTCATTGGGAGCACATGCATAAAAATCTCTGCCCAGCTTATTTTCTGCTATAGACTCTGGTGCTGATGAAGTATATTTCTTCTTTTTCTTTCTGATTACAGAATGAATTCCCAGCTTCTTCATGATTCTATGTACTCGTTTCGGTTTATAATCAGTATGGTTGAAGTGATTAATCCAAGAGGTCATTCTTCTGTATCCCAAAATATGATTGAAACGCTCATCATACTCCTTTATAAATTCTGCTAGCTTCATATTTTCTGCTTCCTTTTTCGGTATCTCGCGGTGCAACCACTTATAGTAAGCAGCCCTTGATATTTCAAGCTGTTTGCACATCCAATTAATACTCCAGTTCTTTGTTTCATAGAAAAACTTTATTGCTATAAATTTTGAATCATAGCGAAGTTTCCCGAGCCTCACATCCTTTCGAGTTCTTGTACTTTTTTTAACAGTTCGTTTAACATATCCTTTTCTTGAAGTTGTCGTTTTAATCGGATATTTTCTCTCCGAAGGCGTTCTAATTCGTTGACTTCTTCATCTGTTTTGTGGCGTCCTCGCCTATCTGTTAATCCATCGTCCCCCTGTACATCATACTTCTTTACCCAAGAATAAACTTGACTGTATGAGACATTATAAATGCTTGCAGTTCCTTTATAGTCACGGTTGTGATTAATACAGTAATCTACGATTTCCTTACGTTCTTCAATGGTTGTTTTTCTTCGTGCGTCTGCCATATAGACCTCCCTTTTCGGAATATAATCCTTAAGTTCTCTATTAGCATTATACAACGAAATCCATTCCCGTAACATATGTGAACTTGATATTTGATACTGTGAAACAACGTCAAGTACAGAAGATTCTCCTTTTAATACAGCTTCAACACATTGGATTTTGAAATCTTTCGTATATTGCTTATTCCCATTTGTATTAATAAATGCATTTATACCATGAGTTTTATAAACATTTATCCAATCTCTAATTGTTGATTCTGGTATATTATATTTTTTAGATAAATCTTTTCTGGAACAGTTGCCATTCAAATACTCCTGCGCAATCTTAGCCCTAAACTCAGGTGTATATGATGATTTAGACATAAAAAACCTCCTAAGTAGATTTTTGTTATTTGCCTTGTCTACTTAAGAGGTATCATATCACTGTCCCCGATGGCTTTTTTTCTCTGCACTTCATTATTAAATTGAAATTTTCTATTCTTCTTTCCTTTGTTCTAACAATTCTCTCGCATTTGCAATAGCAAGGGATAACTTCTGTTCTAAAAGTTCTTTTGGAGGCATTTTGGTCATATACTGTCCCACATGAATATTTCCATGATCTAATTGCATTAATTCTATGGTTTCCTGTGATTTTTCTGCACATAATATAAGTGCAACCGGGCTTTCTTCACCTTCTACTCTTTCATTCTTTTCCAGCCATCGCAAATACAGTTCGACTTGTCCTTTATCCTGCGGTTCAAATTCCCCAAGCTTTAGTTCAACAAGAACCAACCTTCTCAAGCCTCTATGATAGAATAATAAATCCATATAGTAGTCCTTGCCATCCAGTACAAAATGTTTCTGTCTTGCTAAAAATGCAAAATCCGATCCCATTTCCAGAATAAATTTTTCTAATTCTGAAAGAATAGCATTTTCTAAATCTTTTTCACTATAAGTATCACGTAAACCGAGAAAATCAAGCATATATGGATCTCTATAAAAAAGATCCAGACTCATTTTTCCATCATCTCGTAATTCCGCAATTTCATTTTTAATCGTTTCTTCTGGTTTCTTCGATATTGCAGTTCGTTCATAAAGCATGGATTTTTTTCTTTCACGCAGTGTTCGTACTGACCAGTTTTCCTGCATACACATTGCGGCATAAAAATCTCTTTTTAACTCATCTTGTATTGGCAGAATCTCTACAAAATGCGACCAAGTCAATTGTTGCGACAGTGTCGCAACTTTTTCGAAGTCAGGAAATTCCTGATAAAACTTAATCATTCTTGAAATGGATGTTTTATCAAATCCCGAACCATACTCCTGTTCCAGCCTTTTACTGACTTCTGCAACAACTTTTTTTCCATACTCAGGCTTATTATTTCCAGTTAACTCCAGACTAAGTCTTTTTCCAATTCCCCAATTAAGAGAAATAATGGCATCATTCACAACTTTTTTTACATTAGTTTTCTTTTCTCTGATCAACGCATTTATTTCATCATAAATGTTATCAATATTATCTGCTATTAGTATCTCTTTTTTCATTATCGATTCCCTTCTACATTTCCACCGGGACAGGTACTGTGGCTTTTTATCTGTCCCCACTGGTTCACAAAACGCCATATTTCTAATTTTGATTATACACAGCAAGACCTGCGTTTACAAGAGCAAGAACACCTATCAAAAAAATTTGCTTCTCACAAAACCGAAAAGAGGGCACGCGCCTTTTGGCGCATGCCCTCTAACTATCTACACTATCTAATATTTTTTTATCCTTCAATTGCGATATGCTTCTTCTCTTCTACTGCTGGCTTTGCTTCTTTCTTTGCAACAGTTACCGTCAGCATACCATGCTCAAAGTGAGCCTTGATATCATCTTCGGTTGTATCCTTGCCAACATAATAGCTTCTCTGGCAAGAGCCTGCATAACGCTCTCTTCTTAAGTACTTGCCGCTCTTCTTATCCTTCTCGTCCTCGTCAAGACCCTTCTCGGCGCTGACTACCAGATAACCATCCCTAAGCTCAACCTGTACTTCATCTTTCTTGAAGCCCGGAAGATCAATCTCAACCTCATACTTATCGTCGAATTCCTTGATATCGGTCTTCATCAGGTTTGCTGCATGATGTCCGTACAGCTTACGCTCTGCGTTTTTCTCTGCTCTGTCATCTATAAATGGAAATTCAAAGAAATCATCAAAGAAATTATCACTAAAAATGCTCGGTACTAACATAATCAAAATCTCCTTTCAAATCACTCATCATTATTTTTCCAGTTTATTTTTCATCCGCAGCTTTGCTGTTTCCAAACTCCAGATTGGAAGTTCCTTGGAGAACCTGGAACGTTCAACTTTTTTGTTCCTTTTGTTCTCTCTGTACCCCTCTCTTTTGTTCTAACTGTACTATAGCACGTATTATTAGCAATGTCAAGAGTTGAGTGCTAATTTTTTGTGAAGATTTTGTGAACTAAACCACGGTGACAGTAAAAAAGCCACTTTACCTGTTGATATGCCCCCTTTCTTAGAATTTTCTAATTATTTTATAAATGTTCTTTTATAAACACAATCGACTGCTCCCTTGCAAATTTACTGTCTTCCCCATCAAAGCCGTGACCTGCGCCCTTAATTACGGTAAAGGAAACATCCTTATATACTTTTTTGGCCTTTTCAGAATAGCAAATTGGTACACAGCTATCTTTTTCTCCATGGATCAATTTTACCGGTCCCGTGTAGTTTGAAATCACCTTAAAAATATCAATGTCTTTTGCTATCTTATTGTAATCTGCACAAAGTTCAATACCAAAACAAGTATTATCCTTTCTTTCAAAACGTCTTTTTGAATCCTCTGGAATTACAAACGCCGGATACCACAAAATAAGTCCTTTTATTCTTTCTGGAATCTGCGCTGCCACATAAGCTGCAACAAATCCGCCCTGACTTTCCCCCTGTACAAACAAACGAGTCTCGTCAACACATTCCATCTGGCTTACCTGATTGATCATCTCTGTTAAGTCTTCTGCTTCCGTAAGAACCGTCATCTGCTTCATTGTTCCATCGCTTAGTGTGTTCAGACCACCACCGCAAAAATCAAAGAATATACAATTGATTCCTGCCTGCGCAAATCCATCTCCATGGTGCTGCAAATCACGATAATTTGAATTAAAGCCGTGTGCAAAAATCACGGTTGGATAGTTTTGTTCGGTTCCTGCCAAATAAGCCATTGCTGCAATTTTCTGTCCATTTCCCTTTTGAAAAACCATTTTCTTTTGAATCATAAGGTACCTCCCTTTTTTGACTATAATTTAACACCCACTTCGTAGCATGTCAACACGCTTTGTCTGATATATTCAGAAAACGACTCTTTAAAAATTTGCTATTTGTGGTATAATAAATTTGTGTTGTCATATCCAGAACATTGGATACGGAAACAAGCTTAACGAAAGGAATGCTATTCTATTGGCGAATTTGTTATGGAAACAGAACATTTTAAAGAAAAGATTTTAAAAGCTCGATCTGTAAAGATAGAAAAGATGGTCGCATGTTGCGATGAAGCGTACGAATTTGCCCAAAAAGCAGACAATCGTGAGCTCCTTGGATTCTTGTTTTTTTATAAAGGTGAAGCATATTATGTTCGTAATCAAATAAAATCGATGTTTGAATGCATAACAAAAGCAATTCCTTATCTAAGCGAGACAAGACAATGGGGACTTTTGTCAAGAGCCTACAATATTATGGCAATCACTTCGATTAACAGGGGCAATGCACCAGTTGCGGTGGACTATTACCTTAATGCGCTTACATGTGCAAAAGAGAATCATCTGCGTCTTGACGAATGCCGAATCCACATTAATCTGGGCTATCTATATATGCAAAATGAAATCTATCAGGAAGCCACCGAGCATTTTATGGCAGCATATGATATTTGCCAAGAAAGCCCTGACAAAGAAAAACAGCTTGGCCGTCTAATGATGATTTATACGAACCTCGCAAGCTGCTATTTGCTGCAGGGAGATCTAAATCATGCC
>OIYT01001363.1_pt1 | contig 17634 bp, 12 predicted proteins | sample 1588201 | NCBI WGS metagenome assembly OIYT01 (sample SAMN03283260) | human gut metagenome | biome: human-associated habitat; material: feces | host: Homo sapiens | place: USA | collected 2013
GTCAAGCAGATGCTCTACCAGCTGAGCTAACCGTCCAGATGTCGTATCGACTTGATTATGATACCACATCTTTGGCCGGATTGCAAGCCTTTTTTGCAAATTTCTGCAAAAATCATTGCAGAGCCTTCCGGATGATGTTGTAGAGCACGGGTTTCATGGCGTCGATGTGGTCGGGTTTGCCTTCGAGGATGGACGAGTAGCACACCGACATGCACATGCTGCCCAGCGCCGTGATGCGCTGGTAGACTTCGCGCTCGGTCAGGCCGGCCATTTCGGGGCTGGACATGATGGCGTGGAGCAGTTTGCGCATCAGTGGCTCGGCCTCGCCGGAGGCTTCGATCTTGTCCAGCCCCGGCCAGACGAAGCTGCGCTCCAGAAAACGGAGCATCAGGGTGTCGTTCCGCAGGGCCTCGATGATGTGGTCGATGACGAAGATCATCTTGTCGGGAAAATCCATCGGCGCGCTGGCGCGCTCACAGGCCGTCACGGCATCGTCCAGCAGCTGGTAGCTCACGCGGGCCAGAAGCGCCTGGGTCACAGCACCTTTGTCGGCAAAATAGAGATAGAAGGTGCCTTTGCCCACCTTGGCGCGGGAGGTGATATCCTCCACGCTGGTCTTGGATGCGCCCCGTTCCAGGAACAGCTCGTATGCTGCATCCAGAAGCGCCCGGCGCTTTTCCTGCTTTTTGCCTTCCACGGTATTCATGCTTTGGGTCGATTCCTCTTTTCTGCGATGTTCTGTCGTGTAAACATTATTTTAGCAATGCTTTCTTCCCGGCGCAAGCCCCAAATAGCCGATCGGTGTTAGACAATTTTCAGTGGATGATAAAAAAACTGACGTTTGGTCAGTTTTTGTCTTGACACTTTCCGTCAGCTGGTTATAATAGTGCTTGCTCAGAAGTGACTGCGAGTCATTTTTGAGCGCCAATTCTGTTCCAACATTTCAATGGAGGGTTTTCATGAAAAAGATCGCACAGGGCATTGTGCGTCTGCGCAAACTGATCTTAACAGTAGCCATCCTGCTGTTGATCCCTTCCGCGATAGGCGCCGTTGCCACCCGCATCAACTACGACGTCCTCACCTATCTGCCGCAGGAGCTTGACTCCATGATCGGCGAACGGGCATTGGAGGACGACTTCCATCTGGCCTCCACCGGTATGATCACGGTCGAGGGCCTGCCTACGAACGAGCTCATCGCCATGAAGAAGGACATCGACGCCGTGCCCGGTGTCACCCAGACCTTCTGGCTGAGCGATGTGATCGACCCCAGCATCCCCACCGAGATGCTCCCGGCAGACATCCAGCAGTTCATGTTCGGCAAAAATGATTCCACCATGCTCATCGTCCGGTTCGACGGCCCCAGCGCCAGCGACGAGACGATGAACGCGGTCCAGCAGATCAAGAAGGTGCTCCGGAAGGATACCTTCTTTGGCGGCATGAGCGTCATCCTGCAGGACACCAAGGCCCTGATCAATGAGGAGATGCCGCTGTATATCCTGTGCGCGGTGGGTGCCAGTATGCTGGTGCTGTTCCTCTCGCTGGAGAGCACCATCACCCCGGTGCTGTTCATGCTGGGCCTGCTGTTCCCCATCGTGTACAACTTTGGCACGAACATCTTCCTCGGCCAGATCAGCTACATCACCCAGGCGCTGTCCACCGTGCTACAGCTGGGCGTCACGATGGACTTCTCCATCTTCCTGCTGCACCGCTATCAGGAGGAAAAAGAGCTTCGCTCCTCCAATGAGGAAGCCATGGTCAGCGCCATCTGCAAGACCATGACCTCCATTTCCGCTTCGTCGCTGACCACCATCGCAGGCTTCCTGGCCCTGTGTGCCATGCGCCTGACGCTGGGCCGCGACATCGGCATCGTCATGGCAAAAGGCGTGGCGCTGGGCGTCATCTGCACCGTCGTCGTCCTGCCGGCACTGATCCTGACCTTTGATAAGTGGGTCGAGAAATACAAGCACCGCACCATCATCCCGCGGCTGACCAGGACCAGCTACTTCGTTTCCAAACACGCAGCCCCCATTGTGGCGGTCTTCCTCGTGCTGCTGGTGCCCTTTGTGGCGGCGCAGCAGAAGACCGAAGTCTACTACACGCTGTTCGATTCGCTGCCCCAGGACCTGACCGGCATCGTCGGCACCAACAAGCTGGGTGAGGATTTCGGCATGACCACCTCGCACTTCATTCTGGTGCATGACGACCTGACCGCCACCCAGGTCTCCGACCTGTGCGACGAACTCAAGGACGTGGACGGCATCACTCAGGTCATCAGCCTGGATTCCGTCACCGGCCCCGGCTTTGATACCGGTCTGCTGCCCGACAGCGTGACCGAGATCCTGCAGTCCGGCGGGTACAAGCTCATCCTCGCCAACAGCTCCTATAAGACCGGTACCGACGCCATCAACAACCAGCTGGACGAGATGAACACCGCCATCAAGGCAGTGGACCCCGAAGGCGTCATCACCGGCGAGGGTGCCATGACCAAAGACCTGATCGAGGTCGCAGATGTGGACTTCAAGAACGTCAACGTCTGGTCCATCCTGGCCGTTGCCGTCATCATCCTGATCTCCTTCCGCAGCCTGTCCATCCCGGTGCTGCTGGTGGCCAGCATTGAAGCCGCCATCTCCATCAACATGGGCATCCCGTACTTCACCGGCACCCAGCTGCCGTTCATCGCCAGCATCGTCATCGGCACCATCCAGCTGGGTGCGACCGTGGACTATTCCATCCTGATGACCACCCGTTACCACGAGGAGCGCAGCTACGGCCGCACCCCGAAGGAAGCAGCCCAGCAGTCGCTGGAGCATTGCAGCCAGTCCATCCTGACCAGCGGCCTGACCTTCTTCGCCGCCACCGTCGGCGTGGCAGCCATCAGCAAGATGGAGCTGCTGAAGAGCATCTGCCTGCTCATCTCCCGCGGCGCACTCATCAGCATGGCCGTCATCCTGATCGTCCTGCCCGCCGCTCTGATGCTGCTGGACTGGATCATCCGCCACACCACCCTGCACTGGCTGGTCCCCGAATCCGCCTCGAAATCTGAAAAGGAGTAATCACCATGAAGAAATCGCTTCGTTTCGCCAGTGCGGCGCTGGCGCTGACTCTCGCCGCCAGCATGACGATGCCTGCCTTTGCCGCAGGCAAGTCCGATTTTGCCAAGTCTGAGAACGTCTACGCCGTAATGAACGCCGATGGCTCCATCAAGAGCACCACCGTCAGCGAGCATCTGTACAACGCCAACGGCCTGTCCGGCGTGACCGATGTCTCTTCCCTGACCGACATCCAGAACACCGAGAGCGATGCCGCCTTTACCCAGGACGGCGAAAAGCTGGTCTGGAACACCGACGACACCGACGTCTATTATAAAGGGACCATCGACCGTGACCTGCCCATCTCGGCCAAAGTCACCTACACGCTGGACGGCGTGACCGACAGCCTGGAGAACCTGATGGGCAAGAGCGGCCACCTGACCATTCAAATCGACCTGACCAACAACGAGACCGGCACCGTGAATGTCAACGGCACCGACCGCACCATCGTCACCCCGCTCATCACGGCGGTGGGCGTCATCTTTGGGGAGGACGTCTCCAATGTGACCGCTGAGCACGGCGTGATCGAGTCTGCCGCCAAGAGCAACGTGGCCGCGTTCGTCACCCTGCCCGGCGTGAAGGATTCGCTGTCCGGTCTGCTGCCGGAGGACCTGTCCACGGTGGAAGATTATTTGCAGGACAGCGTGACTGTGGAAGCCGATGTGGAAAATCTGGCAGCTCCGCAGATCATGCTGGCCGCAGCCACCAGCCCCGATGCGCTGGGCACGGACAATGTCTTTGACCTCGACAGCATCAACGAGCTGACCGACGGCATCCAGCAGCTGAACGACGCCATGAGCCAGCTCATGGACGGTGCGTCTCAGCTGGAAGACGGCGTCTCGCAGCTGGCCGGCGGTACGCTGGCTCTGCTGGATGGTGCATCCCAGCTGAAGACCGGTGTTGCCACGCTGGACAACGGCCTCGGCCAGCTGACCAATGGCCTCGACACCCTGACCTCCAACAATGCCGCCCTGAATGCCGGTGCCCAGCAGGTGGCCGACGGCGTTCTGGCTTCCGCAAACAAGACCCTGATGGAGGGCGGCCTCATCGACACCCCCATGACCTGGGACAACTATGAAGCCGTCATCGACGAAGTCCTGACCATGAACGACAAGACGCTGGCCGCTGCCCGCAAGAAGATGGTCCGCACCATCTGGGAGCAGGCCCCCAGCTTCAAGGACAGCCAGCTCGACCTGGCCCTCTACCTCTCCGCGACCAAGACCGATCATGACCTGGAAGCAGCCCTCCGCCTGATGCAGAGTTACGATCCCTCCATGATCTGCGGTCTGGTGCAGCTGCTGACCAATGCCGACGCCCAGCAGATCGCCCACGAGGAGCTCAAGCTGCAGGCCGAGAACAGCGACGATATCGCCAGCGTCCGCGCCCTGAAGACCAGCCTGAGCCAGATCCAGTACTTCGTTTCCAGCGTCAACCAGTACACCAGCGGTGTCGCCACTGCGGCCGACGGTGCCCACTCCGCCAAGGACGGCAGCGCCCAGCTGGCCTCCGGCAGCAAGACCCTTTACGATGGCGTGAACACCCTGAACAACGGCGTCAGCCAGCTGACCGACGGTGCCACCCAGCTGAGCGATGGCCTGGTCCAGTTCAACGAGGAGGGCATCTCCAAGCTGACCGGCTCGCTGGACACCGACCAGATCCACGCCCTGAAGACGGTCTTGGACGAGATGACCAGCCGCCTGGAGAACTACACCAGCTTCGCCGGTGCACCGGAAGGCGCTTCTTCCAATGTGAAGTTCATCTACAAGACCGGTGAGACCGTGGCCGCCGCCGAGAATACGGCTGTGGCCGAGACCACCACCCAGGAGGGCAACTTCTTCACCCGCCTGTGGGAGCGCATCGTGAATCTGTTCAAGTTCTGAACACTTTGAAGTAGAAGTAAAACAGGAACGCCCCCTGGTATCGCAGCGATACCAGGGGGCGTTTTGCTGCCATTTGGCAGGATAGAACGTTCTCAGAACCAGTTGATGTCCACGATGACCAGCTCCGGCGGATTGTTGATGCGGGGGACCGGCGTACCCTTGCCGTCGCCCAGACCGCGGCTGATGACGAGGGAGGTGTCGCCGATCTGGTGCAGCCCCTCGGTCAGCGTTGGCAGAACGCCTTGATCCGGCGTGTAAAGCCCGCCGATGCCGGGGATGCGGATCATTCCGCCGTGGGTGTGGCCGCAGAGCGCCAGATCGACCGGCACGTCAGAGAAGAAGCCGTCCTCCAGAAAATATTCCGGGTAGTGGACCAGCAGCAGCTTGAAGGCATCCAGCTGCTCAAAACTCTCGAAATATGCACTGGCGTACCGCTCGTAGGAAGCGGGTGCTTCGGCCACGCCGCCGATGGCGATGGTGTTGCCGTTGACCTCCAGCGTCTCAGTCTCGTCTGCCAGGAAGTGGACGCCGATGGCCTCCAGATCTGTCCCGATGGGGGAGTTGTGAAAAACGATCTTGGGCCATTCGTGGTTGCCGGGCACGTAGTACACCGGCGCGATCTTGACCAGCTCGGTGCACAGGTCGGTGACGACGGAATAGTCGTCCACCAGTTTGTCGTTCATGTCGCCGGTGATGGCGATGATGTCCGGCTTGAGCGCGGTGATCCGCTCGATCAGCTCCGCATTGTGGTCGCCGAACTCATGCAGATGCAGATCGGACAGCTGAACGACCCGGACGTTCGAGGTCAGCTTGTCGGACTGGACCTGATAGTAGCTCTCGACGAAGCTCTGATGCTTTGCAATAAGGGTGAAGATGCCCCACAGGGCCGCCAGCAGCACCGCCAGCCCCAACACGAACTGAAAGATGCCCAGAACGATTTTTTTCAATAGGCCGAAGCGGGCCTTGCGGGGTTCCGATTGAGAAGCCAAAGATTATCCCTCCTGTCTGGTTTTAGAGCGCAGTGCCTCACGCAGCAGCGTGCGGATGGAATAGGCATTGTTGGCCTTGCTCTCCGAAATGCCGATGGTATATGCGTAGGTCGCCTCGGTGCTCTCGGCGTTGTAGGCCGCGATGAGGCGGTGGAAGTAATCGGCAAAGCTCTCGGCGTCCTCCATCCGGCACTGGTCAAAGAAGCCGATGAACTGCTGGCCGCCGTTGTAATAGACGGTGCCGCAGGTGGCCGAGGCTTCCTTCAGGAAGCCGGCAAACTGGGTCAGCATCGCGTTGCCGCGTTCGCGGCCATAGACGGTGTTGATCTGGCTCAGGTTGGTAAGCTCTACCACCACACAAACGGTATCGTCCGGCAGGACGCGGCTGCTGTTGTTCCGGATGAACAGATCGCAGGCGGTGCGGTTGGGCATATCCAGCGACTGCTCGGTGAAGAACATGTATTCCATAAAGTCCTGGATACGACCCAGCAGGATGGCACCGCAGACGCCCAGGATGAAGAAGACCGCAACGCCCAGCAGGATATACAGCTTGACGTTGATCTTCTCGCTGACCGTGGTGCTGGCCAGAACGCCCAGATTGACCGCGCCGCAGTATTCATTGTACTCCTTCATGGTGATGGAGAGGCTCTCATACAGGGAGTTCAGCTGACTCTGCAGGGCGTCGATCTCCTGTTCCACGGACTGCTGGGAGAAGGCCTGGTTCTCGCTGGAAACGTCCGTGGAGTCGGCCGCATCCTGGAACACGTCGATGATATACTGGCAGTAGGCAGCGTCGATGACGTTGTTGGACTTGCGGTTCAGGATCGTCACGTAGTCGCTGATGAGGGTGTCGTAGACGGTGGTGCGGTCTACTTTGGTGTCATACTCGTAGACCTCGTTCAGCACGAAGCCGCCGGCGTCCTCCTCGGTGCCGGTCCGGGCTCCTTTTTGATAGTAGAGGGAGCCGTCCTTGTTCTTGTTGCCGTAGCTCTGGATGACTTCCAGTACGGCGGCGACCTTCTCGGTGTCCACATCGCCTTCCATGATGTAGGTGTTGTAGCGCTCCTGGTATTTTTTGAGCAGGACTTCCCGGTTCTGCGTCAGCTTGCCACCCAAAATCTCGGAGAAGAGATAGGGGATCTCAACGTCGCCGACGTAGTTGTACTCATCGAGCAGGTCCGAGAGAGACATCCCGGTGTGGGAAGAGATGAACTCCGGGTGCGATTTCTGGCAGTTGATGAGGTTGGAGGAGATCTCGGAAACGGTGTTTTTCAGGATCTCCGCCTGTTCGAGGTAGTCGTAGCCCTGGCCGTCCAGCGTGGAGGCATTGTTGGGGATGGTGTAATAGTCCACGTATTTTTCGCCGAAGCTGGCAAAGTAGCAGCTCAGGATCTCATCCAGCATGGTGCGGGCGTACTCGGTGTTGTAATTGCTGCTGAGCGAGAGCTTGACGAGGTATTCGGTGGATTTGTACTCCTCCACGTCCTCACCTTTTTCGATCTTGGCCGCCTGGGTCTTGGTCACATCGTCGGGCACGATGGGGGTGACCGTGCCGCCGGAGCGGATGGTATCCACGTTGACGGTCAGGTCCAGATTTTCAATGGCCTGCTTGACGACGGAGGAAGAGAAGATCTCCGAAACATCCAGTTCGCCGCCGCTGGGGGTCTTGCCGTCCTCGGCCTGGGAGTAGTTGTATTTGATGATGGACTGCGCCGTATAGGCCTGGTTGTTGGTGGCATAGCGCATGAAGAACACGCCTGCACAGAACGACATCAGCGCGATGAGCGGCCACCATTTTTTCAGATATCGGATGATGTTAAAGCTTTTCATTTCGTTTTGTCCTTATCGCGGATGACTTTGCTCTTGGCGAGGACCCAGGCGCAGAGTGCACAGAACGTGACACCGCCGGTCAGGATCATCCACTTGATGCTCAGCTCGTCGGCCAGAGAACGTTGCTCGAAACTGATGGTCAGGTAGTTTTTGGTCTTGTAGCGGATGTATTCCTTGTTGAGGATCCGGGAGGTCTCGATGAGGTTCTCCAGCTTCTGCTTCATATCCTGGATCATGCTCTCGGCGGTTGCAACGCTGGAAGGCGTATTGGCTGTCTGGGTATTCATCTGGCGGATGGCGTATTCGTTTTTCTGGATGATGGCCAGCGTATCGTTGGCGGAGTCGTTGGCGCTCTCGGCTGCCGAGGCCTGGTAGTCGATGGCGACCTTGGTGCGGGACATATAGAAGTTGTTCTGGGTGTCCAGCGTGGGGATCAGAACAACGGCAGTCAGGGCCGAGTCGTAGATCTCGATGGTGTGCAGGCGGTTCTGGTATTCGGCCATGAGTTTCTGGTAGCTGATGTTCTTCAGAAAGTTCTGGTATTCCAGCTTGCTGATGTAGCGTTCCCGGTTTTTGGAGAGGCCGCTCTGCAAAACATAGGAATCGTATTTTTCAAGGTCGATGCTGGTGAAATTGTCCACCTTCTGGCGCAGAGAGGTGAAGGTCTCACCGGTGAGTTCGGAGCGGAAGGTACCGTTCTCCTTGGCGTTGGTGTTCAGGAAGCGGTGGAGCTTCTGGCACTCCTTTTCAAAGAAGGAGCCGATCTCCATGTACTCCTGCTTGTCGCACTCGGACCAATCGGGGGAGATGCCCATCTCGACGTAGGTATAGTCCTCGTAGAAGGCCTCTTTGTAGGACTCGACGATCAGGCCGAGCATATCTCTGGCCGAGATGCGGGGGCCGATCTCGTCGTTCTTTTCGTAGGTGATGGTGTAGGTAGTGGCGATCTTATAGTTCGTGGTGTCGGAAGGCAGCTGCATTCCGTTGACATTGGAAGCCCAGGCCGTGATGTTTTCAGCCATATCCTGCGCGGTGACCTGGCCTTCGAGGCCGGCCTTCGCGATGGCGCGGTCCAGCACGTCTTCCGATTTGATGAGCGAGATGTTGAATCGGGTGTTGTTGGGGTAAAGCCCCCTGGTGGCTTCCTCGTAGTTCAGGGCGATCATCATCTTTGCGGTGCGGGCTTTCAGGTGGTACATCACAAAGCTGGTGGAGCACATCACCAGAAGGATGAGGGCCAGGTAGAGGATGCGGTGCTTCCACAGCCCCTGGAAGAGAAGCTCGACCAGCGCCCAGAACTTACTTTTTTGCGGGCGGTTCGGTTGGTTTGTTTTGGGAGATGGCATGATTATAGATCACCTCGTTTCGATCCAGCTGCTTCATGGCGTGGCCGATGGGCAGCAGCATGAAGATCGTGTTCATATAGCAGTAAAAGGCGGTGTTGTCGGTCGCGTAGGTCACAAACGCATAAATGGTGCAGTACAACAGCAGGAAAGCGGTCTCGGTGCCGTACTGCTTCTGGCACCAGACGACCTTGCCCTGCCAGCTGAGCCAGATCCAGAAGGAAAAGCCCCAGAAGCCAAGCTCAATGTACATGGTCACAAGGTCGTTGTGCATCCCGCCGAAGTCGTGGGTGCCAAAGACGCCGATGCCCGCTGCGTTCATGATGCTGATATACCGCGTGACCCAGCCGATGCCGTAGCCGCGGAACGTAGGGCTGAAGGAATACAGGTCGGTGAAGGCTTCGTACAGGCCTTTGCGGCCCATGGTGTCGATGCCCAGGGTGTCCACCGTCCAGCTGAACAGGCCCGACCAGATGAAGAAGACGTAGAACAGGCAGATGGCGATGGCGAAGATGGAGATGGAATGGAGCACAAAGTTCTGCCCCTTGGGTTTGAGCCGGGTGATGAACAGGTGCATCACCAGCACGCCGAGCATACCGATGAGGGCGATGCGCTTGAGACCCAGATAGAAGAAGCCCGCCGCCAGTGTGAGATGGACGACCCGCCGCCAACCTTTTTCAAAGAGGGCGTAATAGAGGACCATCAGCCCGAACCCGAAGGTCAGGTCGTGGACTTCCAGCGCCTTGATGGGCGCATTGGTGTCCACGCCGCCGGATTTGGCAAAGGCGATGAAGCCGGTGATGAACTCGCTCAGGCCGTAAGGCCGGAGGCTGTCGAACACCAGAATGCAGACATTGGCGATGCACATGCCGTAGAAGGTGTAGTCGATGGCTTTGCCGCCGAACAGATACACCGCTGCGCACATCGAGGTAAGCGAGATCATGTGGTAGAGGATGGTGGAACACCCGCGGGACATGTAGTTCAGCTGCTGGAAATCCAGCGACCAGACAAGCATGGACCACGCCGCCATCATCACAAAGGGAATGAGAAAGATGATGTAATATTCCTCGATGAGGGGCAATCGGTTGAAGTCTCCGGTGATGAGCAGAAAACAGGCGGCCAGGCCGACCACGGCGGCCTGCACCAGGTACTTCATGAACCAGGGCAGGCCCATGCCGCGGTACCAGAACCCGATGCCCATCATGGCAATGTAGAGCAGCGGCAGCCAGAACGGCCGCTGCGCCGGTTTCCGCTTCAGGAATTGTGTTCCTCCATGCTGCGCAAGATACTCCCAGTTTCCGCTGCCATATCCCCCAAAGAGTAGTTTGATAAAACTTGGCATCTGCCCTCCTGTGCGAGCCTGCGGGAAGACCGCGGCTCTTCGCGTTCGTTCAGTTCAAAAGCTCCACGATGGCCTGATAGTTGCGGGCACAGTTCTGGTCATCCACCTGGTCGAACAGCGCGTCCACACGCTTTGCGTAGAAGGGGGATATCGTGCCGTTCTGAGCCAGAGCGCGGTCCAGCTCCCGGAAGAGCGCTGCCTGCTCGGTGACCACAGGCCCGAAGCCGTCATCCCGGTAGCTGAAGTAGCCGACGTCGTGGTGCACGCCCCAATACTGTGCCTCATCGAACTGGTAATAGAGGAGGGGCTTTTTCATATAGGCAAAATCGAACTGTACGCTGGAAAAATCGCTGACCATGACGGCGGATTCCATCAGAAGGGTCTGCACATCGGCCTCACCCAGCGCCGCGATCTTCACCCGCGGGTTGGCGGTGTGGAAGCTGCTCAGAAAACGCTGCACCTCGAAATGAGGGTAGAAGACGGCCTCATAGCCGTGCTTCTCCAGCAGCGCCTCCAGCTCCGGGCTGGAGATGACGTCCTGCCAGTGCCGGAAGTAGTCGCTCTGCTCAAACTCGGCCTGGGTCTTCCGCTCGATAGCGTAGGTGCGCCAGGTGGGCATCAGCAGCAGCTGACGCTTGGTCTCGTGGGGGCGCAGCAGGGCGTCAAACCGACACAGACCCAGCCGTTTGACAATACCAGCTGGATAATGATAGGCGGATTCTACAAAATCTCGCTCTTTTTGCAGGGAGCAGACGAAAAGGTCGGTGCGGATGTTGGGGTAGTGATACCATTTCATGTCGTCGATGATGACCCCATGCTGCAAAAAGGCGCGGGGGCCATGGACCACATGGAGCTTGTCGAGCATGTAGTAGCTGTCGATCTCCGGGGTGTAGCCCAGCACATGGGTGCTGATCTTCATTTCCGATGCGGCGCAGAGCAGATAGTGCTTCCAGCTGCGGTAGGGCACGACCCGGCCCAGCGCCTGCACCCGCTCATAGTCCGACAGGGTGGGGTCTGCCACGAACCAGCTGTTCAATTCAGGATGCTCCCGGTTCAGGTAGGCAAAGATGTGGTAGCCGTTGTCCCGCGCTTCGCGGCCCCGCTCGGAGACGAGCCAGACATGTCGGTAATCCTTGTTCCAGCACTTCAGAACGGCAGCACAGCAGGTGGCAGTTTCATATTTCAGGAGTTCCCGCAGCAGATGGAAGGCGCGCCGGGTCTTTCGCAGCAGATCGTTCATAGACGTCGTTCCTTTACATTCAGTTGATAATATAGAGAAAATTCCGATTCATCAGGCTTTCTTCATCACATCGCCATACAGGGCCAGCAGCTGGTCGCAGTAGCGTTCCAGCGTCATCATGCGGTCTTTTTTCTGGATGCAGTGGGCCGACATCTCGGCCAGCAGGGGCTTGTCTGCATAGAGTGCCCGAATCTTTTCTGCGTAGGCGGCCGGGGTGAAGGTGTCGTTCAGGATGCCGGTGCGGCCCTCTTCCACCAGTTCCGGGATGCCGCCGATCCGGTTGCAGAGCACCGGGGTGCCGAGGGACTGGGATTCCAGCAGAGCCAGCGGGCAGTTTTCGTACCAGATGGACAGGTGCAGGGTGAACAGCGCCCCGGCTACGAGATCTTCGAGCGCTTTGCCGGTCTGGAAGCCGACGTACTTCACGTTGGGCAGGGTGCAGTTTTTGCACAGATCCTCCATGGGGCCGCTGCCCGCGATGACGAAGGGAATGTCCGGCAGCAGCTTGCAGGCTTCGAGGATGCGGTCGATGCCCTTTTCCTCCGAGAGGCGGCCGAAGTAGAGGACGTAATCTCCCTTTTCGGCAGGGGCAGCCGCAGCGACCCGGCTCAGAAAGTTGTGCAGCATCACCGTCTTGCCCCGGAAGCGGGGGACGGTGAGGAGCTTCTTCTCCAGAAACGCACTGGGGCAGATGAAGCGGTCGATCTTGTCATAGACGTGATTGCACTCGTAAAGGGTGCCTTCCACGGCACCAATGAGGCTCTTGGGCAGCGAACCGTGGATGCAGCGCTTTTTCACGCAGGGCCACTTGCTTTTTCTGCCCATGCAGGCTTCGCAGAGCTTTTTGGAGTTGAACTCCATCATCATGTGGTTGGGGCAGAGCATCTGCACATCGTGCACCGTCTGCACCATGGGCACCCCGCATTCCGCCCCGGCGCAGATGACCGAAGGCGTCAGCTGGAAATTGATGTTGTTGAAATGGATGAGGTCGGGCTGGAACTGCCCGATGACCTGCTTCAGCTTCCGTTTTGCTTCAGACGAGTAGAGGATGCGGAAGGGGTAGAGCAGCTTTTCCGCCCCGGCATTGTGGAAGTCCATATTGGTGGTGGCGAGGTGCAGGGCATTGCCGACGGTGTTTTTTTCGTCGTACATGCCAAAATATTCGACCTCGTGGCCCCGGCGGGTCAGCTCCTCGCCGATTTTGAGGAAGTAAGTCTCTGCACCGCCGCGGGGGTAGAGAAATTTATTGACGAATAAGATCTTCACAGGGTCCAGCCTTTCGTTGCGAAAAGTAGAATCGGAGGATTCCTATATAATAGGTACAAATAAACAACTTAATAATAGCATCATCCCTCTTTTCCTGCAATATGTGTTCACAAAATCATCGCAATTTGGCGGGGCAAACGGCCCAAAACTGCAAAAAACCGTGAGCGGCGGAATGGTATCTTCCGCGCCCACGGTTCGTCAGGGGTGGATATTCGGTCAAAGATCGTAAAGTGCGTTCAAAAATTTATTGCAGTGTGCTCGGTGCGTCGCTCAGGTTGTGCACGATGCCGTACCAGCGGCAGTTCGTCTGCTTGCTCAGGTCTTCATCACTGAACTTGGTCACGCCCGAACCGTTGATGTCCGCATTGAAGACCTTGTACATCGTCTTGCCTGCCGGGCTGGCCGGGAAGACGTAAGCCGTCAGGCCGGTGGGCCAGGTATTGGAAGCAACGTACCATTTGAGATTCGTGATGTAAACGACATACTGGCCGGAGCCGAACTGGAACCCCTTCTGGTAGGTGTCGATGTAGCAGTCCGAGAAGCGGGTGCCGTTGCCCCGGATGTATGCGAAGACGGTGTTCTCCAACAGGGCCTTTTTGGTGTCGTTGTCGCTGTAGTTGAAATCGAAGCACCAGGCGTGGATGTTGTGAAAAATGCTGCTGCCGTTGCACGAGAGCGCCGTTTTCACGTTCAGGATGACGGTGTCGCTGTACATCGAATCGCCGGTGTCATAAATACCCACGGCGTTCGGGTAGTCCAGCGAAGACTCGATCATGCAGTTGCGCACCATCAGCTCATACGAAAGGTTCGCTTCCGTCTGGCCGTCGCCGGTGGTCATAGACAAGTCGTTGAATTTGCCGCAGATGCCGTACCGCTGGAAGTTCTGGATGGAGATATGGTCCAACAGGGTGCATTTCTGCCGTGCCACGGCGATGCAGTCGTCTGCCTTGAAGTTCGCGTTGACTTTGCCGTTGCCCCGGATGAACATGTCCTGCTGGGGCGTTTCGGGCGGATACATCTTGCCGCGGATCTCGATGAACCGGTTCACCTTGGTGCGGGCCGTGCATTTCAGCTCGGCGTTGTCCAGTTCCATGTAGCACTGGTCGAATACCAGCTTGCCGGAAAACGCATACACGCCCTTCGGGAAATACAGTGTCTCGGCCGGGTGCGCGGCGATGAGCGCGTTGAACGCGGCCAGGTTGTCGGTGGTGCCGTCGGCCTTGAAGCCGTAGTCCAGCACGTTCAGCATCCCGCTGCCACTGCCGCCTGTGCTCAGCGTGGTGCCATTCAGGTCGTATACCATATCAGTTTGCCTCCATCAGGGTCGTGATCTGTGCGTCGGTCAGCGCCGTGTCGAATACCTGGAAGTCGTACACCGTGCCATTGAAGAAACGTGCCTTGCCGTCCGTAGTTTCGCCTGAGGCGGCGGTCCACGAAGCACCAAGGATCAGCGAACGATCCACGGTCTTGTTCGCGGCATAGTTCGGGATGTTCTTCCATTCGGTCATGGAACCGTACGACAGGAACCGGAACTGTGTTCCCTTGATCTGGAGCAGAAACTTCAGTTTCTTCCTGGATTCGATCTTGACAAAGTGACTGCCGTAGGTGAACATGTTCATGCCCACGGTTCCGTTGGTCCATGTTGAAACGATGATGCCTCTCTGATCGTTGGTGAGATCGCTGAAGCAATCAAGCAAAGTCGTCACCGTATTACCTACAGTGTCAGCCACCGTAAAGGTGGCGTACACTGTCAGATTCATGCCGGTGTCGATGGCTGCGAACGGCTTGATCCCGGTGTCGATACATTCTTTGTTGGCCGGCACAAAGGTCTTCTGAGCCGCCAGTTTATAGCGCGGCGTCGGCAGGCCGCTGATGGGGGTGTCCGGCTGGCTGGGGGGATCTGGCTGGCTGGGCGTGGGCGGGACATCGGGCAGGCTGCTGCCGCTCCAGAGTGCGGCCAGTGCATTGTAGTGGGGCAGCATCTCGCCGTTGTCGTAGACGGCGTGGCGGAACAGCGCAAGGATGAGCCCGCGCTCCTCGTCGGACAGGCCGGATGCGGCGTTGCGAAGCTCTCGCTTGACCTGCTGCAAAAACTGCTGCCAGGCCGTGGTGCCCGGTTCAGGCAGGGTTGGGTCCGTGGTGCCGGAGTTGCTCAGCACCCTGTAGGGGACGCTGGCGCTGGTCACGGTGCGGGTGCCGTCGGAGCCTTCAAAGGTGACGGTTCCGCTGCCGCCCTGTGCGGTGACGAGGGCGGGCACTTCGACGGTCCCGTCGGCCACAAGGGTGGTCAGCGGCTCGGCCGGACCGGGCAGATGCCAGAACGCCACAACGGTGGTGCCGTCCCACTCGCCGGAGCAGACGACCCGCAGCCGATAGACGCCGGTGTTGTGCGCGTAGCCAAGCAGAAGTCCACCGGAATAGCCCGAAAGGACGGCGCGGCCGTTGGAGCAGAGCGTAATTTGTTGTTCGATCATAGAAAACCTCCCATCTGTAAAAAAGATCAAGTGCAAGCAGGAACAGGAAAAAGCAGAACGCTGCCCTGTGCAGGGAAAACGGCGCTAGGGGGAACGATCCATTCACTTCGCCTCCTTTTGGTTGTGAAATGGCTGCGTTTGTGTGTGAAATCAGTATAAATCAACAACAGCAAGTTGTCAATACGAAATTTGAAGATTTTGCAGAGCGGGTTCAGATGCGTTGCAATCGCGCGGCCGGTGCGTTATAATACAACCACACAGACACGACCAGGAAGCCCAAGGGATGCAGTGTAAGAAAGGAACGTGGATATGAACTATATTATGGCGCTGGATGCCGGGACGACCTCGAACCGCTGCATCCTGTTCAACAAGGCGGGCGAGATGTGCAGCGTGGCTCAGAAAGAGTTCACCCAGTATTTCCCGAAGCCGGGCTGGGTGGAGCATGACGCAAACGAGATCTGGACCACGCAGCTGGGCGTGGCGCTCTCGGCCATGAACCAGATCGGGGCCAGTGCGTCGGATATCGCGGCCATCGGCATCACGAACCAGCGCGAGACCACCATCGTCTGGGACCGTGAGACCGGGGAGCCGGTCTATCATGCCATCGTCTGGCAGTGCCGCCGCACCAGCGCCTACTGCGACGAGCTCAAGGCGCGGGGCCTGACCGAGACCTTCCGGGCAAAGACAGGTCTGGTCATTGACGCATACTTCTCCGCCACCAAACTGAAATGGATTCTGGACAACGTGCCCGGCGCGCGGGAAAAGGCCGAGGCCGGGCGGCTGCTGTTTGGCACGGTGGAGACCTGGCTCATCTGGAAGCTGACCTGCGGCCGGGTCCATGTGACCGACTACACCAACGCCAGCCGCACGATGCTGTTCAACATCCACACGCTGGAGTGGGATGAGGATATCCTGCGGGAGTTGAATATCCCGCGCTGTATGCTGCCAACGCCCATGCCGTCCAGCTGCTTCTACGCGGAGGCCGACCCGATGCACTTTGGTTCGGGCATCAAAATTGCAGGCGCAGCGGGCGACCAGCAGGCCGCGCTCTTCGGGCAGACCTGCTTTTCGGCGGGTGAGGCGAAGAACACCTTCGGCACCGGCGGCTTTCTGCTGATGAACACCGGCAAAACGCCGGTCGTCTCGAAAAACGGCCTTGTCACGACTATTGCGTGCAGCAGCGAAAAAAGCGTGAATTATGCGCTGGAAGGTTCCATCTTCGTGGCCGGTGCGGCCATCCAGTGGCTGCGGGACGAGCTGCGGCTGCTGGAAGAAGCCCGCGACTCCGAGTATATGGCCCGGAAGGTGAAGGACACCAACGGCTGTTATGTGGTGCCCGCCTTCACCGGCCTCGGTGCGCCCCACTGGGATCAGTACGCCCGCGGAACCATCGTTGGCCTGACCCGCGGCTGCAACAAAAATCACATCATCCGTGCCACGCTGGACAGCCTGTGCTATCAGGTGAACGATGTCCTCCACGCCATGGAGGCCGACTCCGGCATCGCCATGAAGGCCCTGAAGGTGGACGGCGGTGCCTGCGCCAACAACTACCTGATGCAGACCATGGCCGACATCAGCAGCCTGCCGGTGGAGCGCCCCTGCTGCGTGGAAACGACCGCCCTCGGCGCGGCCTATCTTGCGGGCCTTGCCGTGGGCTACTGGCAGTCCACCGACGAGGTGGTCCGGAACTGGTCGGTGGACCGCACCTTCCTGCCGGATATCTCGGCCGAGGAGCGTGCCAAGCGCATCAAGGGCTGGAATAAGGCTGTGCGCTGCGCCTATCATTGGGCGCTGGATGAGGAGTGAAGCGGAAAAATTTACGGAGGATCGAATGGGCGATTTTACGATAGAAGAGATGCTTGCGATGCAGCAGGCCCTACAGGAAAAATACAAAGACAAGTGGGAGCTGATCGGCCCGGAAGCGGGCAAACATAAACTATTATGGATGCTCGGTGAAGTCGGAGAGGTCATCGACATCATTAAAAAGAACGGGGAGCAAAAGGCGGTTGAGGACACAGAGATACGGCAGCATCTTGTGGAAGAAATGGCGGATGTGCTCATGTATTACAACGATGTCCTTTTGTGTTATGGAATCAGTGGGCGGGAACTGAAAGAAGCGTATACCGCCAAGTTTGAAAAGAATATGACGCGCTGGTAAGAAAGCGCAAAAAGAACCCCCGG
>OIYT01001368.1_pt1 | contig 17593 bp, 17 predicted proteins | sample 1588201 | NCBI WGS metagenome assembly OIYT01 (sample SAMN03283260) | human gut metagenome | biome: human-associated habitat; material: feces | host: Homo sapiens | place: USA | collected 2013
CTGACTCACAACAATTTAATATCAAACTAATACAAGCACTTTAGCCAATATGGTTATGGATGCAGTTAAGAAATGTATTGCTCAAATGAAGGAAGGAACCTATAATGAGGATGTGAATGATAATCTAAATGCCAGACAGAGAACAGGCACAATATCAAGAAAAGATTACTGGGATATATTCTCTGAACGAAAAGATTCTTACCTGTCAGACATTACAGATGCGGAGATTAAGAAATTTGTATCTTATATATCAGAGCAGCATGACAACAAACCTGTGGGAAGTTATCTTGATGAGATGACAGCAGAAAAATTTTATGAGTTTTGCTCAATGGGATACAAGGAAAATAAGTATGAATATCTTGAATAATGTTCTGCGAGATAGTGGAACAGCTGTTTATCTATATGAAGCAAAGGGTATTACTGACAGGTTGCTCGGTCAGGATATTATTGGTATTGTGCCAGAGCATGTTATTCTGGTATATTGTGAACAATGGTTTCCAGAAATGAAAATATTAGATTTCATGAATCTTCCATACGAGGATGAGCCTTATGAGAAGATGCTGGAGAAAATTGTATGGTTACCAGAGGAAAAACAATATTTAAAAAATTAATAAAAAAATGTTAGTTCCTACTTGATAAAATCGGGAGCAAGGCATTGGATCATTTTATGAAAGTACCGGACTATCATTTGGAAAGAGCATATGTTTTTTCGGTTGGAAATATGAAAAAAGTAGGTTCTGTTATGTATCTGCCGGTTTATATGTGTTATCTTTTAAAGGAGAAGCAGCTGGGGCGGATGATTGTTGAACTGGATATGGATGGATTGTAAAATAGATGATTATATGGGAGGAAAGGGAAATGGCAGAAGTAGAAAACAGCAAGGATTTGATCAGTGTATTATGGAGTGGAGCAGATATTCTACGGTCTAAAATGGATGCGAATGAATACAAAGATTATTTGTTAGGGATTGTGTTTTATAAGTATCTTTCGGATTCTTTTTTGATCAAAGTGTATGATCTGATCTATGATGAAAAACCGGAGAATCTGATGGCAGCTCTTGATGTTTACCGTGAGGCATTGGAAGATGAAAGTGCGGGAGAATTACAGGAGCAGTTAAGATCGGATTTTCATTATGTGATCGAACCGGAACTGACATACACTTGTTTTGCGGACGAAGCAAGAAATAATGCATTTCAGCGTGAACAGTTGCAGAAGGCTTTTAATAATATAGAACAGAGTGATCCATTATTTGCGGATCTGTTTACAGATATTGACCTGTACTCCAATCGGTTAGGAACCGGTGATCAGAAGCAGAGTGATACGATTGCTAATTTGATTCTTGAAATTGATAAAGCGGACCTGCTGGATTCAGATGCAGAAATTCTTGGAAATGCATATGAATATCTGATTGGTCAGTTTGCATCAGAAACAGGAAAAAAGGCAGGCGAATTTTATACACCACAGGCAGTATCTAAAATTTTGACTAAAATTGCGATTGCAGGGCAGGAAGATAAAAAAGGGTTATCGGTCTACGATCCTTGTATGGGGTCTGGATCTCTGATGTTAAATGCCAAAAAATATGCGGTACATCCCGGCTATATAAAATATTATGGACAGGAGTTAAACACATCTACCTATAACCTGGCACGAATGAATATGTTTTTGCATGGAATTGCACCGGAGAATCAAATGCTTCGCAATGGTGATACCTTAGATGGTGACTGGCCAACGGGCGAAGAGACAGATTTTAATATGGTGCTTATGAATCCTCCGTATTCTGCAAAATGGAGTGCGGCAGCAGGATTTCTGCAAGACGAGAGATTCAGTGATTATGGTGTACTGGCACCAAAGTCTAAGGCTGATTATGCATTTTTGCTTCATGGACTTTATCATTTAAAAAGTCATGGAACCATGGCAATTGTTTTACCTCATGGTGTACTTTTCCGAGGGGCAGCAGAGGGGAAAATCCGTGAGAAGCTGCTTCGTTCCGGAAATATTTATGCGGTGATCGGTCTGCCGGCAAATCTGTTTTATAATACCTCTATTCCGACTTGTATCGTGGTACTCAAGAAGCACAGAGAAGGGCGGGATGTTCTGTTTATAGATGCCTCCAAGAAATTTGAAAAAGGGAAAAAGCAGAATGCTATGACCGATGAGCATATTGACGCTGTTATGACACTCTACAACAATCGTGAAACAGTGGAAAAAGAAGCTTATCTTGCCAGCTTCGAGGATATTGAGGAAAATGACTTCAATTTAAATATTCCGAGATATGTTGATAACTTTGAGCAGGAAGAGGAAATTGATCTCAATGATCTTTTGAAAAGTATGACTGAGACAGATCAGGAATTGGAACAGACGCAGAGCGAGTTCCTGGGGCTTTTGAAGGAGTTGACATCTACGGATGAAGCAATTATGGCGTCACTGAATGATCTGATTGGGAAGATAGGAGGTTGATGGGTATGGGAAAGCCGAAGTTAAGGTTTCGGGGGTATACAGATGATTGGGAACAGCGTAGGTTGGGGGAAGTATTCCAAGAATACTCTGAGAAGAATCATCCAGAGTTTCCTGCATTGACTATTATTCAAGGTGGTGGAACAGTTCTTAGAGAGGAATCGAATCGTAATTTGCAGTACAATAAGTCAAGTTTATCAGGATATAAAATGGTATGTGAAAATGACTTTATTGTCCATCTTAGGTCCTTTGAAGGAGGACTTGAAAAATCCAACCATAAAGGCTTGATAAGCCCAGCATATCATACATTTCATGGTGATAATGTGGACTCAAGATTTTATTATCCATACTTTCGTTCTTATGAATTTATAAAGCATAAATTAGTACCACATGTATACGGAATTAGAGATGGTAGAAGCATAGATATTGATGGAATGAAAACCATTGAAATTCCGTATACATCGTATGAAGAGCAGAAGAAGATTGGGGACTACATTGAGTCACTTGACCACCTCATCACTCTTCACCAGTGAAAGTGGATTGTCACAAAATAATTTGTTATTAAATTAATATGTAAAAGAAAAGAATGGTAAAATGATTAAGAACAACAAAAAACTAAAAAAGATATGCGAAAAATGGAGGAATGGATAGCATGGCAATGATGACAGTATATCATGGCGGATATCAGGCAGTTGAGAAACCGGAAATTCGCATAGGTCGTAATACGAAAGATTTTGGAAATGGATTTTATTGCACTATCATTAAGGAACAGGCAGAAAGATGGGCGAGAAGATATCCTGCAAAAATAGTTTCTATTTATGATGTGAGGTTTCAAGAAGGATTGAATATAAAAGAATTTCAAAATATGACGGAGGAATGGCTTGATTTTATTGTGGCATGCCGGAGTGGAAAAGATCACACATACGATATAGTAATTGGAGCAATGGCAGATGACCAGATTTATAATTATGTGTCGGATTATATAGGCGGTGTTATTACCAGAGAACAATTTTGGGCATTGGCAAGGTTTAAATATCCCACACATCAGATTGCATTTTGCTCAGAACGTGCGTTAAAATGTTTGACATATAGAGAATGTGAGGTGCTTTAATGATAGGAGAAGGCAGAGAAGAAAAAAAGGATAACGATTTGTTTTATCTATGTGGTCTGATTGATTATATTGCAAGAAAAACTAAAAATATTCGTTCTGTTGTGGTAAATCAATTGGGAAAAGAAAGATTGGAAAAAATATATGATCTGGCAGATGTTTACCATTGTGATAATATTGACAGGGTTAGTGATGATTTTATTGCAGAAGCACATATCAAAAACGGCACCTTTGACAATGTTGGAGAATGTGGTTACGCCATTCCGTCTCATTGGGATATTGGTAAAGTGTATAAGAGATTAATCAAGATGGTAGCGTCGGATGAACATATTGGAACGATAGAAGCACTGATAAAGGTATATAATTCATTTATCAGCGGTAAAATAGATGATTATAACAGTAGTGTGTATTATGAAAATCCCTCTTATATTTTTGAATCATATAAGCAGGGACATGTTTTGTAGGTAATAAGATACTCAAACAGTTACAACAAGACCGGAGAAAAAGGAGAGGTATTATGGCGCAGTTGGAATCGGAGATTGAACAGAAGTTGATTGATCAGTTGGTGTATGGAGAGTCGCAGTGGACGTATCGTCCGGATCTGAAAACGGAAGAAGATTTATGGAACAATTTCAGATATATTTTAGAACAGAATAATAAGGATAAATTAAATGGGGAGCATCTTTCTGATGTGGAATTTGAACAGGTGAAGAATCAATTACAGTTTTCTTCGTTTTACAAGGCCGGTGAGTGGCTGGTGGGGGAAAATGGAAAGGTCATGGTTCATGTGCAGCGGGATACGAAACGGCTTCATCTGGTGGTTATGAATCATGAGCACATTGCGGGAGGCAGCAGCGTTTATGAAGTGATCAACCAGTATAGTGCTTTAAAGGCAGATGAAAGTCAGAATGATGTGCGGGATCGGAGATTTGATGTTACTTTGATGATCAATGGACTGCCGATGATACATATTGAGCTGAAAAACAAGCAGCATCCCTATCGGGAGGCGTTTTACCAGATCAGAAAGTATATCGGAGAGGGGAAATTTACAGGAATTTTTTCGGCAGTACAGATGTTTGTAGTAAGCAATGGTGTTGATACCAAATATTTTGCGGCGGCAAGTGATGTGGATCTCAAGCCGGAATTTATGAGCGGATGGGTTGATCGGGAGAATACTCCGGTTTCTGATTATCTTGATTTTGCAAAAAGTGTTCTTCGTATTCCGCAGGCACACGAGATGATTGCCAGATATACGGTTTTGGATAAGGATGCAAGGCAGTTGATTTTATTGCGGCCATATCAGATTCATGCGATTGAGGCGATTCGGGATGCTTCGAAAAAGGGAATGTCAGGTTTTGTGTGGCATACAACAGGATCGGGAAAAACGTTGACTTCTTATAAGGCAACGAGAAATCTCCTGATGGATATTCCATCTATTGACAAGGCAATATTCCTGATCGACCGCAAAGATTTAGATACGCAGACAACCATGGCATTTCAAGCCTATGCCAATAATGATCTGGTTGATGTGGATGAAACGGACAATGTATTTGATCTTAAGAAAAAATTGAAATCCAGTGACCGACAGGTTATCGTAACGACCATCCAAAAGCTGCAGAGATTGATAACCAGAAAATTGGAGGAGGGAACGTCGGAATATCAGAAAATAAAAAACTTGAAAATTGCTTTTGTTGTGGACGAATGTCATAGAGCGGTGACGCCGGGGACGAAGAGAGAACTGGAACGGTTTTTTGGAAATTCGCTATGGTTTGGTTTTACAGGAACTCCGCGATTTGCGGAAAATCCATACCCGCAAATGGGAGATCTGCCGCGTACAACGCAGGATCTGTATGGCGATCGTCTGCACCGATATACAATTCAGAATGCCATTCATGATAATGCCGTGCTGGGATTTCAGGTGGAGCATAATGGTCCGAAGAATCTGGAGGATGAAACAGATGTCGGTGTATATGAAAGTGAAACGCATATGCTGAGTGTTTTGGATGTGATTTTAAATAAATCATATCATAAACTGGGATTTCAAAATGGAAAAGGGAAAACTTATGAGGGGCTTCTGACAACAAGTTCCATCCGACAGGCACAGAGATATTATGAACTTCTGAAAAAGGTGAAAAACGGAGAAACTTCCTTGCAGATCGATGAAAAAATACGGCGGGTACTTCCTGATTTTCCGAAGTTTGCCATTACATATTCTGTCACGGAAAATGAAGAAGGATCTCATGTGAATCAACAGAAAATGCAGGAATCTTTAGATGATTATAATCGAATGTTTGGGACAACGTATGAGATTTCTCAGATACAGGGATATAATGGCAATCTGAATAAGCGTCTGGCGAGAAAGGATGCAAAGTATAAAAGCCGAAATGAACAGCTTGATCTGGTGATTGTAGTGGATCGTCTTTTGACCGGATTTGATGCACCATGTATGTCTGCTATTTTTATTGATCGTCAGCCGATGGGACCGCATGATCTGATACAGGCATTTTCCAGAACGAATCGTATTTATGATGCAAATAAAAAGTATGGGCAGATTGTAACCTTTCAGGCTCCGAAGCTATTTAAGGAGAGTGTGGATAATGCGGTCAAATTATATTCTGCTGGAAGCACAGAGGGGGTTTCTGTGGCAGAATGGAATACAGTGGAACCGGCTTTTCGTAAATCTTTAAAGGCACTCCGGGCATCGGCAGAAACTCCGGAAGAGATTCCGGAAATGTCGCATCAGGAAAAAGTAGTATTTGTGAAAATGTTCCAAAATTTTGACAAATTATTTGCACAGCTCAAATCATTTACCTGTTACGATGACGAAATGCTGGAAGAGTATGGAATTACGGAAGAGGAATATGAGGATTATGCGGGGCATTATCTGAACATAAAAGAGGAATTGAAGGAAGAACCGGAGGATCCTTCGGGGGATAAGGATATACCGGATGTCGATATGGGCTATGAGCTTATGGCATATAGTCACACAAAGATTGATTATGAGTATATTATTAATCTGATTCAGAACATTGTTTCTTCGGAGGAAGAGGAAGAACATTTTACGCCGGAACAGAAACAAAAACAGATGGACGAAGTGAAACAATATGTGGAGGAGCTCCGAAAAGACAATCCGAAGGTTGCTGACATTATGGCGGTATTGATTGCTGAAATAGAAAAAGATCAGGATAAATACAAAGGTCAGTCTATTCTTAACATTGTAGAAAATATGAAACAGGATTGTATGAAACAGGTTGTATCCGATTTTTGTATTTTATGGCATGCATCAAAAGAGGATGTGATGTATGCGGCAATGAATTATCGTAATGGTGAGATTCCAAACGAAAAGGCAATAAAGATGACGGCAGATTTTACCGGTTATAAGGAAGTGCAGGAGCATGCAGTTCCGAAGTTTAGATATTATAATGAATTGATAAAGGAATTAAAAAATACATTGGAGGAGGAAATTAAACCTCTTTTGGAACATTAACGGATCAGGCAGAATAAAAGGGAATTCTATATTGTTTTTATCAGCGTAGGCATCACCAGAAATGGAGGCGGTTTATGGTGAATGATATGAATAATACAGAATTGTTTTGTGATTATTATAAGCAGTGGATTGAGGTTTATAAGAAGGATGCTGTAAGAGAAGCAACCATGGCAAAATATCAGATGACCTGGAAATGGGTCGAGAAGCTGATCCCGGATTTGAAAGTTTTTGAACTTACAAGAACGGCTTATCAACAGCTTTTAAATGATTATGCAAAGGAGCATGAACGGCAAACGACACTTGATTTTCACCATCAGTTGAAAGGAGCAATTTTGGATGCCGTGGATGAGGGTCTTCTGGAAAGAGATCCTACGAGAAAAGCGATCATTAAAGGGAAAACACCGGGAGTAAAAAAGATTAAATATTTAAATCAATTTGAACTTCATACATTACTGGCAAATCTTGATATAAAGGAAGAACCGAATTGGGATTGGTTTCTGCTCTTGGTTGCAAAAACGGGGATGCGTTTCTCAGAGGCACTTGCAGTCACGCCGGCGGATTTTGATTTTGCGAGACAGACGTTATCTGTCAGTAAAACCTGGGATTACAAAGGTGATGGAGGTTTTCTGCCGACGAAAAATAAGTCATCTGTGAGAAAGATTCAGATTGACTGGCAGATTGTTGTAAAGTTTTCGGAGCTGGTCAAAAATTTACCGGAGGACGAGCCGATTTTTGTGGGAGATGAAAAAATATATAATTCTACAGTAAATGATGTTCTGGAAAGACATTGCAAGAATTGTGGAATTTCGGTTATTTCTATTCACGGACTTCGTCATACGCACGCATCTCTGCTTTTATTTGCCGGAGTGTCCATTGCGAGTGTTGCAAGGAGACTGGGACACGCCAGTATGACAACCACACAGAAAACATACTTACATATTATTCAGGAATTAGAAAATAAAGATGTTGATTTAGTGATGAGAACATTGTCAGGTTTGTAAAAGAATATAACGATAAATGCTTACGCTGATTTCTATGAAAACATAAAACAAACCGTGTTACATCTGGATAACAGATATGGCACGGTCTGTTTGTTGGTAAATCATTTTTGTTCTAAAAGTATGTGATGTGCTTTTCTTCAATGTTAAAGTCTGCCTAAATGTTCCTAATGATACCTGAAAAAGTCGAAAAGTAGAATATCCTGCAATTGTGCAAGCTGAGGTTATGGAGTATAATTGGAAACAAGTAAAGTAATACAGGATTCAATAGAATCGTAAGGGAAATGGTTTCCTCTGTCATAGATTTCCCGGAGCAACATATATATAGTATGATACAGGCGGAACTTGCATCCGCAGAGAAATTTATGTCCCATTTATAACCATACATCCCCTTCGAAAGGCAGGATATCCCTATGAATAAGACAACTAATCACAAAAAAATAACCCTCATCGCTGCGGTCATCCTCCTTCTTTTGGCGGCAGTTTTTTACATAGGTTTTCGTGAAAACGGTGATAGATCGGGAAGAAGCATTCTTTCCCATCCGGCGGTTAAGCAAGAGATAGATTCAAAAGAAAATGGGGTACGCTTCGACGATTTTATGCAGCAGGTATTTCGACTGATGGTGTCGGAGGATACACTGACATTAAACTATACTCTGAAGGAGCCGGAAAAGTATGGGATCAAGCAGGAGCAGCCGACACTTGGTACATACAGTCTGTCCGATTTTCAGGACGGCATCATGACCGATGAGAACTGGCTGTCCTCCCTGGAGCAGTTTGATTATGATGCACTGGATCAGGAGCAGAAACTGGAATATGACATTCTTCATACGATGCTTCAGACGGAGCTGAAAAGTTCGGATGTATTGGAATATCAGGAATGCCTTGGACCGACCACCGGGATTCAGGCACAGCTTCCGCTGATCTTAGCAGAGTACCATTTTTGGGACAAAGATGATGTGGAGAATTATCTGGCTCTGCTTCATCAGCTCCCGGATTATTTTGGACAGATCATTGCTTTTGAACAGATGAAGTCAGAAAAGCATCTGTTTATGGATGATACCACCTGTGAGGCGATCATAAAGCAGTGTAAGGACTTTATTGCGGAACCGGAGGAGAATTATCTGCTGTCCTCTTTTGAAAAGGGAATCGCAGCGATCGATGGTTTGTCTGCATCGGAGCGGAAAAAGTATCAGGAGCAGAATAAAACCTGTGTCAAAGAATCGGTGATCCCGGCTTACCAGCGTCTGATCGGTGCTCTGGAGCAGTTAAAAGGGACAGGAAACAACGAGGGAGGCTTATGCAAGCTTCCCAAAGGGAAGAAGTATTATGAATATCTGATGGAGTCCATGACGGGATCTGCCCGCAGTATACGTGAGATTGAACGGCTGGTGGACAAAGGACTGAAATATTCCCAGAAGAGAATGTCGCAGATCATCACGAAGTCCCCGGATGCCTATTATGATTCGGAGGATTTTCAGTATCCGTGTACCGATCCGGCAGAGATGGCGGATTATCTGAAGGAGCAGATCAGTACCGATTTTGAGCCGTTGCCGGAGGATGTGAAATGTCAGGTGAAATATGTAGACGAATCTTTGGAGGACAGTCTGAGCCCGGCTCTTTATCTCACATCTCCTATTGACGACTACAAGGATAATGTAGTATATCTAAATCAGAGTGAGGATTATGATCTGACGGAATGCTTTGCCACCATTGCCCATGAGTCCTATCCGGGGCATCTGTACCAGAATGCGTACTTTTTGTCGCAGGAGCCGTCACTTTTCCGACGGATCGTCAGTGTGGGCGGTTATGCCGAGGGCTGGGGAACATATGCGGAGAAGTACAGTTATGGGATCAGTGGCATGAGTCAGGATACGGCAGAGTTAAATGCAGAGAATCTTATCGCAACCCTCTGTCTGTATGCCAAGGCAGATATTAATGTGAATTATCACGGCTGGAGCCGGAAAAAGCTTGCGGCATATTTGAAGGACTTTGGCTTTGACGGTTCACAGGCATCCATTGTGTTCGATTCTGTGGTGGCAGAGCCGGTGAGCTATATGCAGTATACGCTGGGATATCTGGAGATTAATGAGTTTCTTTCAGAAGCGAAGGAGGCACTGGGAGAGAAGTTTTCTCTAAAGGAGTTTCACAAATATTATCTGGGAATGGGACCTGTCCCATTTATCGTACTGCAGGATCGTCTGGAGGACTGGATCCGGACGCAGAAGCAGGGATGAGAAGATATTTCTGAAAAACAGCAGTGTATTAAAAAGAAAATGACAGATTCATAATGCTGGGATAAAAGGATAGCAGTACATAGAAAGATTAGGAGGAAATGACAGAATGAACCGGACACAGAAAATTGCTTTGAGGGGGATGCTGATCGCTGTGGCATTTGTGTTGTCATGGCTGGAGGCGCAGCTGCCTCCGCTGGGAATGGTTCCAGGCATTAAACTGGGACTGACGAACCTGGTGGTACTGGTGGCCATTTATCGTCTGGGAACGGTGGATGCCATGGTGATCAACGGGATCCGTATCCTGTTGGTGGCATTTACCTTCGGCAATCTGTTTTCTCTATGGTATAGTCTGGCGGGAGGAATGCTTAGCACCATTGTGATGCTTCTTTTGCACCGGACAGGAAAGTTTCGTCTGCCGGTGGTCAGTATTGCGGGAGGCGTTGTCCACAATATTGGACAGATCCTGGTGGCGATGATCGTGCTGGAATCCTCCGGTGTTGCATATTATATGGGGGTTCTGTGGTTTAGCGGCATGATCGCCGGAGCACTGGTGGGGCTCATTGGTGCAGGCGTGGTGAGCAGACTGCCAAAGCAGGAATCCTGAGATGCGATGCGTATGAAAGTTTTGACAATGCAGGAACGATGAAAAGACCACCAAGGCAAAATTTTAAGTAGAATAGAATGGAGAAATGTATGAATAAAATACTGATCGTAGAGGATGACGTAAATATCAATAATTTGTTAAAGGAGGCATTGTCCGGAAACGGGTACACATGTGGACAGGCCTTTTCCGGGACGGAGGCGGCTTTGTGGCTGGAAAAGGAGTCGTGGGCACTGGTACTTCTGGATCTGATGCTTCCTGGGATGACTGGGGAGGAGGTGCTGGGACTGATCCGGCGTCAGGGAGATGTTCCTGTTATTGTTTTGACTGCCAAGGATGCCCTGTCAGAAAAGCTGGAGTTATTAACAAATGGAGCAGATGATTATATTACAAAGCCTTTTGATATTGAAGAAGTAGTTGCAAGGGTGCAGATCCAGCTTCGTCATGCGGGACGGGAACAGGCACCGGACCGGATCAGCTGCGGAGAAATATCCTTAGAGAAGGGGACGCATCAGATCTGGATCGGCGGGAAGGAACTGGAACATCTGACCCGTCAGGAGTTTGCGATTCTGGAGCTGCTTCTGGAGCATCCCGGTCAGGTATTCAGTAAGGAAGCCATCTTTACTTATGCCTGGCAGGAAGAATATATGGGCGAGACCAAAACTCTGGACGTGCATATCAGCAATATCCGTAAGAAACTCAAAAGTCTTACGGAGAAAGAATATATTCAGACGGTATGGGGAATCGGATACCGTTTACAGCCTTCCAAATAATCTTTAGATTTTCTTTACTTTTTCTTAGCGTTATATTAGGAGATACTCTTTATACTGGTAGACATCATAAGGAAAGGATGTAACAAAAGAATGAATGAGATCTTATTAGAAACCCATGGATTGACAAAACAGTTTCGGCGTTACAAGGCAGTCAATGATATTGATATGCATATCCGCCGTGGAGCAATCTATGGCTTTATCGGAAGAAACGGTGCCGGCAAGACTACATTTTTAAAGATGGTCTGTGGACTGGCAAACCCTACGGCAGGGGAGTATTCGATTTTTGGATGTACCGGGAAGGAGTTAGCACAGGTAAGACCGAGAGTAGGCTGTCTGATCGAGGCACCGGGCATTTATGCCAATATGACAGCGAGGGATAACCTGATGATCAAGGCAAGGCTGTTTGGTATACGGGATAAAAAGTATGCGGACTGGATTCTCGATACGGTAGGACTTTCAGATGTTGGCAGGAAGAAGGCAGGTCACTTTTCTCTTGGAATGAAGCAGCGTCTGGGGATTGGTCTGGCGATGGTGGGAAATCCTGATTTTCTGGTTCTGGATGAACCGATCAATGGACTGGATCCTCAGGGTATTGCGGAGGTACGTGATATGCTCCGTGGCCTGGCTCAGGAACGGGGACTGACCATTCTGATCTCCAGCCATATTCTGGAGGAGCTTTCTAAACTTTGCACCGACTTTGGAATTATTCATAAGGGATGTCTTATTAAGGAGCTTTCCCAAGAACAGCTTCTGCAGCAGTGCGAAAAGAGACTGGAACTGGTGTTAGATGAACCGGAGAGAGCCATGACAATACTGGATGGCATGAACATCCACAAGTATGAGGCGGTGGACAAAACACACTTATATGTGTATGAACGCTTAGAGGACAGCATGCTTATTAACCGGGAGCTTGTCACGGCGGGAGTGCTGCCGCGGGAGATGAAGGTGAATCAGGAGGAATTAGAGAGCTATTTCCTGAATCTGACCTCTGCATAGCAGATAAAACATGTTGTTAAAAGTCGGAAAAATATTTGTGATATCAGGGGAAAAGCAAAGCTTTGGAAAGGATAGAGATATGTGTAATACAATACGAATGGAATTATATAAATTATTTCGAATGAAATCATTTTTTGTGCTGGCAATCATTACCATTGCAATGGTGGTTCTGACGGCGGCATTTCTGGTGGACGATATAGAAGAGAATACCCAGGCACAGTCAACCCAGATCATAGGGATCAATGGCACGGAAAACGGATCGGAGGATAACTCTGTGCAATTTGGTATTTCAGAAAGCGTAGATGGGATGGATGTGGATAATCTGGCGGTATTGGAGATTTATGGACAGCATTTATCTTCCGGCCTTTTTATTCTGTTTAATGTAATCTTTCTGGTTCTTTATGTGACGGCAGATATCAAAAACGGATACATTAAAAATATAGGAGGACAAGTGAAACACCGCAGCAGTCTCATCTGGTCAAAATGGGCGGCGGCAGCGGCATATGTACTAGTGTTTGATGTGGTAACATTTCTCGTGGAAGCAGTCAGCATGAGGATCAGTCTGGGATATCTGCATTGGGGAAGCTTTCAGACGCATCTTCCGTATATTGGCGTTCAGGTGGTTTTGCAGTACAGCTTTCTGGTTGCCTGCATGACAATCACCATGGTACTTCGCAGCCGTGCCTTTGGTATGCTGGCGGGAACCTGCCTTAGTATGGGGGTGGCCGGACTGATCTGCACCGGTCTTGATGCGGTATGTGACAGGTTCTTTTCTGTTAAGGATCTTCACTTAGAGAATTATCTGCTCACCACAAAGATGTCGGAGCTGCTGCCGGGAGCAGGAGCAGTCCAGATCCGGAATATTTTGCTTCTGGCGGCGGCTTATCTGGTGGTGTCCACATTGGTCAGCCTTGTATCGGTAGAGAAGAGAGATCTGCTCTGATACCAAGGGTCAAAAACGGATAACAATGGAGTGGTCCGTGGCGTTGTATCAGTGATCAGCAGGCAGAGAAAGGATGATAGATGGATATGATAGTGACAGGTTTGGCGATAGGTTTTGGGATTCTTGTGGTGCTTCTGGGACTTATTTTGCGAAAATTGATCTGGCAGATCCGGGATCTGGAGCGGCAGATCCGCTTTTTAGAGGAGAAGCAGAGCAACGCAGATGTGGTCTGTGACATCCGTTTTGGCGGGATCGGCAGGCTGACAGATACCTTAAACCAGGTGTTTGAACAGCAGAAGTCCAGACGGCAGCAGTGGATCCGGAACGAAAACCGCATTGCGCAGACCTATACCAACCTGTCCCATGATATCCGGACACCGTTAACGTCTCTGGACGGTTACTTTCAGCTTCTGGCGCAGACGGACGACCGGGAGACGCAGGAACGCTATCTTCGGATCATACAGGAGAGGATACATGCCCTGCGGGATATTCTGGAGGAGCTGTTTATGTTTACCAGACTGGAGAGCCGGACCTATGAGATGAAGCTGGAGGAATGTGATTTTAATGCTGTTTTGAAGGAGACACTGTTTTCCTATTATGAGGAATGGGAAAACAATGGCATAGAACCGGTTTTTGATATTCCGGAAGGGAAATTGCCTGTGCTGGGAAATGAGGCGGCGATCCGGCGGATCCTGCAGAATATTATCAAAAACGTACTGGACCATGGAGGGAGATCGGTTGAAATCTCCCTTTCCGCCGTGGAGGGGAAGGCGTGTGTCGTTGTTCAGAATAGAGTGGCACATCCGGAGGAAATCGATGTGAGCCGGATCTTTGAACGGTTCTACAAGGCAGATGCTGCGAGAAGCCGGACTTCTACGGGGCTTGGCATGGCGATCGCGCGGGAATTGACGGAATATATGAACGGCAGGATCTCCGCTTCGCTGGAGGGGGATATTTTTCAGTTAAAGCTTCAGATCCCGATGGTATAACTTTTCATTATCTTTCATATGATAAAAGAGACGATTGCAAATGGGGGAGGTATCTATGGAAGATAAGCTTGAGGAGATCATCAGACAGTATCCCTGTCAGGTCAGGTCGAGACGACGGACGAGAGGAGCTTTTCTGCTGGAGACCGATCAGGGGCTCCGCCTTTTGAAAGAATGTTCTGCCAGCCAGGCGAGGATCGAATTTGAGGAGAAGGTCAAGGAGCAGTTGATCCGTCAGGGAAATCTGTTGGTAGATCATACATATAAAAACAGTCGGGAAGAGTATTTTACTAAAGATAATTACCGCAATAACTGGGTGATGCGGCAGTGGTATACAGGAACGGAATGTGATATCCGGGATCACCGGTGCGTTGTGAAATGTGCCGGATATCTGGGGAGGCTTCATACATTTATGCAGCTTGGCAGAATGGAAGAAAATTCTTATGTCCAGAAGGAAAGTATCCGGCAGGAGATGGAGCGTCATAATAAAGAAATGAAACGGGTCCGCAGTTATATCCGTGGAAAAAAACAAAAAAATGAAATGGAGATCTGTCTGCTGGAGTCCTTTGATATTTTTTATGGGCAGGCATGTCTGGCACAGAGTCTTTTACAAGAATGCGGTTATGAAGAGCTTTGGCAGCAGACTCTTGCCAGAGGGCTGGTGCGCCATGGCAGTTATACTTATCATAATGTTTTGTTCACCGGAAACGATATGGCAGTCACCAATTTTGACAGGGCAGAGATCGGGCTTCAGATCAGGGATCTGTATGACCTGTTGCGTAAGGCAATGGAGAAAAATTCCTGGCATCCGGAGCTTGGCAGATGTCTGATCGAGGCATATCACGGGGAGAGGCATTTAAATGACAGTGAAAAGACAGTGCTTTATGCCATGCTTCTTTATCCGGAAAAATATTGGAAGCTTGTGAACTTTTATTACAACAGCCGGAAATCCTGGATGTCCGCCAAGAATCTGGAGAAGCTCTTAAAGATCCGCAGTCAGGAGGAGCAGAGAAGTGGTTTTCTGAAGGAGGCAAAAGAAATATTGATGTGAGAGAGGGGCTGTGTTAAAATATTGGCTGGGACATAGATGGTACAACGGATAATAAATGAGGTTCGAATTATGATGTTTCGTATGAAAAACAATAAGATTTGGCGCGTCCTGTTATGTCTGGGCGCGTTTTTTGTGTGCAGCACCGTATTGTGGGGTTGTTCCTCCGGGCAGGGAAAGCAGGGGGTAAACAGTGGTGCGTCAGGAGGTGCCACGGAAACGCCATCTGGTGTGGAAGGTGTTGTGACTGCCAATGATGCACAGGTGGGTCAGTTGACTTTGCGGGATCTGGGCAGTGACATTGAGACAGTTATCGCATATGATGCGACTGCCACAATGACAGACCGTTTCGGACAGGAACGGGATGGCAGTGAGATTGAAGTCGGAGAGATCATCGAAGCGAAATATGATCCGTCTGACGGAAGGCTGCTGTCTACCGATATTCCGGAAGACGTATGGGAGTATCAGGAGGTTAATGATTATAAGTTTGACAGTGATGAGGGCAGCCTGTCCTTTGCCGATCGCAAATATAAATATACTGATCAGACGTTTTTTGCTTCCGATGGCAGTCCGATAGAAAGAATGGAGATCAATAAGCAGGATGTGCTGACGGTGCGTGGAACCGGTTATAATGTGTATTCTGTCGTAAAGACCAGAGGACATGGCTATATCAGACTGTCCCATTATAAGGACTTTATCGGCGGCATGATCGAGGTGGGAGACAGTATGATCCTGCCTGTGACCGCCAATATGCTGATCACCGTGCGGGAGGGTTCTTATAAGGTGATCCTGAGCAAGAATCATTCGACAGCGGTAAAAAACGTCACGGTTCAGAATGGCAAAGAGGTCACGCTTGATTTTAGCGATTATGAGCCGGCAGACAGCAAGATCGGTGTGCTGACCTTTGATATCAAACCGGCTGGAGCGGATCTTACCATTAACGGAACGGCAGTTTCCTATACGAAGCCGATCGCTTTGGCGTATGGAATCTATCAGATTAAGGTTTCCATGACCGGATATACAACATATACAGGTACTTTGGATGTGGAGGAAAAAGCTTCTACGGTGCGTGTTGATCTGGTGGAGGAGAAAGCGGATACCACAGAAACGACTGCGAAGCCTTCTTCTAAGAGCAGCAAAAAGGGCAGTGATGACACCGGAACAGAACAGACGAAGCAGATGGACAGCGACCACACGATCACTGTTTCTGCCCCGGAGGGAGCGGAGGTATATCTGGATAATGTATATAAGGGACTGGCACCCTGTACTTTTACGAAGGTGATCGGTTCCCAGACCATCACCCTGCGAAAGGACGGCTATACCACGAAGAGCTATTCTGTGGATGTGCTGGACGATGACCAGGATGTGAAATTCAGTTTTTCGGATCTGGGTGTTAAGGAGGAAACTGCGGAAACAACTGCAACTCCGGCACCTTAGAGAGGGTTATTATCAAAAGATTTACAAAATGGTCATAATTTTTGGTTGACAATATGCATTTTTGCATACAAAATAATAGATGGAAAATTAGGCATATGCCATCACTGATAGGAGGAAGAATCATGGACTACAAAGACATCTACAAGGAGTGGCTGAGCAATCCTTATTTTGATGAGGATACGAAGAAGGAGCTGCAGGACATCGCAGATAATGACAATGAGATCAAAGAGCGTTTTTATATGGATCTTGAATTTGGGACCGCTGGTTTGCGAGGAATCATTGGTGCCGGTACCAACCGTATGAATATTTACACGGTTCGTAAGGCGACACAGGGTCTTGCAAATTATATCAACAAAGCGGGGAAGACATCCCAGGGTGTAGCCATTGCATTTGATTCCCGTCATATGTCGCCGGAGTTTGCAGACGAGGCTGCACTTTGCCTGGCAGCAAACGGCATCAAGGCGTATGTATTTGAATCCCTTCGTCCGACACCGGAGCTTTCCTTTGCCGTGAGAGAGCTCGGCT
>OIYT01001374.1_pt1 | contig 17482 bp, 18 predicted proteins | sample 1588201 | NCBI WGS metagenome assembly OIYT01 (sample SAMN03283260) | human gut metagenome | biome: human-associated habitat; material: feces | host: Homo sapiens | place: USA | collected 2013
GATGGTGCGCGCCTGATCCGCGATGGCGCGGGTGATGGCCTGACGGATCCACCATGTGGCGTAGGTGGAGAACTTGTAGCCCTTGGTGTAGTCGAACTTCTCCACGGCCTTGATCAGACCCAGATTGCCCTCCTGGATCAGGTCGAGGAACAGCATGCCGCGGCCCACGTAGCGCTTGGCGATGGACACCACCAGACGGAGGTTGGCCTCGGCCAGCTTCTGCTTGGCCTTGCTGCCCTCCTTGATGTCCTTCTTCAGCTGGGCCAGTTCCTCGTCGGGGATGGTCTCGCCGTTCTCGGCGGCCTCGTCGATCCGCTCCTGAGCGGCGCGTCCGGCGGACATGGCGGTGGCCAGCACCACCTCTTCATCGGCGTTCAGCAGCGGCACGCGGCCGATCTCCTTCAGGTACATGCGGACGGGATCGTCGATGTTGAAGCTGTCCACCAACGTGTTGGGGTCGACAAGCTCCTCTTCCTCGATCTCGGCGATCTCCTCCAGCGGCGGCTCGATATCATCGTCGATGCTGGTGATGAACTCCTCGCTGCCCACTTCGATGCCCAGCGCCTCCAGAGAGTCGTAGATGCGGTCCATCTGCTCGCTCTCCAGATCCATCTCGTCCAGCACGTCGCTGACCTCGCTGGAGTCCAGCTTGCCCTTCTTCTTGCCCTTGACCAGCATGTCCCGCAGCTTCTCGTTGGCCATGATCAGCGCCGCGGCGGGCAGAGACGCGATGGTCTTGTCGTCCAGCTTGCCCTTTTCCTTGCTCTTGTCGTCCTCCTTGGTCTCCGCCTCGGCCTGAGACTGCTCGGCCGCCTTGGCCTCCACCTTCTTCTTCTTGTTGTCCTCGGCCAGCAGGGCGTTGGTCATTTCCTCCAGCTCCTGCTTGGTGTACGTCTTATCGGTCATGTGCGCTTTCCTCCATATCGTTTCTTATCTTTAAATGTTTCCATTGCCAACAGCAGGGGATCCACCCCGGAGTCGTCCCGTTTGGTCTGCTCTTCGCGGATCACCCGTATGTAGTCCGCCAGCGCCTGAGACGCGTTGGCGGTGGATTCCGGTTTTTGCAGCAGCGTGGTCAGGTGGCTCATCTCGTCGCCGGACAGCTCCCCCGTCAGCGCCGACAGGCCGCTGCGGTTGCCGCGCTGGTGCCACATGGCGCCGTAAATTTTTCCCAACAGCGGCGAGGAGAACTCCTCCGGCGTCAGGGGCGGCGTGTCCCCGAACAGCGTGGGGTCAAGGTGCAGCAGCCGGATCACGCCCTCCTCCGCCATGGCACTGCGGAGATTGGTATAGCGGCTGCCCCGCTGGGCGGGCTGTACGGTCAGGGCGGGGTTCAGCTCCTGCCGCTCCCGCTTTTTGCGGTCGCTGTAGCGGCGCTTGCGGGCGGCCCGCTCCACCTCCTGCCGCATGGCGTCGGGCGAAAGTCCTGCCGTCTCGGCGGCACGATTGGCGTATACCTCCCGCTCCACGGCGTTGTCCAGCTCGGCAAGCACCTGACTGATCTCGGCGGTGTAGTCGATGCGGCCCTGATCGCTGCGCAGGTCGTACTTGGCGGCCACCTGCGACATACGGAACTCCACGCCGTTCTCGCTGCCGGACAGCAGCCGCTCGAAGGCGGGAGCGCCCTGAAACTTGATGAAATCGTCGGCATCCTGCTTCACATATTCGCCGTCCACCAGCCGCCGGGGCAGCTTCAGTACCCGGACGGTGAACTCGGTGTTGTTCAGCATCTCCAGCGCCCGCTGGGTGGCCAGCTGACCGGCGTTGTCGTTGTCGTAGCACAGCACCAGCTCCTTGGTGTACCGTCCCAGCAATCGAATCTGCTCCGCCGTCAGCGCCGTGCCCATGGAAGCCACCGCGTTGTCGAAGCCCGCCTGATGCAGCGTCACCACATCAAGGTTGCCTTCGCACAGGATCATGTTGGGACGCTTGGTCTTTTTCGCCAGATTCAGGCCGTACAGCACCCGGCGCTTGCTGTACACCGGCGTCTCCGTGCTGTTCATGTATTTCGGCTCCGACTTGTCGATCACGCGGCTGCCGAAGCCCACCACGTCGCCCCGCACATCGATGACCGGCAGCATCAGCCGGTTGCGGAACTTATCGTATAGCCCGCCGTTTTTCCCGTTGACCACCAGCCCGGAGGCCAGCAGCTCCTGCTTGGTGAAGCCCTTGTCTGTCATGGCGCGGAGCAGCGCGTCCCACTGGTCCAACGAAGCGCCCATGCCGAAGCGCACCGCGATGCCGCGCCGTATCTGCCGCTTGTCCAGATACGCCTGCACCGCCGCACCCTGCGGAAGCTGCAGCTGGTCGTAGTACCACCGCGCCGCCGCGCGGTTCAGCTCCAGCACCCGCCGCCGCAGCCGGTCGGCGTTGCTGCGGGCCTCGTCCTCCGCCGGCAGCGGGATGTTGGCCCGCTTGGCCAGGAACTCCACCGCCTCCGGGAACGACAGGCCCTCGATCTCCATGATGAAATTGATGACGCCGCCGCCCTTTTTGCAGCCGAAGCAGTGATAGAACTGCTTGTCCTGCAAAACGTGAAAGGAGGGCGTTTTCTCATTGTGGAAGGGACAGCAGCCCCAATAGCTACCGCCCTTCGGCGTCAGCGCCACGTAGGAGCCCACCACGTCCACAATGTCGTTGCGGGCGATCAGCTCGTCCAAAAAGCTCTGTGAAAACATGGCAATCCCTCCTTTCCGTGCCGCACTGAAATTTTTCCTCGCTTTATTATACGGGATAACTTTCGAATACCCTCTTTTTTTCAACGAATTTTTTCAAAAAACAAAAAATTTTTGTATCCATGCCGGAAGCATGGTGCTATAATAAGAGAAATTGAGCAATTAAGGAGGTACTTTCCTATGAAACGACTCTTTACCGGCGGCCGCGTGGTCAGCGGCAGCGCCGTTGTGGCAGCCGACGTGCTGGTGGACGGCGAGAAGATCGTGTCCGTGGCGCCCCATATCGACGCGCCCGACGCGGAGGTGGTGGACGTGACCGGCAAGCTGCTGCTGCCGGGGTTCATCGACGCCCACACCCACTTCGATCTGGACGTGTGCAACACCACCACCGCCGACGACTTCTACACCGGCAGCCGGGCCGCTCTCCGGGGCGGCACCACCACGGTCATCGACTTCGCCTGCCCCAACAAGGGCGAAAGCCTGCACTACGGGCTGGACCTGTGGCACAAGAAGGCCGACGGCCGCACATTCTGTGACTACGGCTTCCACATGACCATCGACGACTGGAACGAGTCCATCCGGGCGGAGCTGCCGGACATGTTCGCCAAGGGCGTCTCCTCCTTCAAGATGTACATGACCTACCCCGCCATGATGGTGGGCGACCGGGACATGTACTGGGCGCTGAAGGAGCTGAAGGCCCTGGGCGGCATCTGCGGCGTCCACTGCGAGAACGCCGGGGTCATTGACGGTATGATCGCCGAGCGGAAGGACGCCGGACATACCTCCCCCGCCAACCACCCCGTCACCCGGCCGCCCTATCTGGAGGCGGAGGCGGTGAGCCGCCTGCTGCGCATCGCCCAGGCGGCGGATTGCCCGGTCGTCATCGTCCACCTGACCAACCAGGAGGCCCTGAAGGAGGTGGAGCACGCCCGGCAGCGGGGCCAGAGGGTCTATGTGGAGACCTGCCCGCAGTATCTGCTGTTGGACGACAGCGTGTATTTCAATGAGGACTACTCCCAGGCGGCCCGGTACGTCTGCGCGCCGCCCATCCGGGAGAAGGGCCAGCAGGCCCTGCTGTGGAAGGCCCTGCGCCGGGGGGAGATCCAGACCATCTCCACGGACCACTGCTCCTTCACCCTGGCGCAGAAGGACGCGGGCCGGGGCGACTTCACCAAAATCCCCGGCGGCCTTCCCGGCGTGGAGACCCGGGGCGAGCTGATCTACTCCTACGGCGTGGCCACCAGGCGTATCAGCCTAGGCCGCATGTGCCGCGCCCTCAGCGAGAATCCCGCCCGGCTGTACGGCCTGTTCCCCCGGAAGGGCCAGCTCCGCCCCGGCAGCGACGCGGACATCGTGGTATACGACCCCGGCGCCAGCCACGTCATCCGGGCCGACGACTGCGTGGCCAACGTGGACTACAACCCCTATGAGGGCTTCGTCACCGCCGGCGGCATCCGGCAGGTGTGGCTCCGGGGCAGCCTCGCCGTGGAGGGCGGCAAGGTCCTGGACGAGACGCCCCAGGGCCGGTATATGGTCCGCGGCAAATGCAGCTTATAAAAAAGCCCCCGGCCGTCTGGCCGGGGGCTTTCCCATCCCCGCCGCCTGTCCCGCGGGCGCCGCTGAAGGACCTTTGAAAAAAATCTCCGCATCTTCGCAACACAGGCGCCCTTTTCCCGCTCTATATAGGTGAAAGCGCTTTTCGGGAGGTGATGGTGTGACGGACCAGGAGATCATAGACCTATTTTTCGCCCGCAGCGAGCAGGCTCTGGACGCGGTCCAGCGGAAATACGGCGCCTGGTGCCGGCGTATCGCCGAAAACATCCTGGGCGGACCGCAGGACGCGGAGGAATGTCTCAGCGACTGCTGGCTGCTGCTGTGGAACGCCATTCCTCCCGCAAGGCCGGAACACTTTCAGGGCTATCTTGGCGCCGTGGTGCGCAACCGGGCGCTGCTGCTCCGCTCCCGCCGGGCCCGCGGGCCGGACACCGTGGAGCTGGCCGCTCTGGAGCTGGCGGACTGCCTGCCGCCCCAGGACGGCCCGGAGCGCCGGGCGGAGGCGGCGGAGCTGGGCCGGGCCATCTCCGCCTTTCTGGAAAGCCAGCCCCAGGCGGTGCGGACGGTCTTCCTCCGGCGGTACTGGTACGCCGACAGCGCGGCGGCCATCGCCGCCCGGCTGGGCTGGTCCCAGGTCAGGACCCGCAGCGCGCTGTTCCGGGCCCGCAAAAAACTGAAAGCCTATTTGAAGCAGGAGGGTTTTCTATGAGCGATATGCGCATGATGGAGGCCATGGGCTTCGTGTCCCCCGCATTGGTGGAACGGGCGGAGTGCTCCCCCGCCAAAGGACGGCGCCGCCTCCCCCGCGCGGCGGCCATCGCCGCTTGCCTGTGTCTGGCGCTGGCCGGCACCGCCCTGGCGGGAGAGGCGCTCCTCGGTGTCCGCGTCTCCGATTTTTTCACCGGGTTTTGGGATGACGGCACGGAGCGGGCCTACTCCGGCTTCACCATCGAGGGCGGCATCACCTTTCTCCCGGTGGAGGATCTGTCGGAGGAGGCCCGCTCCCAGGCGATGGAAGCACCCCAAACCTCCCAACTCCTCCCCTTCCTCTCCTGGGATGACGCCGAGGACTATTTCGGCCTGGAACTGCAGAACAACGCCCTTCTGGATCAGGGCCATCAGGCCAACCGCTACTACTCCAAGGGCTGGGAGCGCCGCTACCCCTGCGCCGCCTGGCTGGCCAGCGACACCAAAGGCCCCACGGCCATCGACCTGTCCGCCCTGTACGAGCTGGAAAATAGCGTCCGCGTGGAGGTCCGCGCCACAGTGTACACGGAACGCATGGACTATGTGGAGGTCCCGTCCCGCATCAACTTCTACCCGGACGGCAGCGATTTTACCCAAGAGGACTACACCACCCCCGACGGCCTGGAGGCCAGCATCCTGGAAATCGCTCCGCCCTCCGGCAAACCAGTTCAAACGCAGCCGTACTACATCGCCGTTTTCACGCTGAACGGGGCCCTCTTCCAGGTGGAGGCGGACTGCGCCTCCAACCCCGCCCGGGCTCTGGAGTCCCTGAAGGAGGTCCTGGACGCCTTCCAATGACCGCAGAAAGAGCCGGTGTGATTTTCATCACACCGGCTCTTTTTATGTTTCGAACTTACTCTCCCCAGACGACATCCACAATGACGCCGTCCTTGATCTCGATAAACTCGCTCTTCAAAATGTAGTCCGTCTTGCCGATGCGGACCTCCTGGTCGCCCACCTTGGTGGTCATCACCTCGGCGGTGGGGGTCTCGGTCTCGGCGGTGAAGAGCAGCGTGGTGTGGGTGGGGTCCTCCACCCAGTTGCCGCCCGCGTCCAGCACGTAATACGGCTCCTGCTCCACGGACACGATCTCGCCGCCCACCAGGGCGCCGGAGGCCATCAGCGGGGAGGGCAGGTGAGCCTTGCAGTTCTCATACAGCTCCGCCGGGACGCCCTCGGCCCGGACAGTGAAAGTGACCTTGGTCATTGCCCGCTCGGCGGTGACCGTGTCGTTGGGCCCCAGCAGCTTCCAGCCCACAAGGACCAGCACCGCCAGGATCAGGATGACGGCGATGATGTCGACGACGTTGAACTTTCCAATGCGCTTTGCTTTTTGTTCCATGCTTTCCTCCAAAACGGGCGGCGCCCGGTTTTCTCTTGTTGTGGACAATGTTCGTGGAATATTGTATAATATTTTCCGCGATTCCACAAGGACTTTTTTGTAAAGAGAGGCTTTTCCATGAAAGTCATCCACCTCATCAGCGGCGGCGACTCCGGCGGCGCCAAGACCCATGTGCTGAGCCTGCTGCAAAATTTGAATAAAACCATCACCGCCCAGCTGGTGTGCTTCCGGGACGGCCCCTTCGCCGAGGAGGCCCGACAGATGGGTATTCCCACGGAAATTATGGGCGGCAACCACATCTTCCGCGTCCAGCGGCGGCTGGCGGACTACATCCGCCGGGGCGGCTACCAGGTCATCCACTGCCACGGCGCCCGGGCCAACATGATCGGCGCCATGCTGCGCAGAACCACCGGGCTGCCGGTGGTCAGCACCGTCCACAGCGACTACAAGCTGGATTACATGGGCCGTCCCCTGAGCCACCTGACCTTCGGCACCATCAACGCCTGGGCCCTGCGGAAGCTGGACTACCGTATCGGCGTGTCCGACGCCATGGTGAATCTGCTGATTGACCGGGGCTTTGCGCCGGACCATTTCTATGCCATCTATAACGGCATTGACTTCACCCCCGCCCCCGACCAGGGGGACCGCCTGCCCTACCTGCGGAGCCTGGGGGCCGACGTGGACGAGGACAGCGTGGTGGTGGGCATCGCCGCCCGGCTGAACCCTGTCAAGGACATGTCCACCCTGATCCGTGGCTTTGCCGCGGGCTTCGCCCAGTGCCCCCGGCTGCGGCTGGTTATCGCTGGAGACGGCGAGGAGAAGGACAAACTTACCGCCCTGGCCCGGGAACTGGGCGTGGAAAGGCAAGTGACGTTCGCCGGGTGGATCAGCGGCGGCATGGACCGCTTTTACAGCGCCCTGGACATCAACGCCCTGACGAGCCTGTCCGAGACCTTCCCCTACGCCCTGACGGAGGGCGCCCGCTTCCACCTGGCCACGGTGGCCACCGCCGTGGGAGGCATCCCCTACCTCATCGACGCCGATGTCAACGGCTGCCTGTTCGCCCCCGGCGACTGGGAGGCCCTGGGCCGGAACCTGGCCGCCCTGGGCAATGACGACGCTCTGCGCCGCCGCCTGGGCGAAAAGCTGTACGAGAAGGCTTCCACCCAGTTCTCCATCCAGAAGACCGTGGACACCCAGCTGCGCATCTACGAGGAGATCATCCGCCGTCACAGCCGCCTCCAGCAGAAGCGGGACGGCGTGGTCATCTGCGGCGCCTACGGCCGGGGCAACGCCGGGGACGACGCCATTCTGGAGGCCATTCTGGAGGAGATGCGCTCCATCGACCCGGACATGCCGGTGCTGGTGCTGAGCAAGGATCCGAAGGCCACCCGCCTTGCCTACCGGGTCCGCTCCGTCAGCCGCATGGACCTGCCTGCCTGGCACCGGGCCATGCGCCACACGAAGCTCTATATCAACGGCGGCGGCAGCCTGATCCAGGACGTGACCTCCCGCCGGTCCCTGTGGTTCTACCTCCACAACATCCAGAGCGCCAAGCGCTGCGGCTGCAAGGTGCAGATGTACGGCTGCGGTATCGGCCCCGTCACCCGGGAAAACCATCGGAAGCTGGCCGCCAGGGTGCTGAACCAGAATGTGGACGTTATCACTCTGCGGGAGCCGGACTCCCAGGCGGAGCTGCGGACCATGGGCGTTACCAAGCCGGAGATCCTGCTGACGGCGGACCCGGCCCTGACCCTGCGGCCCGCCTCTGACGATGAGACGGACAGCATGCTGCTCCGGGCGGGAATCCCGCCCCAGGGCCGGTATATCTGCTTCGCCCTGCGGCGCTGGAAGGGCTTTGAGGAAAAGGCCCCTCTCTTCGGCGCGGCGGCAAAGTACGCTTATGAGACCCACGGCCTGACCCCGGTGTTCGTGGCGGTGGAAAAGCACCTGGACCCGGTTGCCGCCCAGCTGGCGGCCCGTGGGCTGGACATTCCCCACTATTTCCTGGACGACGCCGGGAGCGCCGGGACCATCATCGGCGCCCTCAGCCGGATGGAGGTGGTGGTTTCCATGCGGCTCCACGCCCTGATCTTCGCCGCCGGACAGGGGATTCCCCTGGCGGGCGTGGTGTACGATCCCAAGGTGTCCGCTTTCCTGCGGTACATCGGGCAGGAGAATTTCACGGACCTGGACGCCCTGACAGCGGAAAACCTCCAGTCCATGATCGACCGGGCGGCGGCCCAGGCCGCCCATCCCGAGGCCCAGGCGGCCGCCGTGGAGCGGCTCCAGCAGATGGAGCAGCGAAACGTGGAGGTGGCCCGACGGCTGCTGGAGGCGTGATAGGCTCTCCTCCACGCAGACTATGCGCGCAAAGCTCCCCGGCTGCACGGCAGCCGGGGAGCTCCTATTACCCGGGGCCTCATTCCCCGTCCTTTTTCTTCAGACTCCACTTGGGCAGCTTCCGCTCCGTCTCCTCCTGGATGCCCTCCAGCGTCATGCGGAGGTTGCTCTTGAACAGCAGCCCCACGAAGTTCCAAAGGCCGTCCCGGGTCTCCCTGTTCAGATCCTTCATGGCCTTCACCATGGCCCCCGCCGCCTTGAAGCTGTCCGCTTTCAAATCCGTCAGCGTCACCGCGCCGGAGGCGGTCAGCACGTCGAACAGGGCGGTGACGAACTTCTCCCGCTCCTCCACCGGCATGGCGTGGACCAGCTCCCGCAGGGCCTGGTCGCAGAGGTGGGCCTGGGGCGTCACCTGCCGCAATTTGACAAAGCGGTTCCCCAGCACCTGCCAGGAGAAGCCGTCATGCTGCATAAATCCCTTCTGGTCGCTGTCCACCACCTGATAGGTCTCCTCGTGCTCCAGCAGCATCCCCACCACGGAGGACTTGGGCACGATGGAGTGGATGCGGTCCTCCACCCGCCGGTGCTCCGGCAGGTCCAGAATGGCGTCGTGGAAGCCGGGGCCGTCGTTGGACCACACATCGATGATCCGCCGCTGCACCGTGGCGGGGCAGAACACGGCGGCATACACCGCCAGATTGCCGCCCTTGGAGTGGCCCCCCAGCCGCAGCTTCACCCGGGGAAACTGCTTCGCCGCGCCCTTCACGTACTCCATGGCCTTCTTCTGGGCCGGGACCTCCGGCATACAGGCCAGCTCGAAGTCCTCCTTCCAGCCCGCCAGGGTGTCGTCCGTGCCCCGAAAGGACAAGTACACGCCGCCGTCCCCGGTCTCCACGGCCAGGGCCGCGAACTGCTCGCCCTTCCCCACGTCCAGCCAGTCCACAAAGCAGTTGAGCTTCATGTCCCGGAAGCGGTTTGACATCGCCATCTTCCGCAGCATGTCCGGGATGGCGCTGGGCACCAGAACGCCCATGTCGATCTTCTCCCCCGCCGGGAAGCGGGTGAAAAAGGCCTCCGCCGCCTGGCGCAGATTCACGCTCTCCCCCTCGCCGGGGGCGGGCACGATGTCCCTGAAGTCCACAAAGGACAGCTCCGCCAGAATCAGGTTGTCCACCTCGTTAAAGGGCGACTGGTCCAGGGTCAGGTCCCCCCGCCAGTCCAGATAGTCCAGAAGATTTGCCATGGACGTCCTCCTTCCGATGATTCCCTATTATAACGGTTATTTTCCCCGGAAACAAGAGGTCTAACCGCGGTCCGCCTCTCATAAAATGCACCATCACGACCGAGAGGTGGACAACATGACGATTCTGACCCGAAACGAGGTGCTGCTGGAGGGTTCGCCCCTGGCGGCGCCGGAGTGGTCCCACGAAAATCACGGCACCCGGTTCTACCGCCTGTTCCTCCAGGTGCCCCGGCTGTCCGGCACGCCGGACACCCTGCCGGTGCTGCTGCGCGGGGACCTGCTCCCCCAGGTGGGGGAGGACCCGCTGCGGATCCGGGGGCAGCTGCGCTCCTTCAACAACCGCAGCGGCGTGGGGAACAAGCTGGTTCTGACCGTGTACGCCCTGGATATCCAGCCGGGCCTGGGGACGCCCTGCAACCAGATCACCCTGTCCGGCGCCCTGTGCAAGCCGCCCATCTTCCGCCGGACGCCCCTGGGCCGCAGCATCTGCGATCTGATGCTGGCCTCCCCCCGGCGCTACGGTCGGGCGGACTACCTACCCGTTATCGCCTGGGGGCAGCTGGCGGTGCGGGCCAGCCAGCTGCAGGTGGGGGACGCCCTGACGCTGGAGGGCCGGGTACAAAGCCGTACATACCACAAGGTCACGGAGGCGGGCACGGAGGAGCGCATCGCCTACGAGGTGTCCATGATGCACCTGCTGGAGCACGATGGCCCACCGGAGATGTGAAAAAGGAACGGCGTAAAAATACGCCGTTCCTTTTTTGCGTCCTGAGCCGTGAAGCCTCACTTGGTCGGGAATCCAAAGGTCCCCCGCATCTCGAAGAGAAACGCCAGAAAGCTCCTGGGATAGGGGATGAAGCTTCCGTCGTCCACCATGGCCAGCAGCTCCTCCAGCGTCACCCAGCGGACGGCGCTGACCTCTTCGGCCTGGAGGGTCAAGGCGCTGATGTCCACGTCCCGCTCCACCACGAAGAAGTCGTCGAAGCCCCCGGCGAAGTTCACCGTCAAGGTGGGCCGCACGCCGGCCAGGTCCAACGGATAGCCCAGTTCCTCCCGGACCTCCCGCTCCGCGCCCTGACGGGTGGTCTCGCCGGCGTCCACGCCGCCGCCCACGGATACGTCCCACAGCCCCGGCCAGATGTGCTTGTTCGCCGTCCGCCGCTGGATTAGCAGGCGGCCCTGCCGGTCAAACAGGCACACGTGGACCACGATCCGCAGCTCGCCGGGTCCCTTTTTCCCGTAGCGCTCCGCCGTTTTGCCCAGCGGCGCCCGGTTTTCGTCGTAAAGGTCTACCAATTCCATCTGCTGTTCTCCTCACTGCCGCCGCGCGGTCTGGTAATCGTCGCCCCGGCGGTAGAAGGGGCAGGCGTCGTTGGAGCCGCGCAGGAAGCGCTCCATCTCGTCCTCATCCAGGTCCATCGTGCAGTAATACGCGTCCAGCTCGTCGTCGTAATCGTAGTGGACGCACTCCTCACAGTTCACCGCCATGGGCATCACCTCTAAATCCGTATCGCATAAATTCCGTCCACATCCAGACGCTGTTCCATCACCAGCTCCTCCAGCGCCTCCCGGGCGGAGGGCGGCGCCGCCCAGCACATGCCGCACCCAGCGGTGATGCTGCGGGGCACGGGGATGAGCCGCCCCTGCAGGTTCCGGGCCTTGCAGGCTCGCTCCATAGCCATGGCCCCGGTGGTGGTGCGGAAGGTCACCACGCACTTCTCCGTCTTCTCCCGCATGTCACAGGGCCTCTTCCGCCAGGACGCGGACGGCCTCCGCCGCCGCGTCCGTCTCCGCCTCCGTGTTGGCCCAGCCCCAGGAGAACCGGACGGCCCCCTGGTTCGTGGTGCCCAGCGCCCGGTGGAGCCGGGGCGCGCAGTGGGCCCCGGGACGGGTGGCGATGCCGAACCGCTCCGCCAGCTCGTCGGAGACCTCCGACGAATCCAGGTCCGCGATATTCAGCGTCACGATGGGCGCCCGCTCCGCCGCGTCAAAATCACCGTACGCCCTGACGCCCGGCAGATCCCGGACGGCCTGGTAAAACCGCCGGGCCAGCCCCGCCTCGTGGGCGCGGACGGCGTCCAGGCCCGTCCTCTCCAGATAGTCCAGCGCCGCGCCCAGGCCGGCGATGCCATGGCTGTTCAGCGTCCCGGCCTCCAGCCGGGTGGGGTACTCCTGCGGCTGGGTCTCCAGAAAACTCTGGACGCCGGTGCCGCCCACGGCGAAGGGGCGGATATCCACGCCCTCTCCCACGCACAGCCCGCCGGTGCCCTGGGGCCCCAGCAGGCTCTTGTGGCCGGTGAAGCACACCACGTCGACGCCCAGCGCCGCCATGTCGATGGGGAACACCCCCGCCGTCTGGGAGGCGTCCAGGATGAACAGCAGCCCGTGGGCGCGGCAGAACGCCCCCACCCGCCCGATGTCCACCATGTCCCCCGTCAGGTTGGAGGCATGGGTGCAGACCACCGCCCGGGTGTTGGGCCGCAGCAGCTTTTCAAAATCGCTATAGTCGATTTGTCCCTGGCGGTCGGCCGGCACGAAGTCCACCGCCGTCCCCCCCGCCCGCAGGCGGTACAGAGGCCGCAGGACGGAGTTGTGCTCCAGGTCCGTGGAGATCACATGATCCCCCGGCCCCAGCAGGCCGCTGATGGCGATGTTCAGCGCCATGGTGGAGTTGGGCGTAAAGGCCACACGGTCCGCCCGAGGGCAGCCGAACAGGTCCGCCAGCTGCTGCCGGACGCCGTAGACCGTCCTGGCAGCGGACAGGGCGTCGCCGTGGACGCCCCGGCCACAGTTGCCGTAGCTGCTCATGGCCGCGGCCACGGCCTCTGCCACGCCGGGGGGCTTGGGCCGGGTGGTGGCGGCGTTGTCCAGGTAGATCACGGCTTGACCACCTTGCCCGCGCCGGCCAGCTTCTCCACGATGCTGTACATATTGGTGACGCCTCCCACCGCCAGTTTCTCCGTCAGGCCGTAGAAGTTCAAGCAGGTGCCGCAGGTCAGGATCTCCACCCCCTGGGCCTCCATGCTCTTCAGGTCCTCCAGGGAGTCGCTGCCCTCCACGGTCAGCTTCGCGCCGCCGTTGTAAAACAGGATGGTCTTCGGCAGCGTGGGCAGCTGGCTGACGGCGAACAAAAAGCCCTTCATCAGCGTCCGGCCCAACTCCTCGCTGCCCCGGCCCATGGCGTCGGTGTCCACCGCCACCACCAGATCGCCCCGCTGGTCCGGCACGCAGGCCAGTTCCGGCTCCTCCACCGGCGCGTCACCGACGGGGGCCGTCACCTCCACGGTGACCACGAACGCCTTCTCCCCCCGCTTTTCCGCCTTGGAGGCCAGGTGATGGCCCGCCGCCATCCGCGTCAGGTTCTGAACGGCGATCTCATTGTCCACATGGACCTCCAGCGTTCCGGGCTCGGTCATCTCCCGCAGGGCACGGGTGGCCTTGACCACCGGGATGGGGCACTGCTCGCCAATGGCGTTCACAATGATGTTCCGCATAGATCTTCCTCTTTCTCCGCCGGGGCGGTGTTTTTCTTTATTGTACCGCCGGGACGGGCGGAAAACAAGGGATTGTTTTTTCCAAAGGACATCGCCGCGCGGAAATTCCCACCAAAGCATGCTCCCTTTCAGCTGGAAATCCCGTGCAGTTTGCCGTTTCTTGGCAAATTCCTTGACAGGCGGCGCAAAAAGCTCGTAAAATAGTACACGATTTCGGGCTGTACGGTCCGTCCTACACTGAAAGATTCGAGGTCCCGCCTATGAAAACACCGTTTGTGACGAAAGACCAGCTGGAGGCTATCGCCGCCCAGTACCCCACCCCCTTCCACATCTATGACGAGCGGGGCATCCGGGAGAACGCCCGCCGCCTGAAAGCCGCTTTCGCCTGGAATCCCGGCTATCGGGAGTACTTCGCCGTGAAAGCCACCCCCACCCCCGCCATTCTGAAGCTTTTGAAGGAAGAGGGCTGCGGCTGCGACTGCTCCTCCGAGGCGGAGCTGCTGATGGCGGAGAAGTGCGGTGTCATCGGAGAGAGTATCATGTTCTCCTCCAATAATACCCCCGCCTGTGAGTTCCAGCTGGCGGACCGCCTGGGCGCCATCATCAACCTGGACGACCTGACCCTGGTGGACTTCCTGGAGCAGTCCATCGGCAAGATCCCCGGGAAGATCTGCTGCCGCTACAATCCCGGCGGCGTGTTCACCCTGGGCGAGACCCGGGAGGGCTTCCAGGTCATGGACAACCCTGGCGACGCCAAATACGGCATGACCCGCGCCCAGATCGCCGAGGCTTTCCAGCGCCTGTCCGCCATGGGCGCCAGGGAGTTCGGCATCCACTCCTTCCTGGCCTCCAACACCCTCTCCAATGAGTACTACCCCGCCCTGGCCCGCATCCTGTTCCAGCTGGCGGTGGAGCTGAAGGAGGAGACCGGCGTCCACATCACTTTCATCAACCTCTCCGGCGGCGTGGGCATCCCCTACCGCCCCGAGCAGCCCGCCAACGACATCGCCGTCATCGGCGAGGGCGTGCGGAAGGCCTATGAGGAAATTCTGGTCCCCGCCGGCATGGGCAACGTGGCGCTGTACACAGAGCTGGGCCGCTTCATGCTGGCCCCTTACGGCCACCTGGTCACCCGGGCCACCCATGAAAAGCACATCTACAAGGAGTATATCGGCGTGGATGCCTGCGCCTGCAACCTGATGCGCCCCGCCATGTACGGCTCTTACCACCACATCACGGTGATGGGCAAGGAGAACGCCCCCTGCGACCACAAGTACGACGTGGTGGGGAGCCTCTGCGAGAACAACGACAAGTTCGCCATCGACCGGATGCTGCCCAAAATAGACATGGGCGACCTGCTGGTCATCCACGACACCGGCGCCCACGGCCACGCCATGGGCTACAACTACAACGGCAAGCTCCGCTCCGCCGAGCTGCTGCTGAAGGAGGACGGCTCCGTGGAGCTGATCCGTCGGGCGGAGACCATGGAGGACTACTTTGCCACCTTGGTGTGGTGAACCATTCGGGAAATATCAAAGGAGCACCTGGTACGTTCCAGGTGCTCCTTTTGCTTTGCTGTGCTCAGGTCTGGTCCTCGGCGGTGAAGTAGACGAAGTAGACGTCTCCCTCGCTGCCGTCGTCGAACTGTTCCAGGTGGGAGATGGAGAAGTCCACGTGGTCCGCCGGCACCTCGTACACCAGCACGCCGCCGCGCTCCGCGTTCACACCCAGATTATATGTACCGGGCAGCTGCTCGTCGCTGACGGGATCCAGCTCCTCCCCGGTCTCCATGTCAATGGTGATGGGATAGCCGTAATCCTCGTCGCCGTCTCCCCACTGGATCTGGAAATCGGTGTCGTACATCTCAATGCTCTTTTGGAAGGTGTTCTTCACCGTTACATCCGCCACCAGCAGAACATTGCCGTCCACCGGGACATAGCCCTCATACTCCGTGCAGAGATACGCGCTGTTGACCGTGAAGTCGAAAAAATAGGTCTCCATCGTGTCGCCGACTCGACCCTCGCTGGACGCCTGCCCGCTGCCGCCGCAGCCTGCCAGAGCCAGCGCCAAAACCATCGCCAGAAATACAGCACACATTCTTTTCATTGTTTTCTCCTCCATTGCTTCTGATATGTTTATTGGATCGCGGCTTCCGCGGTCTCCACACCGCCGTCGGCACACGCCGCCCGGCCGTCACCGGGTGGGGATGATCTCGATCCAGTACCCGTCCGGGTCGCTGATGAAGTAGATGCCCATGGCGGGATTCTCATAGCAGATGCAGCCCAAAGCGTCGTGGCGGGCGTGGGACGCGGCGAAGTCCTCCGCCTGCATGGCCAGGTGGAACTCGCACTCCCCCAGGTCGTACTTCTGGGGATGGTCCCGCAGCCAGGTCAATTCCAGGCGGAAGTCCGTCTTCCCGTCCCCAAGGAACACGATGATAAAGCTTCCGTCCTCCGCCTCCTTCCGGCGCACCGGCTCCAGGCCCAATGCATCCTTGTAAAACCGGATGGACCGTTCCAGATCGCTCACGTTGAAATTAAAATGATTGAATGTCAGCATTGCTCTCACCTCGTCGATAGTATAGCACGTTTCGCGGGCCGCCACAATAGACATTTTTCTGACTGCAAACCCACCAGACGCAAAAAAGCTCCCCCGGACGGCTGTCCGGGAGAGCCTTGTCAGGCCGCTTTTCAAGCTTGTATATCAAAGCTAGACGGCGCACTCACTGTGCTTTCGCCAGCTTTTCTGCCAAAATTCGTTCTTTCAGGATCGGATAGACCTCATAGATATCACTGATGCTGTATGTGGGCTTCACATCCCTGGGCACATCCTTGTCGCGGGATGCCGTCAGATGGGAATGAATGTGGAACGTCACGCCGAAGCCCACTCTCTGGGGGCCGATGACATCCCGGGAAAACGTATCGCCCACATAGGCGCAGGCAGACGGGTCAGACTGCACCTGATTCAGGGACACGCGGAAGATATTGGGATCCGGCTTGCGGTAGCCGGTAACGGAGGACAGCGTCACATCCTGGAAGTAATCCCGGATGCCGTACTCCTTCAAAATCGCGAACACCTGGTACAAACTGGCGGTATTGCTGATGACGCCCAGCTTCATGCCCAGGCCCTTCAGCCCTTCCAACATCTCCACAACGCCGGGACGAAGGGTGCGGTGGTAGTAGGTGACCTCCCACATGTGGGCCAGCTCCTCCGCGAAGGGCTTCACGGTTTCAAAATCCAGGCCGAAGTCCGTCAGGACATAATTGCCCCAGATCTCCTCCGGCTTCAATTCACGGTTCGTGGGGGCGCGGTACGCTGCGTAACGGTCCCAGCCGTCCGCCAGCTTTTTGACGGCGGTGGGAATATCCACGGACACCTCGATCCCCTTCTCACGAAGGATACGAAGGACCTCGCGGGCGGAAGCTTCGCGGCTGGCGTCATCGGTGTAGATGTCCTCCAGTGTTCCGCCCATATCAAATAATACGGTATCGATCATAGTCTCACTGCCTTTTCTTAAGCTCTGCCGCGGGCGCAACAGGGGGCTTATTTTTCCAGTATCGGTAGTACAGGAACATGGACGAGCCGCCGCCCACAACAAGCGGAGGCAGCACAAACATTGCGAAAAACTGCAGGGCCATCAGCCGGACCTCCCGGTCGCCGTCCGAATAGATCAGCAGCGTAATGAGGCAGGCCAGCAGCAGCAACAGCATCCACAGATACGCCGCCGGCAGCAGCCGCTTTTCCGTCCTGGATAAAAACCAGGTCAGGCCGCAGACCGCCGCGCCGATCACCGTGGGCACCAGCGCCTCCACCAGATTCACAACAGCGGTGGGCATACCGGCGGTCAGCGCGTCCAGCGGGTCCAGCAAAAAGAAGAACAGCACGCCGTAAACGGCAATGAACACCCAACAAAGGCAGAAGGAGTACAGCAGCAGCGTACTCTTCACCTTTCCGTTTTCCGTCATCTGGAATGCGGACCAGAAGCTCTCCGCCGCCTTTGTGACCTTCTTGTTATACTCCTGCTCCTGGATAGGGTTTCTTCCTGGCATGGGGTTCCTCCTTTTGAAAAGGGCGGGCGGCCAGC
>OIYT01001377.1_pt1 | contig 17461 bp, 17 predicted proteins | sample 1588201 | NCBI WGS metagenome assembly OIYT01 (sample SAMN03283260) | human gut metagenome | biome: human-associated habitat; material: feces | host: Homo sapiens | place: USA | collected 2013
CCGCCAAAAATAGCGGCTATGAAGCCGCCCACAAGTCCTGCAATTGTACAAAGTGTTTCTTTCATTTTCAGCCCTCCATAATTTTGATAGATTTGATTTTTGGGTGTGTATTATCGGATACGCCAATCCATGCAACATAATACTCGCCTGCAGGAATACCAGAACAAGAAATTAACGTGGTGATGTAATTAACGGAATACAGCCATTCAAATGGAATCTTGTGGCAGTCATTATTCTTGATTTTCTCAAAAACAAAGTCAGCGATAGGTGTATCCTGTGACCTGCCGTCAGGTGAAATAAAGCACAGTTCGCTGTCAGAATTTGCACCGGCAAGATATTCCAGAAGCACCTTGCTATTCGGAGTTATTTTTACAAGGTTACAAAATGCGGACTGAATCGTTACACCCCAGTTGAACACGACAGAGCTATAATTCAGTGCAAAATAGGTGTTTTCACTGCAAAAATCGGGGTACTGCTCCACAAACCGCATAAACGGATATGTGCCATTGTTGACCATAAAAACAAGGCTGTTATCGTACTTTTCGAATACATCGCTGCCAGAAGAAAACAGCGTAACAGCGTTGTTTCCGTTTGTGATTTTTGATTCCAAAATTGTAATTCTGTTCTCTAAATTCAAAATCGCATCGTTCTGATTCTGCTGGTCATACTGAGTAGAATCACGGAGCTGCTGTAATTCAGTATCTACTTCGGAAATTTTATCCCATTTTGCAATTTTCGCAGATGTTAAGCTATTGAGCAGCGTCAGATTATGATGCCAGTGAGCCTGCGACACAACAGGCTCGACAGAATCCTTGACCGCCTGAATTTCGCTGTTTACGGTGTCTCCAAAGGAAGTAAGGTCGTTTTCTACCGTCTGAAATTTCGATTCGACCAGCTTTTGTGTCTCTACTCTGGTGACATAGGGCGAGAGGTCAGGGGCGGAAGATAAAACTTTATCCTCCACGATTTTTAGAACCTCTACTCTTGTGATATACGGCGATAAATCGGGAGTTATGGATTGCAGCCACTCCTCTTCAGAGCCTGTAAATCCATTTTCTACAGCAACTTCATAGGCGGATAAACCGTTTTGTCCGTCTACACCATCTTTACCATCAGTACCGTTGATTCCATCCTTACCGGGCAAACCGTCAGCACCTTTCAGACTTTCAAGCCAATCTGAAACCGTCCCGACAAAGCCGTTTTCCTTGGCGATTTCATACGCTGAAAGTCCGTCCTTGCCGTTCACACCAGCCTGAATTTCAGCGATTTTCTGCAAAAGCTGCGTGTACAGATCAGGCGTTGGAGGTATGGGTGTATCATCGTCTCCAACGAATCCCGATTCACGGATATTGAGTGTCACAGGCACAGTGGTTGCTCTCACTGTTGTATCGGATTCCGCATCATATCCGAAAACCGACATTTTCACAGCACCTACATGAAGCTCCGCAGGCAAATGGCAGGAAGTACCGTCAAATCCAAGAACAATGCTGTAAATTTCATCGCACTGCGAGAACTGCACCACCTTGTGAAACTTTTTCCAGTCACCGTCAAAAACGAATTTCAGGTTCACGAATGCAATCTGATGGTCGGCAATGACATCTCGTTCCAGAACTTCGATTTTTTGCTGTTTTACGAGGAATTTCCACATTAATCACGCACCTCCGTCCATTCACTATTCTCAGCATCCCATTCCATGTACCCGTCAAGGCACTGGATTTTAGTAAGGTTTGTTGTACTGATTGAGCCACTGTGTGAGTCCCAATTACTGCGTTTTGTGACAGCCACCCATTCTGCAAGGCTTCCTTCGTATGTGATCTCTGTGAGAGAACGGCAATAGTTGATCCAGTGAGACTTGATTTCCGTTACTGTATTGGCAAGCGTAACATTTCTCAAATTATTGCAGTTGACAAACAGAAACTGGCTGATAACAGGAGCTTCATAGCGAACTGTCGTCAGATTTGCACAAGCGGAAAAGACACGCTCTCCGATTGTAGAAACTGTCGCAGGAACAGTAACCTCTGTGAGCCTGTTTCCTGCAAAAGCACAGCTGCCGATTTCTGTCACACTGCTTGGAATTGTTACAGTTTTCAAACCGTGCGTAATTGTCGGAGTTGCCATTTCATCCGGATGGGGATAAAAGGCAAATCTACCGATTTTTGTGAGCGTCGTCGGCAGCGATACCGTTTCCAGAGCATCGCAGTAGCGGAAAGCATAATCGCCTATATCTGTAATTCCTTCAGACACAACAATATTTTTGATGTTCTGATTGTTGAAGAATGGAGAATCGATGTGCGGTGTTTCCAATGGAGAGTCATAATCATACATATCGCCCGTACCACGCAGGAGCAGTCTGCCGTTGGAGTACAGAACATAGTAGATATTCTCACCGCACTCACAAGTTTCGATGATGTCACCGGTGAGGTCATCGACTTTGGTTTGAAGAACATCAATCTTGTTTGTGAGTTCTTTAACTGTCTTGCTATAGTCCGAAATTTCGGCTAAAACCTGTGCAAACTGTGCCTGCATTTCTGTCACTTTGCACTTACCGAGAATACACCTGCAATATCCACAAACATTGCTGTCCTCACGATAATCGTACCAGTCGAACTTGCTCAGCGAAGTCGCACCAACATTCAGACGAACAGCATAAAGCAGAAGTCTTGTGCGGTTTTCATTGGTTGGAATTACTGGCAAGGCTGGATTTTCAGCAGGTGTGCTGGGAATAATCTCCAATCTGACAGCACGGACGCTTTCAGAAGTGTCGCACACGATTGCAATTGAAACATATCGCGGCAGGCTTTCATCCTGATATTCCGTTAAGTCAATGCTGTAACGTGAATCGTTGACGAAATAATGACCATTTATCCATGCTTTTCCACGTCCAAGAATCACTTTTAATCCCGTACTTGCGGCAGTCAAAGAAAAGCAATCGCCGTAAGTGTCAAGGATTCCATTGCAGATGATGCTCGACAAATAGGTCGTAAAATCCTCTGCTGTGTACGTTCTGTCAAGCCCTTTTGAGTTGAAAAATCCGCTGTAAAAAGCCATAAAATCACTCCTTAAAAGTCGGTGTGAGATTCCGTCCATTCTGATCGAAACTCTCAATCATGCCGATAATCTGTATTTTATTCTGTCGCAGACCGAATCTGCGGTGTTCAACGGTTACATAATCACCGACAAAATAATCGGAATTATACCAAAACTGCGTGGACTGTACCGCTATCTGCGATTCAGATGCAGTGAGTGGAAGAACGATTTTTTCCTTGCCTCGTTCTTTCAGAAGTTCGATGTATTCATCATCGGAAATCGGCTTTGTTTCGCCGTTTTCCTGCTGTTCGTCAGCCATGTCTTTTGCATCCACATAGACCTCAAAACGCTCTAAAAAAGACGGCTCGTCACCGTCAAAATAAGTCGTTCGCTTACGCTCTTCACCTTCGCCTTTTCCCAGTATATAGGCAAAATTTCGTTGTTCAGAAATGTCGGAGAAATACATAAACGACAGCAAATTTGTGTATCCGTCCGAGAAAATAATGTGGGGATTATCATCCTGCAAAATGCTCCTGTCAGCACCTTGTGAAAGCTCAAAAATCAGCTTAAAACAGCCGTTTTTCTCGTCATGCAAGCGGATATTTGCAGTGCCACCGATCTTCTCACAAATGGTATAGATCCACTCCATTAAATTGGCATAACTGACCTGCAACTTAGCTTTTTGTTCCCAGCAATCACTGCTGACTGAACCTAATGAAAGCCCGATAATTCGGCGAATATCATTACTCATTGCATTTTGAGAGACAACATCCTGAACGATTTCTGAATACGGTTTATCGACAGTCGTTGAAAAAGTCGGATAGATGATTCTGCGCTCCAAAAGGCACATCAAAAACCTGCCTGAAACAGTTAAATAATCGCCGTTTTCTGCATCGGTTTCGATTTTGACGGATTCAATAATCCCGAAATGCTCTTTGTCATCGTCACGCCCGACAATTTTTCCGGTTTGAAAAATCTCTATATTCCGTGGATTTGCAGCAATATACACCTCAAAGCTGCCGCACTGGTAATACTCAATATCCCACAACAGAGAGGAGAAACTGTCACAAATTGCATCGAGAGAAATCGTTAGATTATCGCCGTCTGCCGTCATTTTGTACACTTCGATTTGCATAGATCACACCCCCAGATATGCATTTCTATGAATTAAACGGACTTTCAGCTTGGAGATACCGCCCGATGCACGAAGATAAAATTTGTTTTCTCCCGTCCGCAAGGTCAGCCATGTTGAGCCGGAAACAAGGCGATTGATGATGTTAGTGGTGGCACCCGCACGCTCTAATGTGACCGTTTTATTGCCGGTTTTCGTGGTGATCGTGATAATATCTCCTGCCTGCAAATCACCTGTGATTTGAAGATATTCGTCCGTATCGGCGTTGTACAGCGTTGGAGAACTTGCGTCCGCAATTGCTTCAATTTCGAGCGTAAATCCTGTTTCGTCACCATCGTTGACAATTTCCATTATATTCTGCGTGTTGTATTTTCCGAGAGTAAACGGCTGAGGATTATTTTCAGTCGGAAACGGGAATGTGAATCCGCCTGTAATTTGGCTGTAATACGCCATTTGTGACGTTGTGGAATACCAATAAATATCGGGGCAGAGAATGGAAATCTGCCCTTTTGTCAGCTGCTCGAAATTCTCCATTTCACAGTTCTCCACGATTCCCTCGGCATACACGGAGATATTTTTTGTGGAGTAATATATTTTGATGTAGCGTGAGGGTTTGACCACTTTGTACAGCTCATGCCGCCTCTTCTCCACATCAAATCCACGCATTTCAAAGGGAATGACCACATTTCTCTTTTCGATGAAAGCGTTGTTCAGATATCTGCCGTCCATGCCTGCGTAGGAGGATGTGCTGATCGTTCCGGCAGGCGGATTCAGTCCTTCTATTTTTGAGAATAGGAAGCGGTTTGCTGTCTGTGAGAGATCAATTTGCTGACCTGATTCGTTTTCAAGAATAAGTGAGTAGAACATCAGAAATCACTCCTTTTGGGTGAAAAAATCAAAAACGTATTGACAAGTGTTTATGTATGTGCTATAATAAACACATAGACACATATCAATGTGAGGTGGAATATGAATACTAAGGATATAGCTGTAATATGCAAAGCATTGGGAGACAATTCTCGTTTGCGTATCATTCAAATGCTATTCGATGGAGAAAAGTGTGGTTGTAAACTTCTAGAGGCTTTTGATATCACACAACCAACATTATCGCATCACATGAAAATTTTATGTGAATGCGGTCTTGTGATCGACAGAAAAGAAGGAAAATGGCATCATTACTCGGTAAACGAGAATACCTGGAAAGAATTTTGTTATCATGTCAGTTCATTTGGAAAGGTGGAATAGCTTTGGAAAAGATTGCAAAGAAGATCATAAATGCTTGTTTACAGGAAACAAGCAGAAATCCTATAGAAATTTTCAATCACATTGCGCATATGGACTTTGTCAGAATACACGGACCGGAACATCATGTGTTAGACGGTGCAGCGTTGTTAACAGCTTATCACAATGCAGGCGGGAAAATAGACTTACAAACAAGTTTAAATGAACTTATGAAACGAGGACTACAAATGCCCGGAGCAACTTGTGGTATGTGGGGTATTTGTGGTGCCGTCAGTTCAATGGGTGCCGCACTGTCCATTATCGATTCTACCGGTCCATTGAGTTCAGATTCTGCATGGGGAAAACATATGGAATTCACGTCAGAAGCATTATCCTGTTTGTCAAAAGTAGGAGGACCGAGATGCTGTAAGAGAGATGCGTATCTAAGTTTTCAGAAAGCGATTGACCATATCAATGAAAATTATGATGTAAAATTAGAAAGTACCGGAATCCAATGCAGCTTCAGTGCGAAAAATCAGCAATGCATCAAAGAAAAATGTCCATTTTATAAAAAGCAAAAGAAGGCGGTTGCTTTTATTTGTGTGCATAACTCTTGCCGCAGTCAGATTGCAGAAGCTCTCGGAAAACATCTTGCAGGTGATGTTTTTGACATTTATTCCGCAGGTACAGAAACAAAACCGCAGATAAATCAAGATGCTGTAAGACTTATGAAACAACTTTACGGTATTGACATGGAGCTAACCCAATACAGCAAGACATTCGATGAAATACCCACTCCCGATATTGCAATTTCAATGGGATGTGATGTTGGGTGTCCGTTTATAGGCAGACCATTCGATGATGATTGGGGATTAGAAGATCCTACCGGAAAAACGGATGAAGAATTCAAAAAGGTAATAAAAGAAATAGAGGGTAGAATATTGAAGCTGAAAAACGGATTGCTGTAATTAACGCTTTCAAGAAACCGGACACATAGTCCCATTTCTCATGTCTTGAGAGCATTCCGTGTTTGCCGATAAATCTCCAGCCGTGACAGTGATTTAGGTGAGTTATTCGTCTGATTCACCGTCCGGCTGTTGTCGTTATTGTAGTTGTTGATAACTGTACCAGTCGGACTGCCGTTCTGCATAGCAGACGAAATACCGCTCATATCAGCATTGAGAGATAACTGCATCGCACTTGCCACACCGCCAATCGCCTTTGTGATGAGCTTTTTGTTGCGGTTGATTCCGTCGGCAAGACCGTTCATAAAGTCGGGCATCCAGCTTTCAAAATCTGTCAGAGGACCTTTTTCTGGCACGGAGAAATGAAGATGCTCCCAGATAACGTTCGCCACATCGCAGACGGAATTATACAGATCTGCCATCATGTATCGGATACCGTTGACAAGGTTTTGCATCAGGTCATAACCCCACTGCCACGAGGAATTGGCGATATTTCGCACAGTATCCGCAGCGGAGTTGATAGCCTCCGCCACTGTATCACGAATGCTCCACACTCTGTCCCATATGCCATTTTTGATGTTGTCCCAGATGTTCAGCACGACATTCTGAACATTGTTCATCGCACCGTGAACGGCATCGGGCATTGCATTCCAGACATCGGAAACTGTATTTTTCACCGAATTTACGACATTTTTCACGCTGTCGGAAATGGTATTCCAAGTAGTGGTGACGGTATTTTTAATGCCATTCTGTCCCGTTGTAATAAGCATTTTCATGCCATTCCAGACGGAAGAAATGATTTCTTTCAAGCCGTTCAAAGCCGTTGTCACGATATTTTTGATTGTAGCCCAGCTTGTGGTAATTGCTGTTTTAATGCCGTCGAGAGAGGCTTTGATTGCCACAGTAATCGCATTCCAGCCCGATTTTACGCCGTTTCCAATACTGGTAAGCACAGAGTTCATATTCGTCTGAATGCTGTTCCAGCTATTCGTGACCTCGGTCAGCGTGTCCTGCATAAACGTTCCGACCACGGAAACAATATTTGACATTGCCGTCTTGAACGTATCCGTCAATGCCGTTGTGATATTCGTGCCGAAGGTACTGAGAGCATCGCCAACAAGCCCTGCGTTTGAAGAAATGCCGTCAGCCAATCCCTGCATAAAGTCCGGCATCCATGATTCAAAGTCCGTCAGAGGGCCTTCGTCAGGAACGGAGAAATGCAGGAAAGACTTGATTTTATCTGCCACTCCCGTCACAGCATCCGCAACAGCCTGAATTTTTGACTTGATACCGTCAACAATACCATTTATGATATCTGCACCCCATTGAAGTGCCTGAGATCCAAGACCTTTGATAAAGTCAACGGCTGCATTGAAACCGTTTACAATCGTATCTTTAATGCCAGTGATGGTGTTGGAAACCGCCGATTTTACGTTGTTCCAGATGCTTGTGACAGTCGTTTTGATGCTGTTCATCACGTTTGAAATGGTCGTTTTAATACCGTTCCAGATGTTGGAAACCGTAGTTGAAATAGCGTTCAGAACGCTGGAAACAGTTCCGCTGATCGTATTCCAGACGGAAGAAATCACCGACCAGATAGAATTCAGAATCCCCGAAATAAAGCCATAAACAGCATTCCACACAGTCGTGATCACATTATGAATGGTGTTGATTGCCGTTGAGACTGCCGTAGAAATGGCATTCCAGATTGTTTCAAAAAAGGTCTTTATGCCTTCCAGAATCGGCGTAATAAAGCCAACAATCGCATTCCAGACAGCTTGAATTTTCTCATGAATCCAGTCCATCACATTTGAAATGATAATGTGGATAGCCTGAAAAATAGTCTCAAAAAGGTATTTAAACGCCTCTAAAAGCGGAGAAATAAAGTCGTAAATCGTCTGCCATACGGTCGTAATAGCCGTCCAGATCGCATTCAAAACCGTAGAAATCGCCGTTGAAACGGCATTCCAGACAGTTGTAATGACAGTCTGAATTGCTGTGATTTTCTCCGAAATACTGGTGTAAATCGCAGTCCAGATGCCCACAAAGAAATCGCGGATTCCCGTCCAGATTGTAGTAAAGAAATTGCTGATTGAAGTAAAAATACCAGTTAAAAATGCTGAGATATTATTCCAGATATTCACAAAAAAGTCCTTGATTGCTGTCCAGACCTCGTTCCAAGAAGTGCCGAACCAACCTAAAAACACATCTGCGATGCCTTTCAGAGTGTTGACAATATTCGTGAAACTGTTTTTGATAAAGTCCCAGATGCCGGTGAAAATGCCCTTGATACCATTCCAGCATTGCTCCCAGTCGCCTGTAAACAGTCCGATGAAGATATCCAGAATGCCAAGAATGGTATCGACTACAACATCAAATACATCAGCAATATAGGTGAAAACGCCCTCAAACCACGGAGCGAGAATGTCACACAAGCCCTGCCAGACGGTCTTTACAACATCGCTGAAATCCTCGAAGTTGAAACCTAAAGCGTTCAGTCGGTCGACAATTCCGGAGGTGAGATTTTCAAAGACGGATTTGATTTTCTCCCAGATTTCCGTCATTTTGTTGCGGAATTCTTCGTTGTTCTTCCACAAGTTCACAAATGCAGCGATTAGAACACCAATTGCCGCCACAACAGCAACGACCGGAGCAGAAATGCCGCCGATCACACCGCTTAGAGCTGCAAATGCTGATTTAGCACCTGCAATTAAAGTCGGAATATTTGAAATGAACTGCATCAGCGTTCCTACAGTTGAGATGGTTTTGCCGATAACGATAAGCAAAGGTCCTAACGCCGCCGCCATTAATGCGATTTTGATAATTGTCTGTTTCTGACTGTCATCAAGTGCATTGAACTTCGTGACCCACTCCTGAATTTTAGCTATAATTGGGGTTAAATACTCCGCCAAAAGCTGTCCCAGAGAGGTCATAAGCACGTCAATAGAAGACTTTAACTGCTCGATAGAACCGCCAAAACCGCTCATCATAGCGGCTGCCATTTCGTCTGTCGTTCCGGCACAGTTATTAAGAGAAGTGCTTAACGATTCCACATCAGTCGGTGCAGTATTAATCAATGCAAGCCAAGGTGCCATCTGATTTTTGCCAAAAATAGCGGATGCTGCTGCAATCTGCTCAGATTCAGAAAGCTGGGAAAAGGTTTCGTTCAATTCCTTGTGAATGGTGATGGTGTCTTTCATTGTGCCGTCGGCGTTGGTGACAGAAATGCCCAGCTCATCCATCATCGCTGCACCCTCTTTGGCAGGTTTGACCAGCCTTGCAAGACCTGTTTTCAGGGAGTTTGCGGCGACTTCGGCTTCGATGCCGTTGTTTGCCATAACGCCCATATACAGGGCGGCATCGTTTACCTCATATCCGGTTGTCGAGAAAATCGGGGCAGCGACAGACATTGCTTCTGAAAGGCTTTCAATGTCCAGTGCGGAATTGTTGCAGGCGGCGGCAAATACATCGGCGTACTCCGCAGCATCGTCAAAAGAGCCGTGGAAACCATTGATCGTGGCTACCAATCCTGCCGAAACCGTGTCCAGACTTCCGCCCTCACCAGCCGCAAGGTTCATGGCAGGAGCAAGAGCTGCCGCTGCTTCTTCCGCTGTCAGACCTGCACGGGCGAAATTCAGGGTTGCGGTTGCGGCATCGTTCATTCCAAATGTGGAATTTGACGCTGCATCTTTCATTGCTTTATCCAGCAATTCAGCCTGTTCTTCGGTATTTTTCATCGTGGCATTGGTGAGCTGCATGATCTTGTCCACTTCGGCAAATTTGACGGATGCCGTTGTTCCCAAGGCCGCCACGCCTGCGGTAATTGGCAGTAATTTTTCTCCTGCACCGGAAATTTTATCTCCTGCCTTTTCAAGCACCGCTCCGGCTTCACCAATTTTCATAAGAGCAGTTCTTGAATTATTAGCCTCTTGCTGCAAACGCTGTAAATCTTGTTCCGTTTCAATGATTTCACGTTGAAGAGAGTCATACTGTTCAGGACTGATAGGATTTCCGAATTCATCAGACACATCTTTTGCAGACTGTTTCAGAGATGTTAATTCATCAGAGGTGTCCTTGATCTCACGCTGTAGGGCATCATATTTTTCTTGTGATATTTCGCCCTTTGCAAGCTGTTCATCGGCGATTTTGGACTGCTCTTTGAGGTCTTTCAGTTTGGTTTCCGTCTCACTGATTTTCTGCTTGATAGGATCATATTTTGCTTTCCACGCATCGTAGTTGTCCTTTGTTCCAGCCGCTTGTTCACTTGCCTTTTTCAACGTTTCCAGCTTGCCCGTTGTTGAGGAAACAGCATCGGCAAGCAGCTTTTGCTTTTGGGATAATAATTCCGTATTTGTAGGATCAAGCTTTAGCAGCTTTTCTACGTCTTTTAGCTGTGTCTGGGTGTTTTTGATGTTCTTTTCTACGTTTTGTAGAGCTTTTTGAAGACCAGTTGTATCTCCGTTAATGGAAACCGTAATGCCCTTAATTCTGCTTGCCATACGGTATCACCCGCCTTTCAATTATCCACAAATGCAAACCGCAAACCTTTCGCTTTCTGGCATTTTCCCTGGCACACACTGAAAATGCTGCCCTGACTAATACCCAATTCCCTCGATGCGTGATGAGAGCTTTCATATTTAATCCCAGTGTCCAAACATACCACTTGCTTTTAGGGCGACCTACCCATTTTTTCAGGACTCTGGATCTGTGCTGAGAATTGTATGCCGCGGTACACCATTCTAAGTTTTCCGGACGATTGTTCTCTGTGTTTCCATCTTTATGGTTCACTTGAGGCGAATTCTGAGGATTAGGAATAAACGTCATCGCTACCAAACGATGTACCAAGGGCTGTGATTTCGCACAATTGATACAAAATTTCACCTGCTTATATCCATCATGAACAATATTCTGTTTCAAAATATGCCGCTTTACAAGCCTTTTTCCCTACCGTCCGTTGCACTCGCGTTCAACACTTCTAATTCTCCCATAATTGCTGGCTTCATAGTATCCCTCATATCCGGGTATTGATTTCCATATCTCAATCATGATATCACCTGCCTTTCAAAATATCGAACGATTTACTTGACATTTTCGTTCGATTGTGGTATAATAGAATCAGTAAAAGACGGGAGGTGTGATATATGTCAATTACTGCTACAGAGTTCAAAATGAATCTTGGAAAATACCTGATGCTTTCACAAACTGAGGACATCTATATTACAAAGAATGGAAAAGTTGTGGCAAAGCTCTCCAATCCCAATCAGGACAGAGTTGATATTGCAAAATCTTTGTTCGGAAGTATCCCTGACAGCATGACATTGGAAGAAGCACAAGAAGAAAGAAGAAACAGCATATGAGAATTTTAATTGATACCTGCATCATCATTGACGCACTACAAAATCGTGAACCGTTCAATAAAAATGCACAAGAAATCTTCCTGCTGGCTGCCAACAGAAAGTTCGATGGTTTTATCACAGCAAAATCTGTTACTGACATTTACTATCTGACACATCGTCTTACGCATAATGACAAAGCAACAAGAGACATTCTTAGCCGCTTATTCAAACTGTTTGACCTTGCAGATACAGCAGGAACAGACTGCAAATACGCACTTTCATCAGAGGTATCCGATTATGAAGATGCTGTTATGATCGAAACTGCACTTCGCACACAGATGGATGCCATCGTGACAAGGAACACAAAGGATTATTCAAAATCGGTTGTTCCCGTTCTTACGCCTGATGAATTGATTCAGAAAACTGCCGAAGAGGAAAATGAATGATATGAGAATCCCGCCGTAAAAAGCGGGATTTTCGGTGTTAAAATGCATCCATTGCAGCCTGATCCGCTTTAATCGGATAATCGTATTCATCATTATCACGCTCGGTGAACATATCATTCACGATTCCGATCGTCAGCAAATCGAGTTCTGAAAGCGAAATACCCAATTCCACGCACCGAAGCAGAAAGAGTGGAGTTGTCATTTCTCTGTCAGTCTGGCGATGTTTTTTTTAGACTTGACCTGTGTTGCCGTATTCAGTCCCCAGAGTTCAATTAACTGAGGAAGAATCTCATAAATTGAGAACGTATTAAACTGTTCCAGAAAATCATCGGGATTATCCGGCACATTATCAGGATCAGCGTGTTTCGCCATGATATATGAGACATTTTCAAAAACCTCAAGGCTCTCAATATCCAGCGTTGATTCGCCCTCATCGTTTTCCTTGACATTCTTCTTCAACGATGCAAAGTCCTTGTAGATATCACGGGAAAACTTCAAACGATAAAGGCGAGGCACTGCCGCACTCGCCTTGAAAGGGACTTCGATTCCGTCAATAGTAATATTTTTCTTGATAGCCATAAAATTCTCCTTTACGATGCCGATTTGGTGGAAGCCGCGGATTTAGCAGCCGCTGTAGTCACAGGAATATACACATTCTTGTACCAGTTGTTATAGGTCGTTTCATCCGTATTTTCACAGGTTTTGGACTTGACCAGACCATCAGGAAGAGTCGTTGCCTTAATTGACAGCGTTTCTGTTTTTACCTCTGTTTCATCCTCGGTGGTAGCACTCTCCGTTGCAGGACGGCTTGCAGAGCAGCGATACAGTACATGGCGGATCTTATTCTTGTCGCCCTCGAACTCGAACAAAAGTGCGAACTCTGCCAGTTCAGCATCGTTTCTTTCCACGAGAACGCCGTTATTATCCAGCTTTTCGCCGAGAATTTCGGTAGCAAAATCCGTCGTAACAAGGGCGATTTCCAATTCACCTGTATATCCAGCATTGTTATTGATAACATAATAAACGCCGTTATCAGCAAAAAAATTCTCTGCTTCGCCCTCTGCATCGATGGACAGCGAAACCGCACCGGGGATTCTCACAGGCGTTGCGAATGTGGGAACGCCGTCATCCGTCCACGATGTGATTTTTGCATAATGGACTTTATTTAGTCCGAATTTCACCTTGTTTTTCTTCAGAGCCATGCTCATACCTCCATTTCGTATAAGACCTCATAGAGTTTTTCAGACTCTATCCATGTTTCGTTTTTTGTGTAATAAATGTTGTGCTGAAAAAGTATCTCTTCCACTTTCTGCTCTATATCTGGTGATTTTTCATCGGTGTACAACTCAATGTCCAGCTTCTTAAAGCTGTGATACATCAGGTTATCCGCCGAAAAAGTATTCTCACCGGGCGACAGAAAAATGAGGAATGGAGGCTTCGGGCTTTCACCTTCGGCAAAGTGGTGATAGGCGAAAGGCAGCCCCATTTCCAGCATCATCTCGTTGATTTCTTCGTAGGTCATTTCAGTTCCTTTCTGATTAATGACTGTAACAATTCCGCACCATTTTCTTCCGCAGGAGCGATATGCGGTTTGCCGGGAACTCGTCCGCCGCCACGTTTCGATAACGATAGGTAATCCTTTGAAATAATCTTCGGATTTTCCCCCGTTCCACACCGTGCATGCGACTTTCACCGCACACGGCGTTCCCTCAATATATGATTTTTATGCGATTGCAACGATTTCAAAACTTTAAGATTACATATTTATATCGGTTCGTTACCAGCCATTTTTCTAAGGCTGTTTAATCTTTGTTTTTGTTTTGCATTCAGACTGAATTTTGACAGATATTTGCTGATACATTCCACTTTGACAGCGTGTACAAGAGTATGTATATCTTTATGAACGATAACTAAATTCTGATAATTATCCTTACCGCCCAGTTTTCGTGGAAGTTTGTGATGGCAGTGAATATCATCAATATCAAGTATAGTACCTAAAATTGCACATTTTCCATACTGTGAGGCATAAAGAGAAATACGATTATCTGTGTACTCTATACTGTCCGTATTTTTGTAATTTGATAGCATTTGTTTCATAACTGTAAGCACATAGTTGTCAAAGCGTAAGTTTTTATGGAGTTCCTCACGCCCGATTTTAGTGTATTTACAAATGCTTTTCTTTTTGTACATCGGGAATTTTGTTTGCACATACCCAATAGGAACAAGTGGTCTGCCGTCTATAAATCGAAGTTGTCTGCTTGTCCCATACCTTTCTTTTATGTGAGGATTGTTTATTGTACCTTTTTTCTTCATCCGATGTTTCAGTCCGCTTTGCATTGCGACAGCTATTTTCCTTTGAATATTGGCACAGTCAATTGTTATGTGTGTGGCAGATCTGTAGTAATTCTGAATACCCTCAACCATTTGGTTATATCTTTCGATTTCATAAACCGATTGATTTTTATCTTTAGGTCTTTGGATTTTCTCAATTTGTTTCTTTAGTTTTTCTTCTGTATTTTTGACAGCTTTATCTGTCATGTGTGATTTAACAGCGTATTTACCGCCTTTTTTGACTGCTTTCATCTTAAATCCTAAAAATTCAGAGTAGTGTTTTCTGAGATTTACAACTTTGGATTTTTCTTCGCTTATATCAAGTTTCAGTCGTTCCTTAAGCCATTTTCTGACTGCGATAAATATTTTTTCGGCATCGCTTTTCTTGCGGCAGAAGATTTTAAAATCATCTGCATACCTTACGATATACATTTCCTTAAGATTTGTACCTCTCAGGGCAGCAAAAACACTGCTTTTACTTACAGACCCATTTTTATTCACACTGCATTTGTATTCTCTTTCTGTAGGAATACTTTCCCATTGTGACGTAATCCACCAGTCAAGTTCGTTTAAAACGATGTTTGACAGTAACGGCGATAAAATGCCTCCCTGCGGTGTTCCTCTTGTAGGATAAGTTTTTGTGCCATCAGGCATAATAATAGGTGCTTTCAGCATTTGCTTAATTATACAAATCAGCTTTTTATCCTGTATACCCATTGCCCATATCTGACGTATCAGTTTTGAATGATTCACATTGTCGAAAAATCCCTTGATGTCTATATCCACAACAAAGTGCAGATTTTGCTTTTGTATCATTCTGTAGCATTGTGCAAGTGCATTTTCGGTACTTCTGTTTGGTCTGAAACCGTTGTTGCGTTCGTGGAACTTAGCCTCGCAAATCGGCTCTAAAACCTGTAATATACATTGCTGTACAATCCGGTCTGTCATTGTCGGTATTCCAAGAGGTCTTGTTCCACCGCCTTGCTTTTCAATTTCAACACGTCTTACAGGTTTGGGGCTGTAAAATTGTAATTTACTCTGAATTATTTTTACATATTTTTCAACAGAAATCTTCTCAGTGTCTTTTATTGTGATACCGTCCGTTCCTGCTGTAAAACTGCCTTTATTCCGCTTGATGTTTCTGTACGCAAGTCGTATATTTTCCTCACTTGAAATCAGTTCTGTGAGGTTTTTGAAAATATCACCCTGCTTGCTTTTTTCGTACAGATTATCGAAGCATTTTTGTAAATTGTAATATTCAAGATAGCGTAATCTTTTCTGTTTTGTCATAGGCAACACTCCTTTCGGACTGTTTTTCTCGGATTTCCTCCTAAATCATACTCGAAGCTATGAAATTAATTGCCTATCACTTTTTAATCATATATTGACTTGTGGCTGTTTCTCCACTCTCATTACAAGAGTTTCATCGATAATGCCACTACTCTCCGTTGGATAAATTCAGATTATACATTTCTGCTTTCTCTGAAAACATTCCCTTGTAGTAGGTTTGAATAAATGTTCCAACATTTCTGCGTTCCGATAATCCTATCTCTGCATACATTTTTAGGTGCTTGCTCTGAGCCTGTCAGCTTGATAATGCCTGTAACATTATATGGAATTTCATAGTCACGATTTTTACTTTACCACACTGACTGCCATTTTCTCAGACAAAGATACATTTCTGTACCTCAAAAGTATAGACCCTTACTTTCGCAAGTTCGTCAGATATTTCTATCATTCTCACCATATCTGTTTTATAGACCCCCGACCTATGGGATACACTATCCGCCTCCGGGCAGCTTTCGTTCTGTTTGCACAAGTTACGGTATCTCTCAGTCGACTTTACCGAGCTTTTAACATTCATATTATACTACAAATACAAACGCTAATCGGAGTATCAGGGAAAGCGTTTCAGGACGTTACTCCTTCATTCCACTTTTCAGATTATCAGTTCTCCTAACAAGAACTCTGCGTTCTTTTATTAGTGCCTAATCTTTTCAATTAGGAACGCATCGCACCATGACCTTTTTCTAAAAGGTGCGCAATCTGATATCTGTTCTTGGAATGGACTACCATTTCCAAAGAGTGGCTATTCTCCGTGACTTTTTTAGTCGCCCAGCTTTTTGCATATGCTCCTGTATCTTTCGGAGCATTTTCAGAAATCTCTTTCTTGACAGAATTGGCAGTCTTGCGGACTGCTTTTTTCATAGCATCATCGGCAAGCTCGGAATATTCACGCAGACCATCCATGACAAGGTCTGCTAAATCGTCAACAGAAGCCATCACAATCACCGGCTTTCCTTGTTCCGGCAGTAATCTTCATATAGTCGAGTGATTTATAATTCGGCAAAATACTGTCGATATTGTAGGTCAGCCCTCGGAATGAGATCTTATGCGTAGTCAGATTTACACGCATGGTATCGGGAGTCTGCCTGACCGTAAATTCCAGCGACAGCACTTCCTCTGTCACGCCAGCCTCAGTTGTCTCCTTAGAACTTTTCACAGAAACGGCAGCCCAGCAGGAAAACACTTCGTCCCACTGAGCCTTGTGATTGCCGATGCTGTCAATTTTGGTGCGATGCTCCAGAAAGGCGATCCGCTGATTTAATCTCCCGATTTCCATCACACAACACCTTCTCTCTGTGCGAAAAGCAGTGACCGGAGTGTAAGTGTTAATGCGTGATAATCCGCTGTATTGCGGTTCTCATAAAGATAAGAAACCGTGTACAGCATTGCCTGCCGGGAAGTTTCCTCATTCTCAGCTAACTGCTTTTCATCCATTCTGCCAACATCCATTACAAGCCGCTGTGCGGTATCGATCAGAGTGAGGATGAGCTTGTCATCCTCACAGTGGTCAATACGGAGATAATTTTTTGTTTCGGGCAGTGAAATTAAATTCATGACTGACCTCCGATTAGCCCGTAGTTGTACCACCAGTTGTTGCCTTATTTCCTGCCATTTTCAGCACCTTCACAGATTCCGGCAGAATCAGTCTGCCGTCTA
>OIYT01001378.1_pt1 | contig 17451 bp, 18 predicted proteins | sample 1588201 | NCBI WGS metagenome assembly OIYT01 (sample SAMN03283260) | human gut metagenome | biome: human-associated habitat; material: feces | host: Homo sapiens | place: USA | collected 2013
CCGAACCTTTTTGCAGTCTGCCAGCGTGTCGAAAAGGGCTTTTCGACACGCTGAGTTCCCTCTGACGAGGGAACTTTTGGCGCATCAAGTGCTGATCTTCGTGGTGTCCGAATTTGCGGCTTTGTATGGCTTTTCGGGGAAGGTTCGGGCGCGTTTTGATGCTTTCCCTTTAGGTGTGAAACACCTCGCGCACGCGTGCCTCGGCTGCGCGCAGCACAGGATCCGTATCCTCGCCGATCGCCTGACGCAGGAAAAGCGCCTCCTCTGCCGCGCCCTGCCCGTGCAAGACGCGGAAAGCGCCCGCGTCGCTGCCCAGCCCGATCAGTGCGCCGTTTTGTGCAGCGAAGCGCACCTTTTCCTGCTGCTCTTGCAGAAGCGGACGCAGCACGGCGTCCGGAAATCTGCCGCAGCCGATGAGGTCACCGATGGGCGCAAGCGTCGGCACCCAAACGGTTTTGCTCCGCGCAAGGCGCAGAAGCGTCTCACGGCTGAGATATGCGCCGTGCTCGATCGACTCGGCGCCCGCCTCCAGCGCGGGCAGCACTGCGTCGTCACCGTTCGCGTGCACCATCACGGCGAAGCCCTCCTCGTGGGCAAGACGGATCATGTCGCAAATGCGCTGTCCCTCCACCGGTCGCTCCGTCAACTGATGCGGACGGGAAAAAGCGATGAGGCCGGAAACCATGAGCTTTACAAAATCGCCGCCCGCCTGCCGCACCTCTTGCAGCAGCGCGCGGTATTCCTCCTCGGTCGAAAAGCCTCTGCCGATAAAGCCGCCGTAATGCCCCTGCAAATAGATCGGGAAAACCGGCGTGCGGTAGTCGATGCCGTAGTCGCGCGCCAACTCGCGCGCACGCAGGCCAACGCCCCAGCGGTCGCCGCCGTCGCGCAGGAAGGTCACGCCGCGCGCACGGTAATCCTCCAGACGGCTGCGGATGAGTGCGTCCTGCGGCGTCTTTTCGTGTGTCCGGATCGCGGCGCGGTAATCCGATCCGTCAAGAAGCATATGAACATGAAGATCTGCGGTCATTTTTTCTCCCCGCCTTTCCGTCTTTATTCTATCCACAATCGTTCTGTTTTGCAAGTCCCCGTTTTTGTACTTCCATTTTGCGCCAAAACGGTGTATAATAGCTACAATTACACGATTTTTTGAGGATGCCTATGAAACGAGTCGTCAGTCTTCAGGATCTCTCCTGCATCGGCAAGTGCTCCCAGACGGTCGCGCTGCCGGTGCTCAGCGTCATGGGGATCGAGTGCGTCGCGCTGCCCACCGCGCTGCTCTCGGCGCACACCGCCTTCCCCGATTTTTTTGTCCGCGACCTCACCGACTGCATCGCGCCCATCGCCGCGCACTGGAAGTCGCTCGACCTGCGCTTTGACACGATCTACACTGGCTACCTCAGCTCCGAAGCGCAGATATGTCTGGCCGAGCACCTGTTTGACGAATATCCGGACGCGCTGCGCGTCGTCGACCCCGTCATGGCAGACTTTGGCCGTCTTTACACCGGATTTTCCGCCGATTTTCCCGAAAAAATGCGCGCGCTGTGCCGCCGCGCGAACGTTATCACGCCCAATGTGACCGAGGCGTGCCTGCTGACGGGGCTGCCGTATCGGGAGCACCTGACGCGCGACGAGGTGCACGCGCTGCTGGAGGCGCTGCTTGCGCTGGGGACGGACACGGCGATCCTGACCGGCGTCGCGCTCGACGAAGGCATGGCGACGGCGGTGATGGAGCGCGGCGGTGCGCCGATCCTCCACACGACCGAACACATCGGCGGCGTGTTCCACGGCACGGGCGACCTGTTTTCCGGCGTGTGCGTCGGCGCACTGACGCTGGGGCTGCCTGCCGCGCGCGCCGTCCGTCTCGCGGCCGACCATGTGGTAAAAACCCTGCGTCTGACCGTGCAGGATCCCAAGCGGCGCTGGTACGGCGTCAATTTTGAGCAAACGCTTCCGCTGCTTGCGGAAATCGGAAAGGAGTTTTCCCGATGAAACGATCTCTCTCTGCCCGCGCTGAGCGGGCGCTGCCGCTGCTGCTGTCCTTCCTGCTGCCGTTTTTTCTCTCCTTCACCGTGTTTGCCTTCATCGGCGCTTACCCCTTCGGTGACGGGACGATCCTCGCACACGACGGCTGGCACCAATACTATCCCTTCCTGCTGAACCTGCGCGACAAGCTGCTGCACGGCGGCTCGCTGCAATACACATGGAACGTCGGCATGGGTTCGAGCTACCTGTCGCTCTTTGCCTACTATCTGGCCTCGCCGCTCAATCTGCTGAGTGTGCTGTGCCCGTCGGAATCAATGCCGGAGTTTTTCACGCTGCTGACCATTCTGAAGCTCTCCTTCGCGGGGCTTTTCATGGCCTATTTCCTGAAAACAGCTTTCGGAAAGAACGACTTCTCCCTCGCCGTGTTCGGCCTTGCCTACGCGCTTTGCAGCTATGCGGGCGGCTACTACTGGAACATCATGTGGCTGGACGTGTTCGCGCTCCTGCCGCTGCTCATCGCCGCCACGCTGCGCCTGCTGCGCGACGGCACCTTCAAGCTCTACGTAATCACACTCGCGCTGACCTTGTGGAGCAACTACTACATCGCCTATGCCTGCTGCATCTTCGTGGCGCTGTTCTTCTTTGCCTATTGCATCGCCTGCCCGGGCAGTTTCCTGCGCCGTTTTGCGCGCATTGCCCTGTGCACGCTCCTCGGCGCGGGACTTGCCGCCGTGCTGCTTATCCCGACGCTTCTGGCCATGGGCAACACCTATTCGTCCAATAACAAGATGCCAAACGCCCTCTCGCTTTACATCGCCAAGGGCGCAACGGGCGTGGCGGCAGGCGGCAGCTTCTTTCAGACGCTGCTGCACCAAACCCTCCCCGGTCTGTGGGAGGCGCTGAAAAAGACCGTGCCGAACCTCGTGTCTTTCAAGTCCGCGACCTCGTTTAACGAGTCGCTTCCGAACCTCTTCTGCACCTATGGCGCGGTGATGCTGGCGCTGTTTTACCTCTGCTGCGGCAAGATCCGCCTGCGCGAACGGCTCGCCTCGCTGGGTCTGCTGCTGATCCTGCTGCTGAGCTTCTTCTTCCGTCGCGTGGACTACGTGTGGCACGGCTTCCACGTGCCCAATATGCTGCCCTACCGCTACAGCTTCCTGTTCAGCTTCGTTCTGATCGCAATGGCCTACCGCGCCTACCAGCTGATGGACGCCTTCAAGCCCGCCTACTTCGCGCTGATCCTGCCGCTTGCGCTGGAGCTGCGCTTTGCCGCCTACGCGGAAAAATGCGGCACGACGGTCTATCTGGTCTCCGGCTGCGTCTTTGTCGGGATGATCCTCTTCTTCCTGCTCTATTCGCCCAAGAAGCTCCGCAAGCGTGCTGCGCAGCTGCTCGCCCTGCTGCTCATCGTGGCAGAGACCACCCTGTGCTTTGCCTTCACCGCGCAGAAGGTCGCCGTCACAACGCGCTCGACCTACCCGCGCGACGGCGCTGCCGTGCAGGCACTGCTTGCCATGACCGACACCTCTGACGGCGGCCGTGTGGAGACGACCACGACGCAAACCTTCAACGACGGCGCGCTCAACGGCTATCGCGGCATCACGGTCTTTAACTCCTCCGCAAATGTCAGCTTTAACCGCCTGACGCACGCCATGGGACTGTCCTCCTGGCCCGGCAGCAATCGCTATGCTTACTACGAAAGCTCGCCCTTTACCAACGTCCTGTGCGGTCTAAAGTATCTGCTCGACCGCGACAACCAGCATCCGGAGACAACGGGACTGACGCAGATCGCCTCCGCCAGCCGCTCCGTGCTCTACCGAAATGACTACTACCTCTCCCTCGGCTTCATGACCGACGCGGCGTTTGGCGACTATGTGTCGCCTGACGGGGAGAAAAACTCCATCAAGATGCAGGAAGAGATGTTCCGCGCGGCGACCGGCGTCGAGGCGCCCCTGTATGACCATCTGACCCATTCGGAAGTCTCGGCGGGCGAAGGCGGTACCATCCGTCCCACCGGCTACAGCGGAACGCAGTACAGCTACTCGACGAAGGACGCGACCGGTAAAGTGACCTTTACGATCGACTATGAGATCCCGCGCGACGGTCTTGCGGTGCTCAGCACACGCTACCCGCACAACGACTGCAAGGAGGTCACGGTCTATCGCAACGACGAAAAGATCTTCACGCGCAACATCCGCATTCCCGAGCTGCTCAGCCTCGGCGACTGCAAGGCCGGTGACAAGCTCACCCTGAGCTACACCATTCCGTCAGGTGTCGCCGACCGCGCGATCATCGCCGACGTTGCGCTGATGAACTACGAAGTGTTCACCGAGGGCTACGCGACCCTTGCGGACGAAGTCTGGAACGTCACCTACAGCGCCGACACGGAGCTGCGCGGCACGATCGACGTCAGAAGCGACGGTCTGTTCTATACCTCCGTGCCCTATGAGCCGGGCTGGACGGCCACCGTGGACGGAAAAGAGATCACACTCGCCGAAGGCTACAGCGCCAAGGAAACGAACGTCGCGGTCAAAAATGCCGTCGTTTGCTTCCCCCTGACTGCCGGACACCACGAGATCGTGCTGACCTACCGCGCGCCCGGCCTGACGCTCGGCATGGTGATCTCCGGCGTGAGCCTGCTTGCCTTTGTGGCGCTCTGCATCCTGCTGCGCAAGCGCGGCGTGCTCCTTCCGGAGCCGGAACGGCCGACGGAGCTGCCCGCAGACGAGGAAGCAACGACTGCGGAGGAAGATGCGCCCTCGACCGACACAAGCGACGCAGCCGACAAGGACACAGCAGACGGTCTGCCGCTCTCCTTCGAGCCGCTTCTGCGCGAGGACCTGCCGTTTGCTCCGGAGGCTGAGATGGAAAGCGCAATGGACAGTGAAGCGCCCACCGAAGCGGAGAGGGTGACGGATGATGAAGCATCTTCCGAACCGAAAATTGCAGACGAAACCGAGCCGGCAACCGCATCGTCGCCCGTGCCGGACGCCACATCGCCTGCAGCGACAAGCGAAGAGTGAAACAGCGCGTCCCACGCGCAATTCATAATGCATAATTCCTCATTCCGAATGAAAAGAGGCTCCCGACGGGTGATCCGTCGGGAGCCTCACTATTTGTAAGGATGCGGTTTGATTGTGGGGGTATGGTGCTGCGCTCGTCGCACATTCACCGCTTACCGCGTGCGGGTCGTTTACAGCGGGCGGTTTTCGGTCAGCTTCAGGTAGCGCATGAGGATGGCCGCGACCTGCGCGCGGGTGGCGTTGCTGCGCGGGTCGAGCTTGCCGTCCGAGCCGCCGACCGTTCCCGCCGCGGCGCCGACCGCGCCGCCCATGCGGCAGGGACAAGCTGCAAAAGCGGGCAGAGCGCCAAAAGCAAGGGAATGCTCCGTTTTTTCATAACTCCTCCTTAACGATCAGGCTGCGCACCGTGCCGGACGCCGTGGCTGTCTGCACGAGCCGTGTCTTGATTTGATAGAGCGCTTCGATCAGCTCCGGTGTCAGCACGCTCTGTGTCGCGCCGCTTGCCGCAATGCGCCCGTCCTTCAGGGCAAGCACGCGGTCGGCATAGCACAGCGCGTGCTCCGGATTGTGCGTGGAGAGCAGGACGGTGTAGCCCTCGGCGGTCAGCGCACGGATCTGCCGCAGCACGCGCTGCTGATTGCCGTAGTCCAGATTTGCCGTCGGCTCATCCATGACCAGAATGTCCGCCTGCTGCACGAGCGCGCGGGCGATGAGGACGAGCTGGCGCTCGCCGCCGGAGATCCGCCCGACGCCGCGCCGCGCCAGATGCTCGATGCCCAGCTGCCGCAGCGCGCGCAGCGACGCCTCCGTCTGCCGCGCATCGGGGCGCTGGAGCAGGTGCAGCGTGCCGGTCGTCCCCATGAGGACGGCGTCGAGCACGTCGTAGTTGAAGATCGGCTCCGAGGACTGTGGAATGTAGGCGATCTTCGCCGCCATTTCGCGGCGGCCATAGGTGCGCAGCGGCCGTCCGGACAGAAGGATCTCGCCCTTCTGCGGCGTCACAAAGCCGAGCAGACAGCGAAAGAGCGTGCTCTTGCCCGCGCCGTTTGCGCCGAGCAGGGCGGTCAGCGTCCCCTTGGGCACGTCAAAGCTGAGATCCTGCAGCACGGGATGCTTCCCGTAGGAAAACGACAGGCCTTTCCCTTCAATTTCCACGGCGTGCACCTCCCGTCAGAAGCAGATACAGGAAAATCGGCGCGCCGACAAAGGCCGTCAGGATGCCCAGCGGCAGCTCGCCGGTGTAGGCAAGGCGCGCAATGTCGTCCACGACGACGAGAAACGCCGCGCCGAACAGCGCCGCAGCGGGCAGCAGCCGCCGGTAGTCGTAGCCGAAGAGCATTCGGCAGAAGTGCGGAATGACCAGACCGATCCAGCCGATCATGCCGGAGACGGCCACGGAGGCGGCGGTCAGGAGCGTCGCGCAGACGATCACCGTCAGACGCAGCAGGCGGGTGTTGACGCCCATGGAGCGCGCCTCCTCGTCGCCGAGCGTCAGCAGGTTCATGCGCCAGCTCAAAACGAGCAGCGGCACAAGCCCCAGCGCGACGGGAAGGACGAGGAAGAGCACGTCGCGCGGTTTGATCGACGACAGGCTGCCCATGAGCCAGTAGGTGATGGCGGGAAGCTGCTGCTGCGTGTCGGCGACGAGCTTCACGTAAGAGGTCGCGGCGGAGAACAGGGAGGAGATCATCATTCCCGCCAGAATGAGCGCGACGGTCTGGTTCGTGCGGCTCAGGCTGCTGACCAGATAGGCCGCCGCCACGGCCAGCAGGCCGAAGCAGAAGGCCGTGAGCGAAATGCCGAAATAGCCCGCGCCGAGCAGGATGGCCAGCGCCGCGCCGAAGCCCGCGCCGGTCGACGCGCCCAAGATGTCCGGCGAGACCATGGGGTTGCGGAACATCCCCTGATAGGAAACGCCCGCGACCGCGAGCGCCGCGCCGACGAGCGCCGCCGCCGCGATGCGCGGCAGGCGGATCTGAAAGACGACGGTTTGCACCCCGTCGCGCCAGTTCGGCTCCACGCGGACAAAGCGGGACAGGAGCAGCCGCAGCAGCTCCCGCGGCGTAACGGAAAAGCGCCCGAGCATCCCCGAGAGGAACAGCACGAGCAGGAACACGACGGTCAGCACGGCAAAGCGGCGGCGATAGAGGCGATAGAGGTGTGATCTTTTCATGATTTCCCGTTTTCTATGATGTAGTACTTGCCCGTGGCGGCATCGTAGTAGACCTCTCCGAGCTTTTCCAAGCCGTCCGCCGCATCCTGCGGCTCAGAGGTTACGATGTCCGGCGCTTCCGGCGTAAAGGTGACGGCCTGATCGCGGTCGATCCTGCTCTGCCCGTCCGCCGGCTCGGCCTTGCCGCCCGCGGAAAGGTCAACGTTCCAGTGGACGATCAGGGCGAGCATCATGCCCACGGCAAGCATGAGTATGGCGTCGGAAAGGTTGGACAGGTAGTGCATCGGATTGGCGCTCTCCTCGGAGAAGCGGTGCTTTCTTCTCATCGTTTCGTTTCCCTTTCGCATACGCAGTCGCTCAGCGTCTCCGGATCAGCCATGTAGCCGTTGTACCAGCGCTTGCGCAGCGTGGTCACGACCAGACACACCGCAGCGGCGCGCAGAACGTCATGAAACACGGAAGTCATTTCCATACCGAAGTAGCCGACCTTGACGGTCAGCGTATCCGTCACGGTGCCGGCCGCACGGGCGCACGGCGGTATCAGGCACAGCGCGAGGAACCGTTTCATATCGCAGCTCCTTTCAGGACTTCAGGGTCGAGCGCGAGAGCATCTCCCGCGCCTCTTCTTCCGAGAGCGAATAGTGCCAGAACAGCGCATAGAAGCGCTGCGCCTGCTGCACCATGTCGTAGTCAAACAGCTCCGGATACAGGAGGTTTCCCAGCCAGTAGATGCCCAGCACGCGGTTGACCGACGGCGGCGAGGACATCCAGTCGTAGGGAAGGCTCGGGATCTCGTAGTACGCGCCGTTCTTTACGGCGGTCAGCTCCGACCATTCGCTCTGGGCGAGCGTGTCGTAGGGGCCGCCCGCCGACAGGAGGATCACGTCGGGGTCGCAGAGATAGACCTGCTCCAAATTGACCGTGGTGCCGCCGTTGCGGTTGCTGATCTCGTCGCTTTGGATCACGTTGACCGCGCCGACGACGGTAAGGATGTCGGCCTGCACGGAGCCTTCGGCATTGCAGGCAAGGCCGGTCGAGCCGGTGCCGAACAGGACGCGCTTGCGCTCGTCGGGCGGGATGCGCGCGACGTTCCGCTCCGCCATGCGCAGCGTCTCCTCAATATAAGAGGCCAATTCCTCCGCCTGCTCCTCGCGCCCCAGCAGGACGCCGAGCTTGCGGTAGGCCTCGGGCATTTTTTCCAGTGTCGCCTCGATGAAGACCGTCGGGATGCCCGTCTGCTTCTGAATGCCGCGCATATCGTCCGCGATGCTCTCCTTGGCGTCGCCGAGGTCAATGATGATCTGCGGGCGGGCGGCGATGAGCGATTCCATGTTCAGGTTTGCCTTGCTGCCATAGAACTGCCCGAAGGTGGGAAGCGTCCACATCTGCTCCGGAAAATACGGCATCTGCGCCGTGCCGGGACTGCTGGCAAGCCCCACAAGAAGCTCCGGCGCGAGCGTCATGAGAATCATCTGCGCCGTGGAGCCGCTGGCCGCCACGCGCATGATCTCCGCCGGAACGGTCACGTCGCGCCCGCAGTCGTCGGAGAACACCGTCGTGTCCGCACCCTTCAGCGGGTCGTAGGACGGCGCGGTGCGGCAGGCGCACAGGAGGAGCAGCGCAAGGCTGAGCAGCAGGGTGAGTGTTCGTTTCATGGAATGCCTCCGTTCAAAAAAAATACGGATAACCAGAGGTTATCCGTGAGCATACTTCCACCATCGTAAAATCACAGACTTCCTTCTCAAAACACGGAAGGCCGCACTGTTTCCGGTGCGACCCTTTGTACCGACGGTACCGGATGCCGACCCTTGGCGGACCGCTTTAGGTTCGGCATCTCCGGAAATCAATTCTATGATACAATGCGTCCCGCGAAAAAGCAAGCGTTTTTTTCCTTGCATTTTCCCGCGCCGACTGGTATGTTAAAACAGGAGCGCCGGAGAATGCGGCGCGGAAGGGTCGGCTACCGGTACTGGAAGGGCATCCTCGGCGGCTCGGACGGCAAGCTCGACCCGCGCAGCAACGCCACCTGCGCGCAGGTCGCGGCCATCCTCATGCGCGCCCCGACCCTGAAGTAAACAAGCAAGCGCCCGACGGATCCCCCCGTCGGGCGCCTTTGTGTATTCACGAATGCCGAAGTATAAAGCAGAAAGCACAAGCCGTTTTGCTGCAATTTCTACATCGCGCCGCACCCAAAGCTCCCTCTGACGAGGGGGCGCTTTGGGGTTCACGCCATGTTGTCAGCTCCTCACGCCCGCAGGTGCTTCATGCGCCGCAGGGCGGCGCGCTTCATGGCGCGCGGAATGTGCGCTGCTTCACGCTTCATTCGCGGCGGCGATGGTGCCGCCGCGCTACCCGACGCGCTTGGGCAGGCGGATGGTCAGGACGATCTCGTTGTCCGTTTCCTCCTTTGTTGCGCAGGCGTCGATGCCTGCGCCGCGCACCAGATCGAGCGAATGGTTGACGCTGTTGAGAAACAGCCGCACGTCGCGCAGGATGAGCTTCCGCACGCCGCGCTTCTCGGTTTTCTGCCGCTCTAAGCAGGCGTCGATGTACGCCTCGGTCTTGGCCACGTTCAAGCCGCGCGCGACGATGACGCCGATCGCCGCGAGCCGCTCCTCCTCCGTTTCCAGCCGCAAAAGTGCCCGCGCGTGACGCTCGGACAGCCCGTGCCCCCGCAGCTGTTCCAGCACGGCGGGACTGTGGCGCAGCAGACGCAGCTTGTTGGCGACGGCGCTCTGGCTCTTTCCCACCCGCGCCGCCGCCTGCTCCTGACTCAGCCCATAGGTCTGCATCAGGCGCGCCAACCCCTGTGCCTCCTCGATGTAGTCCAGATCGCGCCGCTGCAAATTCTCCACCAGCGCGACCATGCCAGACTGCTCGTCGTCCACCGTCAGCAGGATGCACGGAACCTCTGCGCAGCCGGCGAGCTTTGCCGCGCGCAGCCGCCGCTCGCCCGCCACCAGCTCGTACCCCATCGCACAGCGCCGCACCGTCAGCGGCTGTAGGATCCCGTAGCGCTCGATGCTGTCGGCCAGCTCCCGCAGCCCGTCGGCGTCGAATATCTTGCGCGGCTGTGCCGGATTGGGACGGATCTGCCGAATGGGCAGGTAGAGAATGCGCCCGTTTTCCAGCAGCCCCCGACTCTTTCGCATTGGTATTCCCCCTTCCGCTTCTATTTTACCCCACGGGGCGGCGAAATCCCGCGAAAATCCGAGGCGGAACACAATAAGTTGTAGCAATTTTTCCAACGAAGTACAATATATTGGGAAATAACGGGAAATGGGCGGAGGACGCGAAAAAGCGCACTTGTGTAACGCGGTGTTTTTCGGTATAATAAAGGGAAATGAAAGGAGTGAGCGCGATGACGGAGTTTCGCCTGCTTGCCGTCGGCGACGTGACGGGCGAGGGGGGAATGTCCCTCCTGCGGCGGCGTCTTGGCGCGCTGCGGCGGGAAAAGAAGATCGACTTCTGCGTGGTCAACGGGGAGAACGCCTCCCTTCTGGGCATGACGCCCCGACAGGCGGAGGATCTCTTCGCCGCCGGTGCGGATGTGATCACGCTGGGCAACCACACGTGGAACCGCCGCGAGCTGATCCCGTATCTTGCGCAGCAGGAGCGCATTCTGCGCCCCGCGAATTTCCCGCCGCAGCAGCCCGGGCGCGGCTGGGAGTGCTACGACACGCCGTTCGGGACGGTCGCCGTGATCGACCTGATCGGCCGGTGCGGCATGGACTACACGCCGGATAACCCCTTCCTGCTGGTCGAGCGCTTGCTGCGTAAGGTCGACACAAAGCTGATCTTCGTCGAGCTGCACGCCGAGGCGACCTCCGAGAAGCTGGCCATGGGGCGGATGCTCGACGGCCGCGTGAGCGCCGTCTGGGGGACGCACACGCACGTGCAGACGGCAGACGACACGGTGCTGCCTGCGGGGACGGGCTATCTGACCGATCTTGGCATGACCGGTCCGATCCGCTCGGTGCTGGGCGTGCGCGTGGAGCAGTCCATTGCCAAATTCCGCGGCGACCTGACCGGCCGCTACGAGGCGGCGGACGGTCCGTGCAAGCTTGAGGGCTGCATTTTTACCGTTGACGCCGAAAGCGGACGCTGCCGGAGCGCAGAGAGGGTGGCGGTGCATGATTAGAGTATTGCAGGCGGGCGATTTCCATCTGGATTCGAGCTTTTCCGCCCTCACGCCGGAGCAGGCGGCGCAGAGCCGCGCCGAGCAGCGCGTCGCGCTCGAAGCGCTTGCGTCCTATGCCGAGGGGTGCGACCTGGTGCTGCTGACGGGCGACCTGTTTGACAGCGCGCGGATCTATCGCGATTCACTCGAGGCGCTCAAGGCATTTTTTGCCGCCGTCCGCTGTCCGGTGTTCGTTTCGCCCGGAAATCACGATTACCTTGCGGCCGGTTCCCCTTATTTTACGGAGGAGTTCGGGTCGAATGTCCATATTTTCCGCTCCGGAGAGATCGAGCGCGTGCGCCTTGCCGCGTGCGATGTTTACGGCGCGGGCTTCACCGCGCCCCGATCGCCCGCGCTGCTCGAGGGCTTCCGCGTCGCCGATCCCGACACGATCAATCTGATGACGCTGCACGGCGACCTGACAAACGGCTCGATCTACGACCCGATCACGCCCGAACAGGTCGCCGCCTCGGGGCTGGACTACCTCGCGCTGGGTCACATTCACAAGCGCAGCGTCGCTGCCTTCGGCAAGACGACCTGCGTGCAGGCGGGCTGCCTGATGGGACGCGGCTTTGACGAGTGCGGGAAGAAGGGCGCGATCCGCGCCGAGGTGAGCGGGCACGGCGTCACGACGGAGTTCCTGCCTCTTCCGATGCGCACCTACGAGGTGCTGACCGTGGAGGCGGGGGACGATCCGGCCGCGTCCATCCTTGCCGCGCTGCCGGAGGATGCGGGCTGCATCCGCGTGATCCTGACGGGGGAGAGCGACGGGGTCGATACCGCGCAGTTGGAGGAGCGGCTGAAGAGCCGCTGCTATCAGCTCACCGTACGCGACCGGACGACGCCGCGCCGCAGCCTTTGGGACTGCGCCGGTGAAGATACGCTGCGCGGCCGCGCGCTGGAGCTGCTCAAGGAGCGCTTCGACGGCGCGCAGGAGCCGGAGCAGCGCCGGACGGCGGCGCTTGCCGCCCGCCTGCTCGCCGACCTGATGGACGGACGGGAGGTGGCGCTGTGATCCTTTTGAAGCTGACGGCAAACTTCGGAAAGCTCCATGAGACCCGCACCTTTACCGAAGGGCTGAATATTCTGTGCCTGCCGAACGAGGCGGGAAAGTCCACGTGGAGCGCGTTCCTGCTTGCCATGCTCTACGGCGTGGACACGTCGGAGCGCGCCAGCGCGCAAAATGATTATTTACCCGTCAAGGAGCGCTACCGGCCGTGGGACGGAAGTCCCATGCGCGGCGAAATGGAGCTGCTTTGGAACGGAAGACACATTACTGTCCTGCGCACCTCCGGAAAGCAGGGCGTGATGGAGGAGTTTCGCGCCTTCGAGACGCAGAGCGGCCTGCCCGTGCGCGAGCTGACGGCGGAAAACTGCGGACGGGTGCTCTGCGGTGTGGAGCGATCCGTATTTGAGCGAACGGCATTCGTCCGTCAGCTCGGCCTGACCGTGACGAAGGACAGCGCGCTCGACCTCCGGCTCGGCGCGCTCATCACGACCGGCGAGGAGGGACGCTCTTACCTTGAGCTGGAGAGCGAGCTGCGCAAGAAGAAAAACCGTCTGGCCGGACGCGCGGGGCGTCTGCCCGAGCTCAAGGCGCAGGCGGACACGTTAGAGCGCACGCTGACGCAGCTCCACACGCTTCAGGACGAGGCGCTGCACCTGTCTGCCTCCTGCGAGGAGGCGCGCGGCGAGGAAGCGCGCCTGTCGGCGCTCACCGAGCGCATCCGCCGCGCCAAGGTGGCGCGGCAGCACGCCGGTTTTGCGGAGCTGAAGGAAAAACTGGCGCAGGAAGAGGCGCAGTGCAGCCGCCGCGCGGCGGAGCTGAAGGAGCTGCCGCCCGAAGACGAGCTGCGCGCCCTTGCGCGCGAGCTGGAACGAACCAAGAACGAATGGCACACGGCGCAGATGGAGGCGGCGCTCTGCCCGCCGCTGCCGGAGCCGCCGCCGATCCCTGCCGGTTTTTCGCAGGACGGCGACGTGCGCAGCGACGTGGAGGCGCTTCGAGACGTGCCGTCCGCGCCGCCCGTGCCGTGGGCAGGGCTGTTGAGCGCTGCGCTGCTGGCGGTCGGCGGCATCGCGGGCTTCTTCTTCCGCCCGATCCTTGCGCTGCTGTTTGCGGCGGGGCTGGTGCTCGGCGGCGTCGTCCTGACGCGCTATCTCAAGCGGCGTGCGCAGGCACTGCGGCGGCAGGCGCAGGCGCAGCAGATCGCGCAGCGCTATCGCGTCGCCACGGCGGAGGAGCTTTCGCAGCGGGCAGCGGACTGGCTGCGGGCGACACGGGAATATGAGACGAAAAAGCAAACCGTCGCCGCGCAGCGGCAGCAGCTTTTCGCGGCGGCGGAAGCGCGGAAGGCGGCCTATGACGCCGTCTGCGCGCACCCCTTCGGGGGCGATGAGGAGGCGCTCAAGGCGGCGCTGCGCGCCCGCGCGGACTACGACGCGCAGCTGCGTCAGCTCGAGATGCTGCGCAGTCAGGCCGCGCAGTGGCAGGCACTCCTGCCCAAGGAGGAGGCGCCGGCCGACGAGCAGGCGCTCGCGCTGGACGAGGCGAAGCTCGGCTATGCGCATCGCGCCGCGCAGCAGCGTCTTTCGGAGCTGACCACGCGCCTTGCCCGAACGCAGGGCGAGATCCGCGCCCACGGCGACGCGGTCGCGCTGGAGGCGCAGCTGGAGCAGGTCAGAGCGGCGCAGGAGGACGCGCAGAAAAAATGCGCCGCCATCGACCTTGCCGCGGATGTGCTGCGGCAGGCGGATGAGGCGCTGCGTTCCCGCTTTTCGCCGCAGGTCACGGCGCTTGCGGGAAAGCTGCTGCATCAGCTGACGTGCGGGAAGTACGATCGGGTGCTGCTGGCCAAGGATATGCGCCTGTCCCTGCGCGAGAGCGACGGGATCCGGCCGGTTGCTGCGATGAGCTGCGGTGCGGCGGATCAAATGTATCTGGCGCTGCGGCTCTCCATGGTCGAGCTGCTGCTCGCGCCGGATGTCCCTATGGTACTCGACGACGCGCTGGTGAATTTTGACGACGCGCGCACTGCGGCGGCGCTTGCGCTGCTGCGCGCGCAAAAGCGGCAGGTTCTGCTCTTTACCTGCCGCCCGCTGAAGGAGGAACCGTAATGTATTTTGACTCGCACGCGCATCTGGACGAGCGGTGCTTCGATCCGGATCGGGAAGATGTCTTCGCGCAGATCAGAGCCGCCGACGTGCGCCTTGTGATGAATGTCGGCTCTGACCTCGCCTCCTCCGAGCGCTCCGTCGCGCTTGCCCGACAGCACGCGTGGATCTATGCCTCCGTCGGCAGCCATCCGGACGATGCCGCCGCGGTGGACGGCGCGCTGCTCGACCGTTACCGGGCGCTTGCGCAGGAGCCGCGCGTTCGGGCGATCGGAGAGATCGGTCTGGACTACTACCATGAGGACGTGCCGCGTGCGCGGCAGATCAACGCCTTTGAAGAGCAGCTTGCCCTTGCGCAGGCGCTCGACCTTCCGGTGATCGTCCATGAGCGCGAGGCGCACGGCGACGCGATGGACATCGTGCGGCGCAACCCGCAGGCGCGCGGCGTCTTCCACTGCTTCTCCGGCTCGCCCGAGATGGCGCTGTGGCTGGTCGAGCGCGGCTGGTATATCGGCTTTACCGGCGTTGTGACCTTCAAGAACGCGCGCCGCGCCGTCGAGGCGGTGCAGGCGCTGCCTATGGATCGCATCCTCATCGAGACGGACTGCCCTTATATGGCGCCGGAGCCGTATCGCGGGAGGCGCAACGACAGCCGTTACCTCCCGCTCGTCGCGGCAAAGATCGCGCAGATCAAGGGGCTAAGCCCCGAGGAGGTCGGGCTGCGCACGGCGGAAAACGCCTGCCGCCTGTACGGCATTGCCGACGGATCGGCGCTATAGGCCGGACGCCCAGTCGATCGGCGCCTGCCCGTTTTCGCGCAGAAATTCGTTCGTGCGCGAGAAGGGCTTGCTGCCGTAAAACCCGCGATAGACGGACAGCGGGCTGGGGTGCGGCGCGCACAGAAGCAGCCGCGGCGCTTGTGTTTTCACGAGCGCCGCTTTCTTCTGCGCCTGCGCGCCCCAGAGCAGAAAGACGATCGGCTGCGCTAACGTGTTTGTCGCCGCGATCACCGCGTCGGTAAAGTGCTGCCAGCCCCACGCAGCGTGGCTGTTGGCCTTGCCGCGCTCCACGGTCAGCACCGTGTTGAGCAGCAGCACGCCCTGCCGCGCCCACGGCGTGAGGTCGCCGCTCTCCGGCGGCGGGCAATGCAGATCGTCCGCAAGCTCTCGATAGATGTTTCGCAGCGACGGCTGCAGGGGCGTGCCGCGCTGCACGGCGAAGGCAAGGCCGAAGGCCTGCTGCGGCTCATGGTAAGGATCCTGCCCGAGGATCACGACGCGAACCTTCTCCGGCGGCGTCAGCGTAAGGGCATACAGCTCCCGCCCCGCCTCCGGATAGATCGTGCTCTGCGCGCGCGCCTGCGCGACGCGGCGCGTCAGCGCGGCATAGTAGGGGGAAGAGAACTCGTCCTGCAAAAGCGTCTGCCATGACGGCATGGGATCGCCTCCTTTTTCCCGATTATAGCACGCGGCAGCCGTTCGGCGCAAGTATTGCTTGACGAAAGCGCCCGCATCGTGTAAAATACAGGGAAACGACAGTTCGAAACCATCCTGTCGATAAACAAAACTATGGAGATGAAAACATGAATACCCGATCCGTCACGCGTGCGGCGGTGATCGCCGCGCTCTACGTCCTGCTCACCGTGGGGCAGGATCTGTTCTTCCCCGGCAGTGCCTCCAACGCCATCCAGTTCCGCGCCGCCGAGGCGCTGTGCGTCCTCGCGCTCTTCACGCCGGACGCGATCTTCGGCCTGAGCCTCGGCTGCCTGATCTTCAACCTGACGAACGCCGGCGCGCTGCCGCTGGACTGGTTTGTCGGCACGGTGGCGACGCTGCTTGCCGCGATCTTCGCCTACCGGCTGCGTCATGTGCGCGTTCTGCGCCTGCCGCTTCCCGCGCTGCTGATGCCGGTCGCCTTCAACGCGGTCTTGGTCGGCTGCGAGCTGACGATCTACATTCCGGAGCTGCCGCTGTGGCTCAATATGCTCTATGTTGCCGTCGGAGAGGCGGGCGTGATGCTGACGCTTGGGCTGGCGCTCTACTTTGCGCTGCGCGCACGCGGACTGGATCGACGCCTGTTTTCCTAACAAAGGAGGAACCGAAAATGAAACGAATTTTGCTTGCCCTGCTGTGCCTGAGCCTGCTTCTCGCGGCCTGCTCGAAGAAAAAGGCGCCCTCCGGACCGTCCGCTTCGCAGACCGTGACGCAGAGCGAAGCGCCGTCCGAACCGTTCTCGCCCGCGCAGCCGACGCAGTCGCCCGCGACCGAAGTGTCCGAGGAGCCGCCCGCGACGGAAAGCGGCATCGCCTACCGCTCCCTCAGCGGTACCTCGACCGTGGAGGATATGGAAGCGGCAGAGGGACGCGCGCCGGACTTTACCTTTGAGAGCAACGGCACGACCGTCTATGCCTACAATGATGTCACCCTGCCCGACGGCCTGTTCTTCACGCAGGTACAGTTCAGCTTCCAGCCGGACTATGTGCGCGTGTCTTGCACCTACACGGCGCAGGAAAACCTTGACACGGTGCGCGGCGAATGGTGCGCCGTGATGGACGGGCTTTACGGCGCGTCGGCAGCGGGAAGCATGCAGACGTGGTCGGACGCGCACGGCAGCTACGCCATGCTCACCCAGCTCAACGACACGACCTTGCAGCTGGCGTTCTACCTTGCCCCCTAAAGGAAAGAATGCGCGGGAGGATCCCTGATCCGCCGCGCATTCTTTCCTTGTGTGCCGCGCCTTGCATGAGGAGCCTTCGGCGCGACGGGTAAAAAAGCGCTCTCGTCTGAGAGCGCTCAGACTGTCAAAGAACCCCTGCTTTTAAGTGACGAAAGCAGGGGATTTCTTGCAATTTGGGAAACAATAAACGAATATAAACCGGAAAAAGGAGTTTTTCCAACTCCAATTTGCCAGCTTTTTCAGATTCATGGCAGCAAATTTAAGCCTGACCCATCGCGTGACGGCGGCCAAGCCTCGGT
>OIYT01001384.1_pt1 | contig 17411 bp, 16 predicted proteins | sample 1588201 | NCBI WGS metagenome assembly OIYT01 (sample SAMN03283260) | human gut metagenome | biome: human-associated habitat; material: feces | host: Homo sapiens | place: USA | collected 2013
TTCTTCTGGCAGAAGATAATGAGCTGAATATGGAAATTGCAGAATTTGTGCTTCAGAATGAAGGCACTGTAGTGACAAAAGCATGGAATGGACAGGAAGTTGTTGAGATATTCAGAAAAAGCAGACCCGGTGAATTTGATGTCATTCTTATGGATATTATGATGCCGGTCATGAATGGCTATGAAGCAGCAAAGACGATTCGCTCTCTGGACAGAGAGGATGCAAAAGTGATACCGATCATTGCCATGACAGCGGATGAATTGGTACAGGATGTGAACAAAGCAATTAAGTGTGGCATGAATTCATACATTTTAAAGCCGATAGATGTAGAAGAATTATTTACTAAATTATATTATTATATGTTCTGCAGGCATGATAGAAATGAGGATATAGATAATGAAAAAAGATAAGCTGGAAAGACTTGGACAGATTTTGCAGGAAAGTGTGGATGCACAGGAAATAGCAGGTGGCAATCTGCTGGTAATGAATCAGGGAAAAGAAATCTACTATGCACAGGCGGGAATGGCAGATATAGCTGCCGATAAACCGATATCCAGAGACAGCCTGTTCAGATTATATTCCATGACAAAGCCAATTACGTCGGCAGCGGTTATGCTGTTGATGGAAAGGGGGATCGTAGATCTTCTGGATCCGTATACAAAGCAGGGTGATCCTGAGGATAGTGATTACCGGATCATTCCACGGAAGGGGACAAAATATGTCACTATCAAAGATCTGAAACGACTGTTGAAAAACCTGTCCGAGGAATTTCAAAAGGAAGTGCAGAATATTGGAACAGAGGTGGCTGTGGATGATGTTACGTATTTGTGTAATTTTGGCGTGAAGAACGGGGAGATCGTGATGTCAAAGCTATATCGGGACAATATCACAAATCATGCTTTGGAGGAAGGAAGATTTTTTACAGAGGAGGAGTACAAAGAGGGACTCCGGGTTGTTCTGGATGAGGCAGTTACGTCTACGAGTCAGAAGTCCCCATATCTCGACAGCATTCGGTCGAAGGATGGTAAATATCTGATCATTGAGGGGAAAAAGTACCGGATCATAGGAAAACATACTGCTTTTCCGGATCAGCCGATCGTCCCGATCACATCCCTGCCGGATGACTATCCTCTGTATGAATGGATAGAGTTTGATTTTGAAGGATCGGTCAACAGTCTGCAGTATGCGGAGTTAAAGGATGCGGTAGAGGAGACAATGGGGGATCACGCCTCTCTGCCGGATATGGATCTGCCGGATATGGATAAGATTTATCTTTACAATACGATGATCATTATTGCAGTTCTGATCGCAGTGGTTTCGGCGTTAAATTTTGTGATCCTGTATCAGTATTTTCTGGAAAAAAGGCAGGAGGAGATCCGGGCAATGCGGATCTGCGGCATGAAACGGAGACGTGCCGTGGTGATGTTTTTGGCGGAATGTGTCTGTCTGACACTGCCGGTTTATGTGCTGTCGGTATTTCTGTATGACCGGTTTGCCCTGCGGATGATGAGTTCCTTCTACACTTATGTGGATGATCATTACAGTCTGAAACTATATCTGGAGCTTTTTGCGATTTATTACATATCCTCGCTGATCATTCTGCTGGTTTCTATCTGGAGACGGCTGCAGGGAGAAGGAAGGATGCGGATTGGAGGTGGACGTGGATGAAATGGAGATATGCCTGGAGAGAATTATGGCATCATCCGTTAATGATGCTTTTGATCTTTGTGCAAAACGTGGTGGTTTTTGCGGTAACGGTGAGTATGATATCTACAATTGTTTCCCGGTATAACACCTACCAGGAGATATCAGGTCTGGTGTCTGGAAATGGCGCCGTTTATACCTTGCTGGGTTACCAGGATGTTTATCAGAGTGTGGATGGAGAATGGGCTTCCAAATATGCTTACAGAAGAGAAGACGTTGAAAGCGGCCTGACGGATGCAAAGGTGCAGGGCTGCTATGACTGGGCAGTGGAAATTGACGGGGATATGCAGGATTGTAGTCTGATAGGATATGATGAGGCACTGTGGAAGTGTCATCAGCCTGCATTGGCAGCAGGAAGATGGTTTTCTGACCGGGATAAACAGACGGAGGAGCTGGAGGTTGTGATCGCGCAAAAGGGAGGAGTGAATGGAAAGTATCAGGTAGGTGATACTTTAAATGCACAGAAGACATTAAAGATATGGATTAATAAAGGTGATGATATTCAGATTTCGTTTAAGGTTATTGGCATTATTGAAAACGGAGCTTCCATTCTGGGCTCCAGACCGGAAGGAAACAGCAAGGAGGACTACCGGACATTATTCTGGAATTATTATGATTATTATAATGACGGCTTATATCTTTTTGGGATGCAGTCCGATCTGCTGCGGTGTAAGCACCAGCATGCCGGTGCATGGGTAGAGAAGATGTCGGGGGAATGTTTCTTTTCTTGGGAAACCAAGGATCCGGAGGTGATCAGCAGTAATCAGGAAAAGGTAATGAAAAGTGCTGAGGCTACAGATACCAAAGACTATGCATTGATCCGGAGGGAGAGTAAAAAATATATCTGGGAACAGGTCCGGATGATCCTGCCGATCCTGATCACATTATGTATCATGACGGTTTTATCTACGGTCTGTAATATGGCGATCATGGTTCAGAAAAGTCTTCGGAATTATGCGGTGTATTACATTAACGGAATGTCGTGGAAGAAGTGTATTTCGATCCATATATTCAGTATGATACTTCTGGAAGGAGGAAGCTTTCTTCTGGTGATGGCGGGATTGTTTTTGATGAAGTTTGGCGGCGCGTTAAAGTATACGGTGATTTCACCGGGGCTTTGGCAGATGGCGGGATGTCTGCTGTTATGTCTGCTGTTTACTCTGTTTGGGATCGGTGTGGTACGCCGGGAGACCCATGGAGTGAGTGCAAAACAAATTCTGACGAGAGGGGGAGAATGATGATCGAAATAAAAAATCTGAATAAAGCGTATAATCTCGGAGAGGAGAACGGCTGTGAGGTATTAAAAGGGATTAATCTGACGATTCCGGATGGGGAGATGACAGCCATCATGGGAGCAAGCGGTGCAGGCAAAAGTACCCTGTTACATATTTTGTCCTGTATTGACCAGTACGACAATGGAGAGTATCTGCTGGACGGAGAGCTGATCGGGAAAATGGGAGATGCCCGGATGGCAGAGATACGAAATGAAAAAATGGGAATTGTCATGCAGGATTTTGCTCTGATCGAGGATTTTACTGCACTGGAAAATGTCATGATGCCATTGGATTTCTCTGCAAAGAAACGCAGAAAAAAGGAAAAAAGAAATATGGCACTGGAGGCATTGGAGGCGGTTTCCATGAAAGAATATGCCGGGAAACCGGTGTGCAAGCTGTCCGGTGGACAGAAACAGAGAGTAGCGATCGCCAGAGGGCTGGTGAATCATCCGGAGATTCTTTTTGCGGATGAGCCAACGGGAGCATTGGATTCTGTGACAAGTGGGGAGATCATGAAGCTGCTGAGGTCCTTAAATGAAAAGGGAACCACGATGGTGATCGTGACCCATGACAGGATGGTGGCAGAAAGCTGTGATCGGATTATTAAAATAGTGGATGGAAGGGTGCAGGATATTGCGTGAGACATTAGTAGAATTAAAAGCGGCAAGTAAATATTATAAAACGGATACCCATGTTGTGGAGGCACTGCGCGGTATTAATCTGAAGTTTGAACAGGGAGAATTTGTGGCAGTGACCGGGGAAAGTGGAAGCGGAAAGTCCACACTGCTTCGTGCAATCTGTGGCTTGATCCCTCTGGATGATGGTGACCTGATGTTAAAGGGGAGATCCTGCTTTTCCTGCTCATCGGAGGAATGGAGTGTGATACGCTGCCGGGAGATTGGAATTGTATGGCAGGATTATAAGCTGGTCGAGCACTATACGGTAATGGATAATGTCATTATGGCACTCCGCATTGCGGGAATAGAAGGGAATGTACAGGAAAGAGCGGCAGAGGCATTGCGCCGGGTTGGTCTTGAAAACTACGAAAATCAGAGGGCGGGCAGATTATCCAGCGGTCAGAAGCAGCGTCTGGCGATTGCGAGGGCAGTGGCAGTATCGGCTCCGATCATTCTGGCGGATGAACCTACCGGTAATCTGGATCACCAGAGCAGTCTGGAAATTCTCCGGCTGCTTCGTGATGTGGCAAAGGACAGTCTGGTGATCATGGTGACCCATGACTTTGCGGAGGCACAGGAGTTTGTTTCCAGAAAGGTTACGATCCGGAATGGGCAGGTTATGGATGACGTGAAGCTGTCGAAGGAGGATTCTGTAGGAAAAGCGGAGGATATTGCCGGCAGATCAGCAGACGGCAATGAGGCAGATATTCAGCAAAGTCCCGCAAAAGACGAGGATGATTTATTATTTTCGCAAAAATTAACCGGAAAAAAGACGCGCAAAGATATTTTGTATTTTGCATGGAGAAATCTCTGTGGACATAAGGTGAAAACCGGACTCATTCTTTTGCTTATGATGCTGGTAGCTGTTATATCCTATGGTTCTGTCGGAGAAATGTTGATGTTTCGGGATGACCGGATCGCCAGAGTGACGGATGATTCCATATTTGCGCAGCAGGACAGGACAAGGCTGCTTGTGAAGAAATCGGATGACTCTGATCTTGGGACGGCTGATCTGAAAAAAATAAAGAGTGTGTCCGGAGTGATGGATGCGGATTTATATGGTGTGGTCAACGAAGTGGAGTATGTCATGAATCCCGGAGAAAAAAAGGGATATATGAAGTCGGTTTCTGTATTACAGAAAAAGGATATGCAGGAGGGAGACCCGGCAAAGGCTCCGGCAGAAGTTGTTGTGTCACGAAATCTGGGAATCAAAAAAGGAGGCAGGATCAATGTTGCTTTTCAATGCAGAAATTACTGGGGGCGTGATGAAACACTTCGCTATTCCTTTAAAGTAACAGGAATCAGCAGGGATCAGACGGGGCAGGTTTATTTCTCGGATCATTTCTGTGAGATGCTGTGCCTTCCGCTGACATCGGAAGATGTTACGTTAAACTATGGATGGAAAGGTGGAAAGTATCTATGCAGCTTTCGTGTGATCCCATTTATCAGCAGCGTGGCATCGGGAGCAGGAATTGCACTGTCTGATTCCTATGAGGTACCGCCGTCGGTTTTGTATCAATTTGATAAGAAACTGGCGAAGGTTTTTGCAGGAGGAGAACAGTTAAGGCAAGGGAATAAAAAGCTGACGGTACAATATCAGAAAGAGAAGCATGACAGCACGACATTTTTTATGGGTGTCAGTGAAGAGGTGTTCCGGGAATGTTATGAAATGTATGGAAAAGAAAAATCCGGCGAGATAGCAATACATATCAAAAGCTATAACAGTACGGACCGGGTGATCCGCAGTCTTAAAAAGAAAGGATACGATGCGATCAGTACATATCGGGTAAGTAAGACGGAGTATGATGCGGACAGGATGCAGCAGAGAATGAATATTTTTAAGATCATGGGAGCCGTTCTGGTGGCAATGTTTTTGGCACAGCTTCTGGTGCATATGATTTTTTACCGGATACGGCGGAAGGAAGAATTTCTGGTACAGACATTGGGAATGCCTGTTGAGCAGATGCTTTGGAGCGAAGCGGTAGAACTTGTGACAGAACTTGTGGCGGTACTTCTTCTGGGAGGGATTGTCGTCAGGCTTCTTTATTTGAATGAGGAGGCACGGGTAATGCTTGATTATTATTCTGTGATGGGAGCTGTATATGTGATTTTATATAATATAGTATGTATTGCTGCTGTATGGCTTCTGCATCGAAAATTTTACAAAAAGTGGTCGAAACGCCAGACAATGTAAGGGGGGATGAAGATGATCCGAGTGGAAAATCTGGAAAAATATTATGATCGGCATAAGAAAAATGAAAAGCATGTATTGCAGCAGATCAATATAGAGCTGCCGTCACATGGTCTGGTTGCTGTGGTTGGAGAGAGTGGCTGCGGAAAGACAACACTTTTAAGATGTATCAGTGGTCTGGATCACTTTGATGATGGCAGAATGATCTATGAGGGAAAACATGTAATTATGCCACACAGAAATTATATGGAAAAGTATACCGATCAGAATGTCGCATTTGTTTTTCGAAATGAGTATATGCGGGAAGAGCTGACGGTTGAGGAAAATGTCAGGATGGCATTGATCCCATATCATCTTTCCGGGGAAGAAGAACATGAGCGGATTCTGGTGACGCTGGAAGCGGTTGGTATGGAGAAGTACAAAAACCGCCGTCTGGAATATTTGTCGGGAGGACAGATGCAGAGAGTTGCTGTGGCAAGAGCATTGGTAAAATGTCCGAAAATTATTTTTGCAGATGAACCCACCGGCAATCTGGACGAGGAAAATACCATTCGGATCATGCAGCTTCTGCGTGCCTTTTCCCAAAAAGCACTGGTGGTTCTGGTGTCTCATGAGCAGGACATGGTCAGAGGGTTTGCGGATCGTATTATTCATCTGGAAAATGGAAGAGTTGTGTCTGACCAGGTGAATAATGCGGCAGAACAGATCCGAAGAATGGAATGGAAGGATATTTATCTTGAGGATTATCAAAGAATGGAGCAAAAGCTGGAGCATTTGCAGATCCAGTTTTATGAGCAGGAAGAGGAAATGCGGGAGGAGACAGAGCAGGAAAATACTGCACAGGAAAACACCATTCAGATCATTCACCGCAATCACAAGTTTTTTGTCAAGGGGACCGGCGAGGAAGAGATTATTTTGCTGAAAGACAGTGAATGTAAAGTGATCGATGGACCGCGTCCGGAATATATGGATACACTGGCAGAGCGGGATATAGGCCTCGAAAGTATTTCACAGAATTTCAGGAAACGCTATCATCTGACAGACCTTTTTAAGGTTTCTTCCAAACTTGCCGGAGGGCATGGAAGATGGATCTTTATACGCCTGGCACTTTTGCTTTTTACGGTGATCACTTTTCTGTTATTTACGGATTATCGATCCAGAGATTCCCTCAATAAGCTTGCCCTGCAGACAACAGACAGTCATATGGTGACCTTTGATTTTTCGCAGGGAAGTTTTACACGGTCGGGCATCGAACTTTTTTACAATGAGTATCTGACCGCAAAAGGGTACAGTGATATGATCCCTGCGTTAAATGATACGATGAACGTGCAATATGATGGCTATCTGCAGTTATCGGGACATTTGTGTAAGGTGCAGGATTTTTCGATGATTTCTGTCAAAGAGATTACAACTGCAGATGTGCAGTATGGCAGAATGCCCAAAAATCATGACGAGATCGTGATAGACCGCTGGTTGTTAAAGCGGGCGAGACAGGACAACAATATTCTGCGGGAATTATTTCCGGATGATAAACAGTTTCTGGGGCAGAAAGTATCTTTTATTACCGGTAATCCGGTGACGATCGTTGGAATTGGTAACCGGGATGAGCCATCGGTATATAGTGGCGATACATTGCGTCTCAGTATGGCGTTTGAAATGCCGTCTGTGATTTCGGATGAAGAAATAAGTCAGATACATCCGAAGAAATATAAAGATTTATTTTTAAATGACGATGAGGTTCTTGTTTCTGAAAGGATACTGGCGCAAGCCGAGGGGAGCGATGAGGAAAAAGAGGAGGCGGTAAAAAATACGATTAAGGATCTGACAGGTGTTGACTGTGTCATTGCGGGATATTTTACGGAAGAAGGATACGATTATATTATCCCGGAGGGGCTCTATTATGATATGGTTCGTGAAAAAATCATTCAGGATCGTAAATGCTATGCGTATGCAGATTCGCCACAGAAAATGATCACAGAAATTCAGAAAGATATGGAACGCGGAAAAGACAAATTTCCGGTTGTGATGCAGCAGACAACGCAGGAACAGTTTCAGAGCGCATTGGAAGAAAAGCATTCCATGATTCAAATTGATTACGAATATCTGATTGCATTTGTTGCGGTTGTTTTCGTTGTCATTGTTGTGTTGATCTGGTTCCAGATTCTGTCCCAAAGAAAAGAGATGATTGTCAGCCGGTTAGTTGGAGTGAGAAAGAGCGTCCTCTGGAGAATGAAGGTATTCTATTCCTTCCAAAATACGGCTTTGATATGTCTGCCGGTTATTGCGGTGTGCTGGATCGTCGTACAGATAATGTCTTCTGATGTGGCATTGACTTATTTCGTGGATATCCCGTGGTGGATGGCACTGCTGTTTGGCTGTGGGCTGACCGGTCTTGTTACTGCTGCATATGGAGTTGCCTGGAGATGCAGCTTATCTTGTTTTGGGTTAAACCGGATGGAGTGATAAATGGTATTTTGGTTATGCGAAGGGGGATTTTCGATGAAAAAGATATTATGTGCCATTACCATTGCGATGAGTATATGCTGTGCATCAGGATGCAGTAAAAATACTGTATCACAAAGTTCAACGGTTGTTCCGGAAACAACCAGATCAAGTGAGGCGGAAAATACATCAAAGGAGATAACGTTAAGAACTATATCATCAATAAACATGTTAGATGAGGTGATGGAAGGGTGGTATGCGGATTTATTGCAGGAAAAATTGAATATTAAGATTTTCGGAATGGATTATTCATTGCCAGGGCGTGAAAATTATGAGGAAGAATATCAAAAAGGAATAGATATTCAGACGTACAAAGGTGAAACGGACTATTATGATAATATCAAATCCGGAAGAATGAAAAACATGGAACCGTATATTAATAAACATCCGGAGGTTTTTTCAAGATATTCTAAAATTCTCAAGCACCTGAAAAAGAAAACATATCGAAAAACCAGAAAAAAAGGGATTTATGGAATCCCGATATGGCTGCAAAACTTTGATACATTGGACAAAAAGTATGAAGAATACTGCGTATGCGTCCCGGCAAGTTCCAGACACCCTAAAAAAGCAATGGATCTGATCGCCTGGTCAGCCTCAGAAGAGGGTATCATGAATATTGCTTTTGGACCGGAAGGACAAATGTGGGAAAAGAAAAAGGGAAAATATATTTTAATATATGATTGGCAAAAAAAGATGAATTCCAGTGATAAATTTGTCAAAACAAAGAGTGGAAAGGTGGATTATACCAGTGCACAATTTAAACTGCAGCTTGTGGGAAATAGAAGATTGGGGGAAGAACTGTTGAGAGAAAATTCGAGGTTAAGGACGAAAAGATAAAACAAATTCACAACATTTAAAGCCTAATTCACAACATCGATAGAAAAATGAGAAAATTTTCTTGTATATTAATTGTAGTCTTTTTATTTGATTCTAAATTTAATGTACAGGAGAGTGTTTTTATGAAACAATGGAGAATTTTGCTGAAAAAAGCGGTAGGTCAAATGATTGCAACGATAGCAGTTACAGTTGCAACAGTAACAGCAAACTCAACATGTGCTATGTGGATTTATGAGGAGGTGCAAAGATAAAAGAATTGAGAAAATTTTAGATAAGTAAGTAACGAAAAAAACAGCAAAATGCTATTCTTATTATTGGTAAATGAGAAAGGAAGAAAAGTATGTTTAAAGTAAAAGTTTATTTATTGGTTGGCGGAATGATTGCTTCACAGGTGTTTTGTAATATGCCTGTTTCTGCAATGGAAAAGAGCACTATGGTGAAGGATCAAATAGAGGATGGTATAACAATAGAAGATGATTTAATTATAGCTAATATGTCAGACGATCAATTAAACAGAATGATTGACAATATATATCAAGAAAACACAACTACATCAGTCAGGAGTGTAAAAAACACAGATAGCGTAAAGACTGCATGGAGATTAGCGGCTCAAATATTGCGTAATAATGGATACTATTGTTCGGCAACACTTATGGAATATTCATTAAATGGAATGAACTATAAGGAAAATGAATTTGCATCAGTTCAGAGAACGGGGGTATTTTCTCGAACATTACCAGGGAGTACGGCATATAGTAATTATAAAAGTAAAGTGAGAAATGGAAAAAATCCAAAAGGCATCAATTTTGATGATGGTGATGTGGCAGATTTGCATTATTCATTGGGACATGTTGATACAAAAGTAGTTTCGAGGGCAGGAACGTATACATCACTTATAACGGACACTTATGATTTTTCATATCAAAATTATGAAAAATTACTCACTACTCTTGTTAATAATGCGGCGTGGTTATCTCAACATGTAGGGGTTTTCAATCCTATAGACGTAAGCATATATACAGTGTTTAAGTAATAAGTAGAGGAAACGTGACGATCGATTGCGTAGATGAGAATGTAATCAAGAGATTATCTTTAAGGAGTTTGGGATATCTATATTAAAATGGAGATAAGTTTGTAAGCAATTTTTTGCTTACAAACTTATTACACAAGGAAGGGGATATAATGAAACAAATTATCAAAAAACTAATTTGGTATATAATTATGTGTTTAAGTGGTTTTGTTGGGGCATATATTTTGTATCATACAATGATACAAAATATATTATCAGATGAAAATATGGCACGTGGAAACGTGACAGCGGGATATGGTCTGTTATTGCTATTAAAATATCCCATATTATATATAATGATTATAATTTTTTTATTTATTGGTATTGTAGGATTTGTATGCATTGATAGAAAAGAAAAGGCTGACTTTCGGCTGACCCATCAAAGAAAATTGGAAATTATTTTATACAACATTTCGCAAATTTTTTTGTTGATTTGTATGCTTAATGAGATTTTTGAAAGAAATATATGTGGTTTTTTTTCAATGCTATTATTATCTGTTTGTTCATATACGAGTGCTATTTGGATTGGAAATATACACAATTTCTTATGTGATATTAGATAGTAACAATACAAAGTATATTGGAATGAGGTATTTTATTTATATGACAAAGGAAAAAATATTGACGTATGCTTGTAGATATACGGATTTTTATAAAGAAAAATTTTCTGGTTTTTCAGATAATTGTAATTGGCTTGATTTACCAATTGTATCTAAATCAGAGATATTGCATGCGGGGATTTCTATAATATCTAATTTATATTATAAAGAATTTTATAATAATAATCTGATGAATGATTATACATCAGGAACAACAGGAGAGTGTTTGGAGATTTATACAACAAGGGCCGAAGAGGTCGCAAAGTTACTTTCTTTATGGAAATATAGAAAAAAGTACTATGGAATAAATACATCCGATAAGTTTTGTTATTTTTATACTTATCATAGTAATGTTCAAGATTCAAATTGGGATTATAATGAAAGAAGTCTTGGTATTAGCAAGGAGTATTTATTGCAGGAACATCTTGAAGAAATATATTTAAAAATATATCAATTTAATCCAAAATGGCTTCTTTTGCAACCAAGTATAGCTATGATCTTATCAAGATATATTTTTGAGTTTGGCGTAGATATAATACCCAGTTTACAATATATTGAATTGACAGGAGAATTTTTTACTGCAGAACAGAAAAAATTTATTAGTAGTGCATTTGAAGTGCCAGTGGCAAGTCAATATGGATCTAATGAAATAGGTACAATTGCGTATGAGTGCCCCTGTGGAAATATGCATATTATGGAGAATAATGTCCATGTTGATATTATGCCAGTGAAGGAGAAGGATAAAACGGATTATACTAATGGTAAATATGGACATTTAATTATTACAGCTAAAAATAATAAAGTTATGCCATTTGTTAGATATGATATTGGAGACATTGGAAGATTACGAAATGTAAATTGTAATTGTGGACATGATACTCCGATTATAGAATTATATGGTGCCAGAAAGGATGATATGATTCAATTAAAAGGAGGAGGACAGTTGTCTGCAAATGTGTTTCGAAAGATTTTTAGGCAAGTAATGAATGTGATCGATGGAACAATATTTCAATATCAAGTAATTCAAAAAAATATAGATGATTTTTTGATCATGCTTGCGACTGATGAAGATAAAATTTGTGTAGAAAATGCTATTTATTTTTTTTTGAATCAGACAATATTAAAACATGCAAAATTAAAATTTGAATTTTACATGTATATTATACCCGATAAGAAAATAGGAAAGCATCGTTTTTTTGTAAATGAAAAAGTTTAATTAGTCAATAAGGGGAAAGATAAAAGAATGGATATATGGATTATATTACAAAAAATTATTTTGAATCAGATAGATCAGGAAAGTCGCCATAAAATGGTTATTACGCTAGAAACAAAACTTATTGAAGATTTAAATTTTGATTCCGTTCAGCTTATGATGCTTTTTGAAGAGATGGAAAAGGAGTTTGGAGTGGATTTTACAGATTTAGAGGATTTTCAGGATAAGTTTAATTTGTGTAGATCACTTTTGGAAGGTGTAGAACAATTGCTTCGAAATAAGTGAATTACTGATGTTGATTGGAGGGAAAATGAAAAAACTTAATTTTAAAATTATAGAGAACAATATGGGTTCTCAATATCATCACTATCTTTTAGGTATTATTTTACAAAATAAGAATAATTGGAAATTTGTTTATAATAATTATATAGGGATTTTAGTTAAACATTATGCGAATAGTCACGGTGACTTTTGCTTTGATGGAATATATAGTGCAAATCATCATATATTGCAGGAATTAATTATACGGGGACCATTGACGGATTTTCATAATACAATAAAAGAATGTCTTGATCATGATTTATATGTAGTGATGAATATAAATGAACAAATATTGCCATATCGCAGAGCATATAATCGATACTATTTTCGTCACGATGTTATTATATATGGTTATGATGAGGAAAAACAACAGTATGTTACAGCAGGATTTGATGAGGAAACAAAATATTGCGAAAAATGGTATGCTTTTGAGGAAATAGAAAAAGCGTATTATGCTATGTTAAATGAATGGGATTTTGAGTTTTTTATTTTTCGCTATAACGATCAATATGTTGTAGAACTAGATTTACCAAAAATAAAAAAAGAACTCGAGTTTTTTGTGGAGGGGAAAAATCCAAATAGCTTAGAATTAGAGGATTTGTTTGAAAAAAGAATAGATACCTACTATGTAAATAATAGTTATAAAGACTATTATGGGATTGAAGTTTATACATATTTAATAGATCGTTTAAAAAAACAATCAAAAATATTAAAGAAAAAGGAAGTGCTTTGTACAAATGATTTAAGAACATTGAATGTTTTAAAGACACATTTATATATTATTAACAGATTCATAAACGATGAAATAAAAATTGAGAATAATCATATAACATTGTTAAGTGAGGAGATGATAAAGATTATAAATAATTTACATATGATATCATCGTTGATCATACGATATATCGGAAGATCAGAAGAGAAAAAGTTAAAAACAGCAATTAAACTTCTTCAAAAATGTAAAAAGGAAGAAAGGATTATTATTAACAAAATATTAGAAATATTATAATAAATAGTATTTCTTAATAAGAATGAAATTGAATGCAATGTAGATACCATAAGAACTGGGAGGAAAAAGAAATGGCAGAATTACAGAGAATTATAAGGAAAGTAGTAAATTTTATTATAGTATTTTGTTTGATAATATTTCAGAGCACAAGTAATATAAACATTGTGTTTGCTGAAAATTATGAAGAGGATATTCAGAAGAACATAGAAAAATACTATACAAAAATTAATGAAAAAGACTATTCAAATCTTTATGACTTATTCAGTGAAACCTATTATAATGAAACAAAATGTGTATATGAAAATGAGACCAATAAGAAAAATCATGTTGGCATATTTGACATTAAATCTGCAAAAATTAAATCATTGACAAGAGAGAACGATTTAACAAATTTTGAATTGGATACATATGACACAACAGTTGCTTGTGTATATAAAGTGATTGTTGATATGGATGTATATACAGGAAAAGATTGCTTTCAAAAAGGCACTAATATATGCTATTTTTTGTTTGATTTTAACAAGAAAATGATGGCATGTTGGAATTTTGAAGATAAATTCAATGATATAGCTATGATGACGTCATATGATACCCCAATAGCAGATATACATAATAATCCTACAACTATAAAAATATTGCATAATGGAGAAATTATATCAAGAGGGTTTAAAGAATATGTAAAAGTGGTGGAAAAGTGTGAAGTAGGTTATCCAAATTGGAACAAGGAGGCTCTAAAGGCATGTGCAGTAGCAATAAAAAATTATGGAATTGTTAGGGTGAAAAGACATAAGTACGCAGGACAAGGTTATGATGTAAAAGATACGGAGGTTGATCAGGTATATCAACCTAAAAGTAAAAGTGATATTGCAATATGTAATGAAGCCGTGGACGATGTATGGAATGTAATATGGTTGGATGCGGATAGAAAAGTATTTCCGGGATTTCATGTCCATAGCGAAAAAATTTCTAGCTATGCAGTACATAATGGGGGGATATTATCACAAACAGGTGCACAAAATCTTGCCCAAAATAGAGGGTATGATTGGGTTAATATATTGAGGTATTACTATGATAGAAAAAAAGGGGTCTCCTATTATAATGGTGACGTTGCCATTGGCACTACAACATTTGTTCATTGTTATAAATAAGATTTGGAGGTAGAATGAAAAAAATAATATATATAATTGTATTTTGTGTTATCTTAACAGGATGTGGCTTACAGTCAATGAGACAAAATAAACCTCTTGTTAAAAGAGGGGAGAATACTACATCCAAAGAGATAGTAAATGAGTTGGCGGAAACAACCGATAAGAGCAATACTCTTTATAATGTTGTATATGATGAAGATATAAAGGTGAATGGCAAAATGAAGAAACTACAGGTTCTACAAAATAAAACAGATATTTTAGATACAGTGTTATATTTTGGAAATAATCAGGTACTGTTGCATCGTGTATCAATAGATTGTGGATATGCACATCTGGAAACAGAAATGACAGATATAACTGGAGACAAAAAAAAAGAACTAGTGTTGAAGCTTTATGGCGGTGCATCAGGAAATATTGCGGACATTCAAATATTTGCTGAACGAAAAGGAAAATGGACAGAAATTGCAACGCCCGATTATTTATGGAAAGAGGATAATATTAGAGTAAGATCTCAAAAGAAAGGAATAGTATGGATAACGATTCCAAAAACTAAGTTTAAGAAAAGAATAACTGTTAATTCAAAGGAGAAACCTATGCGAGGTTATCGTATGTGTAAAGTGAAAAAAAGAAGAGTGAAAATTTGTGATGAAATTGTGTGTGGTACAGTTGGAAATGTTCAGGCAATGGTGACACAAGTCGTACAGTACAACGCTATGAAAGATTCCTTTGAACATATAGATACAACAGTAAAAAAGCATTGAGGAGATTAAATGAGTGGATCAGTGATTAACAAAACTGTGATACGCAGAGAGATTACACATATAAACAGAATATATTCGGAGACAGCCTCTCGAAAAAAGCTGATTTTGCTGGTCAGTGATAATTCTTTGGAGGCTGTTTCGTTATACTGCTATCACATGAAAAAGAGAAATACTGTGTTTTTTGTAGGAAACGCCAAAAAAGCTTCCGATATAATGGCATTGATAGAGCGTTTTAGGCCGGATGAGGTATTTATGGATCGGAAGAAAATTAGAGATGTGGATTCAGAGCCTGCTTTGCACATGGAAATTGAGAAGAATTATCATATTTGTTTTCCGTATTATCAGTATGTGAGGCTTCAAAGGAAACAAGGGCTTCAGGATGTATTGTATAAAGATCTGGCATTACTTATGGTGACTTCTGGCAGTGTTGGAAATGGAAAGATTGTGGCGTTGTCTTATGATAATCTTCGAAGTAATGCACAGGCAATTATTGGATCATTGGAAATTGATGAGAACGACAGAGCAGGAATATTGCTTCCGGTGTCTTACGTGTATGGGTTGTCGGTAGTAAATAGCCATTTACTGGCGGATGCGGAACTTTTGCTTCCGGCAGGCAATATGTTTCAGAAAGGATATTGGGACTTTTTGGAGGCGTGCGGGGTGACCTCTTTTTGCGGTGTTCCATATACTTATGAAATTCTGGATTGTTTAAAGATCCTATCCAGACCTTGGAAAGAATTGAGACTTCTGACGCAGGCAGGAGGAGCTATGAGTCGTGAAATGAAGCGGAAACTGTTAGCATGGATTTATGACAGAAAACAGCGGGAGATCACGACACATTTGGCAATTATGTATGGTCAGACAGAGGCAACAGCACGAATGAGCACATTCTTTTTGGATCAGCATCCGGATAAGATGGATAGTGTAGGAAGGGCTATCGACGGTGGAGCTTTTCAGATAAAAAATGGAAATTATGCAGGAGAAGGAGACATTTATTATTGTGGTGAGAATGTGTGTCTGGGGTATGTGGAAGAAAGGGAAGATTTGACGGAGGATACGGCTGCATGGAGACAGAATACTGATCTTTTGGATACCGGAGATGTGGGAAAACTTGACGAGGAAGGATATCTTTATATTACCGGTAGAAAAAAGAGATTTATAAAATGTAATGGAGTCAGGATAAGTCTGGATGAACTGGAGAGAAGTATAGAAAATAAATGGGAAACACCGGTGGTATGTGTCCAAAAGGCTTCAGATGAAAAGATTTTGTTGTTTATTCGAACGGGGGATTTTAGAAATATTGATATAATGGAATTGTCCAATTATTTGCGGAAACTTGGGATTCGAAAGGAACAGTATTGGATTCGGAAGATTCCGGAATTTCATTATTGTGATAATGGAAAAATTGATTATGCTAGTTTTAAATAAGAGGAGACAAGAATGGAATTTGAAAATAATGGGTTAAAAAACAGCATTGTGGGAACTTTGCGATTGGCCGGAATATTGATGTCAGGAGCGTGGAATGATAAATATAGGCAACCCAAATTTGTGGAAAATGCGGCACAGGAGGATTTTTATCGAAGGCTGTTGCAAAGGATTGACCGAGGAGAAATTAATGAGGCGGAAAATGAACTGCTTGCGTATATGGACGAGGAAAGAAGTGTAAAAAAAGCCACATTAAAAGATAATGGGACAGTAGATAATACAATGTTAAATATGGGACTTAGTGTGTATGGATATATGAATGAAAAAGAGGATATTTTTTTGGAACAAAATAATTATTGCCGGGAAGAAATTGAGGAGGGAATAAGTGGGTTGCTGATGCAGTTTGGAATAAAAATTGATCAGGAAAAGAATTTATAAACAAATTATTATTGACATCTAATAAAATAGAAAGTAAACTGAAACAGTATGCAACAGCTTTAGCTGATGGTAATAAACAATGTGGAGCAGGTATTGTTTCCCTGCCGGCAACAGCGGTAAGCTGTTTAAAGTAATATTTTAAAAAGTTGAAAGATGGAGTCACATTTTGAAAGGAGCGATTTCATGAAAAAAGCTTCCTGTATAATAAAAAATGTGGATGTTGAAAATTGAAAATACCTCAGAGTA
>OIYT01001386.1_pt1 | contig 17398 bp, 14 predicted proteins | sample 1588201 | NCBI WGS metagenome assembly OIYT01 (sample SAMN03283260) | human gut metagenome | biome: human-associated habitat; material: feces | host: Homo sapiens | place: USA | collected 2013
CCCACTTGGTGACGCACAGGGAACAGGCAATGTCGCCGGTGACGTTCAGGCAGGTGCGGCCCATATCGAAGATACGGTCCACGGCCACGATCAGGCCGATGTAGGCCACGGGGATGCCCAGGGCCTCCAGCACCATGGCCAGCATGATCATGCCGGCGCCGGAGACGCCCGCGGTGCCGATGGAGGCCAGAGTGGCGGTGACCACCACGATGATCATCTGGCCGATGGTCAGGTGGATGCCCGCGCAGGAGGCCAGGAACACGGTGGCCACGCACTGGTAGATGGCGGTGCCGTCCATGTTGATGGTGGAGCCCAGGGGCAGGACAAAGGCGGCGATGTCGTCCTCGGCGCCAAGCTCATGGGCGCACTCCTTGGAGACCGGCAGGGTCGCCGCGGAGGAGGTGGAGGTAAACGCGAAGATCATGGCGGCGAAAGCGCCCTTGAAGAACTTCAGGGGGCTCATGCCGGCAAAGGCCTTGGCGGAGAAGGAGTACACCGCCACGGCGTGGACGATGTAGCCCAGATACGCGCACAGGATGACCAGCGCCAGAGAGCCCAGAATGGCGGCGCCCTGGGTGGCGACGACCCAGGCCATGTAGGTGAACACGCCGATGGGGCTCAGGGCGATGACGAAGCTCATCAGCTTCTCGATCACGGAGTAGAAGGAGGAGACGATGTCCCGGCACAGCCGGGCCTTCTCGCCGGCGGCCAGGATGGAGCCGCCGAAGAACAGGGAGATGACGATGACCTGCAGCATGTTGGCGCTGGAGAAGGACTGCCACATGTTGGTGGGGAAGATGGATACCAGGGTGGACATGAAGCCGCCGAACTCCTTGGCCTCATACTCGGCGCCCGCGGTATCCAGCACGGGGAACAGGCCGGCGCTGTTGAAGATGTTGGCGAACACCAGGCCGATGACGCAGGCGACGGCGGTGGTGACCAGGAAGTAGACCACGGTCTTGACACCCACGGAGCCGACCTTTTTCAGGTCGTTCATGGACAGGATGCCGTCGATCATGGAGAACAGGACCACGGGAACCACGATGAACTTCAGCAGGTTGACGAAGATATCGCCGAAGGGCTTGAGATAGTTGGTGGTGAAGTCAGCCAGGCCGCCGAAGGAGCAGATCAGGCCGACGACGATGCCCAGGACCAGGGCGATCAGGATTTGCGTGGGAAGACTTACTTTTTTCTTCATACACTCACCTCATACACAAATTTTCTCTCTCGCAATATCGAAAGGGACGCCATTTGCGGGTTGATCAAACGGCGTCCCTCCAACTAAGTGCATTATAGCAGGAAAGGCAGAAAATGTAAAGAAAAACCTCCGCCGCCGAAGACCGGGGCGGTGAAGCGCGTCATTCCGCCCTGATTTCGTAGCCGCAAAAGCGGATGGCGGCCTTCGCCAGCTCCGCCGTGGGGTCCACGGTGGCGGCGTCCAGGGCCAGCGCCTGGGCCGCCAGGGGCAGCTCCGTGCAGCCCAGGATAAAATAGTCGGCCCCCCGGCCGGTCAGCGCGTCCAGCACGGACAGCATGTCCGCCCGGTAATCCTCCGGCGGCCTGCCGGCTTTCACGCCGCCGTAGATGACCCGCATCAGGGCGTCCTGCTCCACCTCGCCGGGGGTCAGGAAGGGGACGGACGCTGCCTCCAGCGCCTGCTGGTACAGTCCGGCGGCCAGGGTACCCCTGGTGGCCAGCACGGCGGCGGTCCTGCCAGGGAACCGGGCGCGGCAGGCTTTGGCGGTGGCCTCCAGCATACTGAGGAAGGGGACTTTCGTCAGCGCCTGGAGCCGGGGGAGAAAATAGTGGGCGGTGTTGCAGGGCATGATGACGCAGTCCGCGCCGCAGCCCTCCAGCTTCCGCAGGGAGTCCGTCATGGCGGGCAGTGGGTCCGCGCCGCCCTCCAGAATGGCGGCGGTGCGGTCGGGGATGGAGGGATTGTCGTCGATATAGACACGGATGTGATCGCCGTCACAGGCCGCGTCGGTCATCTGGACGATCTTGCGGAACAGGTCCGCCGTGGCAAGGGGGCCCATGCCGCCTAAAATGCCGATGGATCTTTTCGTGAAAACCACCTCAGCTCCAGAATTCCGGGAACAGCAGCTCGCTGCCGACCTTGACCGTCAGCAGGATGAGTACGACAATGACGGCGGGGCGGACGATCTTGCTGCCGTTTTTGATGGCCAGGCCCGAACCGATGTAATGTCCGGCGATGGAGGCCGCGGAGGCGATCAGCCCTACGCCGAGGAACACGTAGCCGGACGCCAGCTGGGTGACGAGGCTGCCAATGTTGGAGGACAGGTTGATGACCTTGACGCCGCCGGCGGCGTGGCGGGTGTCCAGCTTGGCCAAGCGGATGAAGATGATCATGAGGAAGGTGCCGGTGCCGGGGCCGTAGTACCCGTCGTAAGCGCCGATGACCAGGGCGGCGGCCCAGACGATGAGGGCCTGTTTTTTGGGGTCGACGACGCCGGGCTCGTCGGGCCATTCCCGGGTGCGCAGGGTGATGACCGCCACCACCGGCAGCACCACCAGCAGCAGGTATTTCAAAACGGCGTCCGGCGTGCGGTGCTGGAGCCAGGTGCCGCCCACGGAGCCGGCCAGGGCGAACGCGATGGACGGGGCGAACAGCCGCCAGTTCACATAGCCGTTTTTGATGAACCTGGCCGTTGAGAACACGGTGCCGATGGCGGCGGAGACCTTGTTGGTCCCCAGAGCATAGGGCGTGGGGAGGCTGCCGAAAGCGATCAGGTGCGTCGGCACGGAGATGATGCCGCCGCCTCCGGCGATGGCGTCCATGAAGGACGCCAGAAACACGCCGGCGCACAGCGGCAGCACGACCCAGAGCGGGAATCCGTCCACCGTAAAGTCAGTCAAAAAGGAAAGCGGAGAGCCGGACATAAGGAACCTCCTGAAACCGTGGGATTCTGCAAAATTCAACCTATTTTAGCAAACGCGGCGGGCAAAATCAATACACAGGGAGGCCGCGGCTGGAAAAATACAGGAGAAAAAGCGGGAAAATTTTTAGGGAGCTTTGCAATTTTTGACAAAGGTAAACAAAAAAATACTGTGAAAACGGCGAAGAATTTGGATGAACAAACCAAAAGAAGCCGCCTTTTTCGACAGGAGTATCCTTGACGCTATTTTTCAGAAGACGTATAATAATCATACATATGGTTTCAAAAAGACAACGTGGAAAAAGGCGCACCAAGCGAGGAAAACCAACGAAAGACCCGTCGTTTCCGCGGCGCGGGAACAGGCGGGGAGAGGAGCTTCACATGGCGAACAACAATCAGGCCGAACAGTTTCACGCCGGCACTCTGACCGATGGCTGGCGCTGGTTCGGCGCGCACCCGGTGAAGAAAAAGGGACAGCAGGGCTGGCTCTTCCGGGTCTGGGCCCCCCATGCGCAGGGCGTGTCCGTGGTGGGGGACTTCAACAACTGGGACGAGGGGGCCAACCGCCTCACCCGCAAGGGCGAGGTATGGGAGGGCTTCATCCCCGGGCTGGAGCAGTACACGGCTTACAAATTCTCGGTCCGCGGCGCCGACGGGGAGGTCCGGCTGAAAGCCGATCCCTACGGCTTCCACACGGAGACCCGCCCCGCCACGGCCAGCAAGCTGTATGACATCGACGGCTTCCGCTGGACGGACGCGGCTTTCCAGGAGCGCAAGCGCAAGCATCTGGTCTACGACTCCCCCCTGAACATCTATGAGGTGCACCTGGGCTCGTGGAAAAAGCGGGACAGCGGAGACTTCATCGACTACCGGGACCTGGCCAAGGAGCTGGCCGCCTACGTCAAGGACATGGGCTACACCGCCATCGAGCTGCTGCCGGTGACGGAGCACCCACTGGACGACTCCTGGGGCTACCAATGCACGGGCTATTTCGCCCCCACCTCCCGGTTCGGCACGCCCAAGGACTTCATGTGGTTCGTCAACCACATGCACAAAAACGGCATCACGGTCCTGCTGGACTGGGTGCCCGCCCACTTCTGCAAGGATGGGCAGGGCCTCTACCAGTTCGACGGCACCTGCTGCTATGAGTACAGCGACCCCAACAAGTGGGAGCACGCCGGATGGGGCACCCGGGTCTTTGACTACGGCCGGCCGGAGGTCAAGAGCTTTCTGTTCTCCTCCGCCCGGTTCTGGCTGGAGGAGTACCACATCGACGGCCTGCGGGTGGACGCCGTGGCGTCCATGCTGTATCTGGACTACGGCCGCCAGGGCGGCGCGTGGAGCCCCAACAAGTACGGCGGCCATGAGAACCTGGAGGCCATCGACTTCCTGCGCCAGCTGAACGCCGTGGCTTTCGCCACGGACCCCGGCGTGCTGATGATCGCCGAGGAGTCCACCGCCTGGCCCATGGTGACCAAGCCGGCGGACATGGGGGGCCTTGGCTTCAACCTGAAGTGGAACATGGGCTGGATGAACGACATGTGCCACTACCTGAAGCTGGACCCCTGGTTCCGCCAGGACCACCACAAGGACATTACCTTCTCCATGATGTACGCGTTCTCGGAGAACTTCGTGCTTCCCATCTCCCACGACGAGGTGGTCCACATGAAGGGCTCCGTGGTGGGCAAGATGCCCGGCGACTACGCCAACCAGCTGCGCTGCACAAAGGGCTTTTACGCCTACCTCCTGGCCCACCCCGGCAAGAAGCTGCTGTTCATGGGCGCGGAGCTGGGCCAGTGGCACGAGTGGGACTCCGGGGGGCAGCTGGACTGGTACCTGCTGGAAAAGGAGGAGAACCAGAAGATCCACCGCTTCTTCAAGGACGCCAACGCTTTCTACAAAAAGGAGCGGGCCCTGTGGGAGATCGATTTCAGCTGGGAGGGCTTCGAGTGGCTGGTCCCCGACGACAACCACAACAACGTGGTGGTGTTCCTGCGCAAGGACAAGAAGGGCCGCGACCTGCTGTGCGCGGTGAACTTCTCCCCCAATACTTATGAAAACTATCGGATGGGCGTCCCCGCCCGCCGGCAGTATATCCCCGTGTTCAATACCGACGACGCCGCCTACGGCGGTGACGGCTTTGGTGACACCGCGCCTGTAAAGGTGGAGGCCATCCCCTCCCACGGCAAGGAGCACTCCGCCGCCATCCGCATCCCGGCCTTCGGCGCGGTGTTCCTGCGGGGAGAGGGCAAATATCCCAGACCCAGGAAGAAAAAACAGGCAAAGGAGCTGGAGAAACCATGAAAAAAGAGTGTGTCGCCATGCTGCTGGCCGGCGGCCAGGGCAGCCGGCTGTATGTCCTCACCGGTGACATGGCAAAGCCCGCCGTCCCCTTCGGCGGCAAGTACCGCATCATCGACTTCCCCCTGTCCAACTGCACCAATTCCGGCATTGACACCGTGGGTGTGCTGACCCAGTACCGCCCGCTGGAGCTGAACAGCTACATCGGCAGCGGCCAGCCCTGGGACCTGGACGGGTCCACCGGCGGCGTACATATCCTGCCCCCCTACCAGGGCAGCAAGGGCGGCACCTGGTACAAGGGCACCGCCAACGCCATCTATCAGAACATCGGCTTCATTGACCTGTATGACCCCGATTATGTGGTGATCCTCTCCGGCGACCATATCTATAAGATGGACTACTCCGAAATGGTGAAGCGCCACGAGGAGGCAAACGCCGCCTGCACCATCTCCGTCATGGAAGTGCCCTGGGCGGAGGCGCCCCGCTTCGGCATCATGGCGGTGGACGGGGACGACATGATCACCGAGTTCGCCGAAAAGCCCAAGGAGCCCAAGAGCAACCTGGCCTCCATGGGTATTTACGTCTTCTCCTGGAAGGCGTTGCGCAAGTACCTGACCGAGGACGAGGCGGACCCCAACTCCGAGAACGACTTCGGCAAGAACGTCATCCCCGCCATGCTGAATAACGGCGAGCGCATGGCCGCCTACCGCTTCGCGGGCTACTGGAAGGACGTGGGCACGCTGGAGTCCCTGTGGGACGCCAACATGGATATGCTGTCCCCCGAGTCCGGTCTGGACCTGTCGGACGACTCCTGGACCATCTACGCCCGGACGGTGGACGCGCCGCCCACCTTCCTGGGGCAGGACTCCAAGGTGACCCACAGCGCCATCAACCGCGGCAGCACCATCGAGGGCACGGTGGAGAACTCCGTCCTGTCCCCCAACGTGGTGGTGAGCAAGGGCACCCGGGTCAGCTACTCCGTGCTGCTGCCCGGCGTGGTGGTGGAGCCCGGCGCGGTGGTGGAATACGCCATCCTGGGCGAGGACTGCCGCATCGGCAGGGACTGCCGTGTGGGCGGCACGCCGGAGGCCGCCGGCGACGCGCCCTGGGGCCTGACGGTCCTGGCGCCCCACTGCGAAGTGGCGGACGGGCGTGAGGTCCGGGCCGGCATTATGCTGGACCGCAACGGTGAGGAGGTGTCCAAATGAACGGACTGCATGGAATCATCTTTTCCTATGAAAAGCGCAACGACCTGCGGGAGCTGGGCGAGATCCGCTCTTCGTCCTCCATCCCCTTCGGCGGACGGTACCGGGCGGTGGACTTCGCCCTGTCCAACCTGGTGAACGCCGGGGCAACGGACGTGGGCATCGTGCTCCACGGCCAGTATCAGAGCCTGCTGGACCACCTGGGCACCGGCAAGGCGTGGGACCTGAGCCGCAAGCGCGGCGGCCTGCGGCTGCTGCCGCCCTTCAACTATCAGAAGGACTGGGGCGTCATGCCCTTCCGGGGCAAGATCGAGGCCCTGGCGGGCGTCCGCTCCTATCTGGACACCATCCGGCAGGACTATGTGGCGCTGATGGACGGCGACCTGGTGGTGAATCTGCCCCTGGACGACATCTATGAGAGCCACGTCAAGTCCGGCGCGGACATCACCGTGGTCTGCGGCAACGACAGCTTCGCCACCGACGACGGAACCTATTTCGAGAAAAACAGCGAGGGCCGCGTCACGGAGGTCCTGTTCCGCCTCAACCGGCCCCGGGGCTACCGGGGGCTGGAGGTCTACATCCTCTCCACCGAGCTTTTGAAGGAGCTGGTGGACGACTGCTCCGGCAAGGACCAGTTCAGCTGGCGCCGAGACGTGCTCCAGGCCCGGAAGGACACCCTGAACCTGCGCTGCTATATCTGGAGCGGCTTCGCGGCCCAGATCCGTTCCGTGCAGGAGTACTATGACCGCAGTATGCAGCTGCTGGACCCCGCCATCCGGGCGGAGCTGTTCACGCCCGCGCGGCCCATCCGCAGCAAGAGCACGGACCGGGCGTCCACCTATGTGGGCGCCGAGGGCCGCTGCGTCAACTCCCTGGTGGCCGACGGCTGCCGCATCGAGGGCACGGTGGAGAACTCCGTCCTGTTCCCTGGCGTGGTGGTGGAGGCCGGCGCCACGGTCCGCAACTGCGTGCTGTTCAAGGAGACCATGGTCCACAGCAACGCCCAGCTGGCGTATGTCATCGCGGACAAGGATGTGGAGATTCTGCCGGACCGCACCCTGATGGGCCACGGCACCTATCCGCTGGTCCTGGCCAAGGGCAGTAAGGTTTGATGCCTGCAAGGGGGAGCTTGCTCCCCCTTGTGGTTTGTCCCCGTGACCGGGGAAGAGCGGAGAGATTGGAAAGCTCCCTCAACAGATGAAAGGAGTTTATGAAAATGAAGATTTTGTATGCGACCAGCGAGGCGGTACCGTTTTGCAAGACCGGCGGCCTGGCGGACGTGGCCGGCTCCCTGCCCCCCGCCCTGGCGGCGGAGGGCGCCGAGGTGGCCGTGGTGCTGCCCCTGTACCGGCGGGTCAGGGAGAAGTTCGGCGACCAGCTGAACTTTGAGTGCTACGACTATGTGGACCTGGCCTGGCGGCACAGCTACTGCGGCCTGTTCTCCCTGGAGAAGGACGGCGTGACCTGGTACTTCCTGGACAACGAGCAGTACTTCAACCGCCCCGACCTGTACGGCTACATGGACGACGGCGAGCGGTTCGGCTTCTTCTCCCGGGCCGTGGTGAAGATGCTGCCCCGGATGAAGTTCTGGCCGGAGGTCATCCACTGCAATGACTGGCAGACCGCCCTGGTCCCCATTTATCTGAAGGACGACGGCGTGCGGGAGGAGCGGTACCGCTCCATCAAGACGGCGCTGACCATCCACAACATCGAGTACCAGGGCCGCTACGGCAAGGAGACCCTGGGCGACCTGTTCGGCCTGGACTACGGCTGGGCCGCCGACGGCACCATCCTGATGGACGGCGACGTGAACCTGCTGAAGGGCGCGATCCTGTGCGCCGACGCCATCAACGCCGTGTCTCCCACCTACGCCAACGAGTTGAAGATGGCCTATTTCGCCCACCGGCTGGAGAACATCATGCGCCAGTGCGAGTATAAGCTCTCCGGCGTGCTCAACGGTATCGACATGAAGCTGTACGACCCCGAGACCGACCCCCGCATCGGCACCCACTTCTCCGCGGCGGACATGTCCGGCAAGGACGCCGACAAGACGGCCCTCCAGCGGCTGATGGGCCTGCGGGAGGACCCCCATGTGCCCATCGTGGCCATCGTCAGCCGTCTGGTCTCTCACAAGGGTTTGGACTTGATTTGTGAAATACTTCATGATATGATGGAACTTCCGATGCAGCTGGTCCTTCTGGGCAAGGGCGACCGGAAGTACGAGGAGTTCTTCCACTGGGCCGCCCAGCAGTACAATGGCCGGATGGCGGTGCGCCTGGACTACAACGAGGAGCTGTCCATGGCCATCTACGCCGGCGCGGACCTGTTCCTGATGCCCTCCAAGAGCGAGCCCTGCGGCCTGAGCCAGATGATCGCCATGCGCTACGGCACGGTGCCCATCGTCCGGGAGACCGGCGGGTTGAAGGACACCGTCCAGCCCTACGAGTCCTGGCGGGACGCCGGCAACGGCTTCACCTTTGCCAACTACGCCAGCGGCGACATGCTGTATGTCATCCGGGAGGCCGTGTACCTGTACAAGGACTACCCCGACGCTTTCGGCCGCCTGCGGAAGCGGGCCATGGAGTGCGACTTCAGTTGGGCCCGCAGCGCCAAGGAGTATCTGCGCATCTACGCGGGCATCACCGGCCAGCCCTGGCGTGTGGCGGAGGAGCCCGCCGCGCCCGTGGAGAGCCCGGCTGCTGAAGAGGCTCCCGCGGCTGTGGAAGCTCCCGCCGAGACGCCCGCCCCTGTTGAAGAGCCCGCGCCCGTGGAGGCGCCTGCCGCCGAGGAGCCCGCGCCCGCCGAGGAGCCGGTGAAGAAGCCCACGCGGAAGCCTGCCGCGAAGAAGACCACCGAGAAAAAAACGGCGGCCAAAAAGCCCGCCGCCAAGGCGGCCGCGAAGACCGCCGGGAAAAAAGAGAAAACCACAAAGAAAGGGCCTGCCGCCAAGCCGAAGAAGGACGCGGCAGAGTAAGGAACCTCTATGACACCATATACCACAAAAACCCTGGAAGAAGCACTTACCGCCAAACTGATGCTGAACTTTGGCAAGACGCCGGAGGAGGCCACCGATCAGGAGATGATGAAGGCCAGCGCCCTGGTACTCCGGGACGTGATGGCCATCCGCGGCGTGGAGACCAACAAGCAGACCCGCCGCCAGCACAAGAAGCAGGTCCACTACCTGTCTCTGGAGTTCCTGATGGGCCGCAGCCTGATGAAGAACGCCTATAATCTGAACGTTCTGCCTCAGCTGAAAGAGGCGCTGGAGCACCTTGGCTTCAAGGCGGCGGACATCTTCGAGATCGAGCCGGACGCGGGCCTGGGCAACGGCGGCCTGGGCCGTCTGGCCGCCTGCTATCTGGACTCCATGACCACCCTGGAGATTCCCGCCACAGGCTACTCCATCTGCTATGAGCTGGGCATCTTCAAGCAGAAGATCGTGGAGGGCCAGCAGGTGGAGCTGCCCGACGACTGGAAGGGCATTGGCTCCGCGTGGCTGCTGCCCAAACCCGAGGAGGCCCAGGAGGTCCACTTCGGCGGCACCCTCCGGGAGTTCTGGGACGACGGTCATCTGCACATCGTCAACGAAAACGCCACCACTGTTATGGCTGTTCCCTGCGACATGGTGGTGGCGGGCTATGACACCAACCACGTCAACACCCTGCGCCTGTGGGACGCCCGTTCCACCAAGCCGGTGGATATGTCCCTGTTCTCCCGGGGCGAGTACCTGAAAGCGGCGGAGGAAGCGGCCATGGCGGAGACCATCGCCAAGGTCCTGTACCCCGAGGACAACCACTACGAGGGCAAGTCCCTGCGCCTGAAGCAGCAGTACTTCTTTGTGTCCGCCACGGTCCAGTCCATCGCCACCAAGCACCTGGACACCTACGGCACGCTGAAGAACTTCCACGAGAAGAACGTCATCCAGATCAACGACACCCACCCCGCCCTGGTGGTCCCCGAGCTGATGCGCATCTTCATCGACGAGGCCGGCATGGACTGGGACGAGGCGTGGGAGATCACCACCAAGTCCGTGGCCTACACCAACCACACCGTTCTGGCGGAGGCGCTGGAGCGCTGGCCCCAGGAGCTGATGCAGACCCTGCTGCCCCGCATCTGGCAGATCATTCAGGAGATCTCCCGCCGCTGGCAGGAGAAGGTGGAGAATTTCTACCACGACCCCGGCAAGACCCAGGCCATGGCCATCATCTGGGGCAGCGAGGTCCGCATGGCCAACCTGTGCATCGCCGGCGGCATGGCGGTCAACGGCGTCTCCGGCCTGCACTCTGAGATTTTGCGAAAGGACGTGTTCAAGGACGCCTGCGGCATGGAGCCGTGGAAGTTCCAGAACGTCACCAACGGCATCGACCACCGCCGCTGGCTCAGCGAGATCAACCCCGGCCTGGACGCCCTGATCCGGGAGCTGGCCGGCGGGGACGCGTATCTGACGGAGCCCCTGGCCCTCCAGAAGCTGGACGCTTACGCCGACGACAAGGCCGTGCTGGAGCGTCTGGCGGCCATCAAGCGCCAGAACAAGGAGGATTTCGCGGTCTACGCCAAGAAGACCCGGGGCGTCGTCCTGAACCCAGACGCCATCTTCGACGTGCAGTCCAAGCGCCTCCATGAGTATAAGCGCCAGCTTTTGAACGTGCTGCATATCATCGCCCTGTACCAGAAGCTGCGGGACGACCCCAACGCCGTCACCCAGCCCCACACCTTCCTGTTTGGTGCCAAGGCGGCCCCCGGCTACGCGGTGGCCAAGCGCATCATCCGGCTGATCAACTCCCTGGCGGACGAGATCGACCACAACCCCATCTGCCGCGACAAGCTGCAGGTGGTGTTCCTGGAGAACTACCGGGTGTCCCTGGCGGAGCGGCTGATGCCCGCCAGCGAGGTCAGCCAACAGATCTCCACCGCCGGCAAGGAGGCCAGCGGCACTGGCAACATGAAGTTCATGATGAACGGCGCCCTGACCATCGGCACCCTGGACGGCGCCAACGTGGAGATGCACGAGGTCCTGGGCGATGAGAACATGTTCCTCTTCGGCCTCCACGCCGACGAGGTCACCCAGCTGAAGCGGGAGGGCTACGTCCCCCAGCGGCTGTACAACCGGGACCCGGTTCTGCACCGCTGCCTGGACGCTCTGCGCGCCGGCTTCCGGGACGGCGTCAGCTACGACGACCTGTACCAGCGGCTGCTGTTCGGCGCCGGCGGAAGCCCCGCCGACGAGTATCTGCTGCTGGCGGATTTCCAGGCCTACTGCGAGGCCGAGGACCGCATGGCCAGGACCTACGCCGACACCCTGCGGTGGAACCGCATGAGCCTGCATAACATCGCCCGCAGCGGCATCTTCGCCGCCGACCGGGCCGTGGCGGAGTACGCCGAAAACATCTGGCACGTGCCCCACAAGTAAATTTCGATCAGGAGGTCCGGGCCAAAGGCCCGGACCTCTTTTGACAATGGATTGCCATACGGCACCGCATATGATAGAATGAAGCCGAACATCGAAATTTCAGGAGGGCGGCCATGAAAAAGAAGCTGGTGATCCTGCTGACGCTGCTTGCTGTCATCGGACTCTGCGGCTGTGGGGGAACATCGGGGGATACCATGTATATTGAGCCCGCGCAGCTGACAGAGGAAGAGGAGAAGATCGTTGATCTGTTGGACAGGGACATCAGGCATTGTATGTTCGATTTTTCCGTGGATGACACGCTGCAGAGCGCACAGTTCCAGGTCTATCAGCTGGTGGAAGGCGCGTGGAGCCCGGCGTCCGGCGGCGGAAGCCTGGCGTTTTCCGACGCCGAGGGCCGGCTCATCCTGGACTTTGACGACCTGCGGACCGGACTGCGGGTCGCGGTCCAGAGCAAGCGCACCGGCGACTCCTCCGCGTATGAGAAGGACACGGGAGAGGAGCCGGAGACGAGCGGCCTGGGCCGGGGGACCAGCGTGCTGCGCAAGCGGACGGAGATCGCCTATGAGGCGGAGATCCCGCTGGCCATGCAGGTGTTTACCCCGGAGGATACCATCATCCTGTACGACCCGGCGGAGGTCTTAGACCACCCGGAGGAATATACGCGGTACGGTTATGAGGCGTACGTCATCACGGTGAGCTTCAGCCGGGACCCTCTCTCCTGACAGGCGGAAAAACCCATATGGACCGAGCGGCCGGAGTAAACGGCCGCTCTTTTTTGAACGTTATCAAAAAAAGTTTTCCATCGTGAGATATTTCCCCGCCCTGATGGATATTCCCCACAGAAAGGCCTTTCCAACCCAACGCAAAGGAAGTGAGACGAGTTGACGGACGCGGCATTTGAGGCGGCGGTGGAGCGGTACGCCGACATGGTGTTCCGGCTGGCGTACAGCTATCTGAAGAGCCGGGCCGACGCGGAGGACGTGATGCAGGAGACGCTGCTGAAGCTCTACACGGAGCGGACGGCCTTCGACACCCCGGAGCACGAGCGGTACTGGGTGGTCCGGGTGGCGGTCAACGAGTGCAAAAAGCTCCTCCGCTCCCCGTGGCGCCGCCGGACCGGCCCGCTGGAAGAGCAGACGGAGGCGGCGGTGTTCGACACCCCGGCCCAGACGGAGCTGTTCCGGCAGGTGATGGAGCTTCCGCCCAAATACCGGGCGGCGGTCTACCTCCACTACTACGAGGGCTACGCCGTGCGGGAGGTGGCCGCCATCATGAACGCCAATCCGTCCACGGTCCAGACCTGGCTCATGCGGGCCAGGGGACAGCTGAAAACCAAGTTGAAGGAGGCAGAGAGCCTATGATCGATGAAAAACTGTACCGCGAGACCTTTTCCCGGCTGTATGCCTCTGAGAAAGCCAAGAAGGAGGTCTTTCAAATGAGAGAGAACAGAAAGCGCGGGCGGATGCCCAGGCTCCTGCGGGCGGCGGCCATGGCGGCGGTGCTGGCGATGGCCCTGGCGGTGACCGCCGGGGCGGTGAACCTGGCCACGGACGGCGCCCTCTTCCGGACCCTGCGGGAGGTGTGGTCCGACGGCTACGAGACCCGCTACGAGGCCGTGGACGAGGACGGGAATCTGCTGGACATCAGCGTTGTGGCGGGCTCCACCGTGATGGAGCGGGACGGCCGGATGATCCTCTGCGCGGTGAACGAGGAGATCGACATCACCGATGAGATCGCCGGGACCGGCGTGTCTCATCACGAGTGGGTCCTGGAGCGGCGCACTGTCACCGTGGACGTGACCGGCACACAGGAGGACTGGACGCTGGTGGAGGAAGTGACCGACGAGGAGGGCAACATCTACCGCTCCACCTTCACCAGCGAGGACCTAATGGACGACGTGAACACCGGCGCCGCCGTCGTCAGCGAGGACACTGATGAGACAGGCGTGGCAAACATCGTGACGGTGACCACCACGGAAAACGGCGCGGAGCCTACCGTAAACGCGGCGGGGAAAACGGAATAAGCGCAAAAAAACACGGACAGGAACTCCTGTCCGTGTTTTACCGTTCCTTACTGAGCCCCAGCAGGTAATCGGTGCTGACACCGTAATACTTGCTGAGCGTGATCAGATGGTGGATGGGCAATTCGTTGGCTCCGCGTTCGTACCGGGCGTACATGGTTTGGGACGTTCCCAACACCTCCGCGATCTGGGTCTGGGTCTTATCGGCGTCCTCGCGCAAATCCCGCAAAATGCGTACATAGTCCATCTCGGCCACGTTTGACACCTCCGTATGAACAATCTATCTCCTGAAAACAATTTAGCATAAAATGAGGAAGCTGTTGTAAACACAATACACAATTTTACTACAAATATCCAAAAATTTTTACAAAATACGTCGCATAACTGTCGATTTATGCAAAAATTTACTAAATTTTCGAACTTCCGGAAGAAAAGGCCGGCAAGCGGGTCCCGTCTTGCCGCCAGCGCTTTACAAGTGAAAAAAATCCGGGTATAATAGAATGAATTATAGATTCGACCGATTTCCCGGTGGCCCGCGGGCCGGAGGGGGAATTGGAATACGATACCATTTGGAAGAGGAAGCAAGCTATGGAATACACGGAAGGCGTCCGGTTCGACAGTCTGGGGCTCTCGCCGGAGATCATGCGGGCCATCGCCCAGCGCAACATTGCCGTTACCACCCCGGTGCAGGCGGGCTGCATCCCGCCGATGATGGACTGGCAGGACGTGATCGCCAAGGCCCCCACCGGCACCGGCAAGACCTTTGCCTACGGCATCCCCATCATCGAGCATATCGACCCCGAGGACGAGAGCGTCCAGGCGGTCATCCTGGCCCCCACCCGGGAACTGGCCATTCAGATCACCAACGAGCTGCGGGATCTTTCCGCCTACAAGCCGGGGGTTCGCAGCGTGTGCCTGTACGGCGGCCAGCCCATCGGCAAGCAGATCGACACGCTGAAGAAGCGGCCCCAGATCGTGGTGGCCACGCCGGGACGGCTGGCCGACCACATGAAGCGCCGCACTGTCCGGGTGGACACGGCGCGGACCGTGGTGCTGGACGAGGCGGACCGGATGCTGGACATGGGCTTTATCCACGACGTCACCCGCCTGCTGGACAAGATGAACAAGCGGAAGAACCTGGGGCTCTTTTCCGCCACCATCTCCCGGGAGGTCATGGACATCGCCTGGGTCTACCAGCGGGACGCGGCGGAGATCACCGTCCGGGAGGACGAGCAGAACAAGCCGGACATCAAACAGTTCCGCATGGAGGTCACCCACGACGGCAAGGCGGACGCCATCGCGAAGATCCTGGAGGAGACCGGCTTTGACCGCTGCATGGCCTTTTGCAATACCAAGGGCTCCACGGAACGCATCACAAAATTCCTGCAGATGCGGGGCATCGACGCGGAGTGCATCCACGGCGACATCCCCCAGAAGCGCCGGGAGCAGGTGATGGAGCAGTTCCGCCAGGGCAGGCTGCGGGTGTTCGTCTCCACCGACGTGGCGGCCCGGGGCATCGACGTGGACGACGTGGATATCGTGTTCAACTGCGACGTGCCGGACGAGAATCAGGACTACGTCCACCGCATCGGCCGCACCGGCCGGGCGAAGAAAAAGGGCGTGGCATGGAGCATCGTCAGCAATTTCCCGGAGAAGGCCAGACTGGATGACATCTGCAAATACTGCAATTTTACCATTCAGCCCATGGTGATGGACAAGGACGGAAATTTGACGCCCGAGGAAGTCAAAGCCCCCGTGACGCCCAAAAGGAGATTCCGTTGAATCCCCGGGAGAAGGGTTTTCTGCTGCTGACGAGCCGTCTTGGAAACCCTGACCGTCAGGTTCTTTCTACCGCTCAGCTGCGCGCGCTGGCGCTGCGGATGCGGGGCAGGGAATGCGCCCAGCCGAAGCGGGAAATGACGCGGCAGGATTTCATTGAGCTTGGATACGACCGGGAGACGGCGGAGCGGTATTGCGCCCTGCTTTCGGATACGGAGCAGCTGGACTATTACCTGAGCCGGGGGAGAAAAATGGACTGCACCCCCGTCACAAGGGTCAGCGAGGATTACCCCGGAATTCTGCGGCAGCGCCTTGTGATGGACGCACCCGGGTGCCTGTGGGCGAAGGGCGATTTGTCCATTCTGAGCACTCCGGCGGTTGCGCTGGTGGGAAGCCGGGAGCTGCGGGCGGAGAACCGGGAATATGCCGCGGCGGTGGGATACCGGGCGGCGGAGGAAGGCTTGACGCTGGTTTCCGGCAACGCCCGGGGTGCTGACCGCACGGCACAGGAAGCGTGCCTTGCCGCCGGTGGACGGGTCATCAGCATCGTCGCCGACGAGCTGAGTAAACAGGCCAGACGGCGGAATCTGCTATACTTAAGCGAGGACGATTTTGACGGCGCGTTTTCCACCCAGCGGGCGCTGAGCCGCAACCGCTGCATCCACGCGCTGGGGCGCATGGTGTTTGTCGCCCAGTCCGACTTTGGACACGGCGGTACGTGGGATGGTACGGTGAAAAATCTGCGCTTCGGGTGGAGTCCTGTAGCCTGTTTTCGCGACGGCAGTCAGGCTGCCCGTCAGCTGGAACAGATGGGGGCATATCTGATCGGCACGGATGATTTGCAGGATTTCGGCGGCCTGATGGAGGAAGAAAAAACACTTTTTTAGCCCATGGCGGTTCGCCATGGGCTTTCTCATACTATTTCCTGATTAAAATCTTTGATTTTAATCAGGAAGGCATCGGTCGTGAAAAAAGAACCGCAGGGGACGATAATTTTACCGTCTCCTGCGGTTTTGTAATATCGATTGGTCATTTTGACGCCGTTTGGAATGCCTTTTCGGGGCTGTTTATTTGCCGTTCTCCAGATCGGCGGCAATGATCCGCTTCATGGCTTCGATGCCCACCTTGACGGCGCCGGTGGTGTCCTCGGTCATGGGCATGGCGAGACCCGCTTTTTCCCGCTCCTGATTCCACACGGCGTGGAAGCAGCTGCCGCAGCGCACGCCCAGTGCGGCGGCGACCACAAACAGTGCCGCGGACTCCATTTCACTGGCCTTCACGCCCAAGCGCTTCCAGCTTTCCCACTTTTGCAGCAGGTCGTAATATACAGGAGATTTTTCCGGGCTGTGCTGACCATAAAAAGAATCCTTGCATTGGACGACGCCGGTGTGGGTGCGGTAGCCCAGACTCTCACTGGCAGCCTTCAGCGCGGCCGTGACGTCAAAGTCAGGCACGGCGGGGAACTCAATGGGGGCGTATTCCAGAGAGGTATGCTCATAACGAATAGCGCCCGTGGCGACCACCACGTCCCCGGGCAGAACGTCCATGGCGATGCCGCCGCAGGTGCCGACCCGAATGAAGGTATCCGCGCCGATGGCCGCCAACTCCTCCATGGCGATGGAGGCCGACGGGCCGCCGATGCCGGTGGAGCAGACGGACACCTTCTGCCCCAGCATGGTGCCTGTGTAAATATTGTACTCCCGGTTCATGCCGATATGTACGGGATTATCAAAGTAGCTGGCAATGGACTGGCAGCGTCCCGGGTCGCCGGGGAGGAAAACGTAAC
>OIYT01001387.1_pt1 | contig 17392 bp, 17 predicted proteins | sample 1588201 | NCBI WGS metagenome assembly OIYT01 (sample SAMN03283260) | human gut metagenome | biome: human-associated habitat; material: feces | host: Homo sapiens | place: USA | collected 2013
TGTGCTTTACGAATTGACGGACGGCGACAAAAATAATATCACGGTTGAAAACGTATTTATGGCACTGATGAGAGGCGAAGAACCTGTCAAGTCTCTGGTTGATGATATTATTTCCAAGTATACTGTTCTTCTTAATAATCTGGCAATCAGCCATTTTGCAAAGAAGATTGTTCTGCATAATTTCAAACTTAACGAAAAGCAGTTTGATTATGTAAAGAGAGAGATGATACGCCTTGTCAGTGAGGATATTGCCGACAGAGTTGTTCTCAGCAAGCTTGAAGGAAAAAATAATTTCCTTGGCGGATGTTCCCTCATCATTCAGGATAATTTCTTCTTCAAAGGCGGAATGCACTAATTAAGTCACAAAATTCAAAACAGGGAATGCATCGGTGCATTCCCTGTTTCAATTTATGTAAAACTATGAATTTTTGGTATCGGATGATCTATTCCCGAAAAGTTTTCGCAGCACAAACAGTATGAACAGAGATACAAGCATTCCTGTGAGAGCACCGGAAGTGTCAATCATCATATCACGGAATTCACATGAGCGTCCGGGAACAAAATACTGATGTATTTCATCGGAAAGTGCATACAGAAAACAGAATACGATCACTCCTGCCGAGACCGGACTGAAAAGCTTTCTGCGTCCTGCCGCCATTGAGACCATGAATCCGAGCAGGGCATACAGAGAAAAATGAGCGGATTTCCGTATTACAAAGGTCGCTTTATCAAAAATGGACATCTGCTTTTCTTTTGGCAGTTCATCATAGTTGTCTACTGCGATATGAACGGCAGTTTTAGTTATTTTACCGCTTGTTTCTGATGATCGTTCAGAATCTTCACATGAAAAACGGAATATCATTATCATACATATAACAGCAAGAACAGAAAAAATTATTCTTGCCGGATAAAAAAAGTGTGATTTCATATTTGATACCTTTCAGTTTCAGAGCTTCCCATATATTTCCAACACTTTAATTATACCCCATTTGACATAATTTGTAAAGTAAATGAAGTCCGATTCGTGTTTATACATAAAAATGCGGAATTTTTCAGAAAAATTTCCGGAAAAGCTTGTATCTTGAAACAAAAAATGATATAATTAGATGTACCGGTCAAAAACGGAAAAGTCTGATTTCATCGGAGGTTAAAATGAAAAGTTTTTTTGAAAATGTCTGGACTAAAAGGGTTGTGGCATTTCTGGGGCTTATATATACTTACGGAGTGTGCCGGCTTTGCTATCTGTCATTGTTTTATGATATATATATTCATGCAAAGCTCTCACTATGTCTGATAACCATTGCAGTTTCAGTGCTTGCTGTCGTCATAATGCTCTATACCCGCAAACAGATCGTTACAAGGATTTCAAGTTTCATAATCCTGCCGGCAATGCTGCCTGTGGTATTGTTTTATTTCGGAGAATGGGGAATTATCCTTCCGATCATCTTAACCGGAGTGGCGATTCTTCTGCTGTCAGGGGCAGGAGAAGGAATCAAGACGGCTCTCGGAACCGTTACCCTGCTTCTCTACATTTTCGGAGCACTGGGATATTTTCTGTTCACATCTTTCTTTGCAACTCCGGTCAAAGAGAAAGAAATTGCAAGCGGAGTTTCGTCGTCAGGAAAATACCGCTATCGTGTTGTAAATACTCTTGACAGATCAAAAGGAAGTACGGCAATCTATGTTGAACCGAATTACGCTGATCTGAAATATCCCTATGTTACATTCAAACTTAAAAATATGGAGCGTCAGATACACGTTGAAAGACCTATATGCGAAAATATCGACGTTCAGTGGATCACCCAGAGCCGTGGTGAAACTACGGAACAGCTCAACGGCATTTCGGATAATATTCTTATCCATCTCAGCGAGGATAATCTGAAAAAACTGGGCTATACTTACGACGAGAAACTTGTTCTCGATGAGGTTACAGTTCCGCTCAGAAAACAGATCGGGCAGACTGCATCCGACGTTGACGTTGTAAGGCTTGACAGCCTTAATGATGAACAACTGGAGATTTTCGGAATAGGCAGGGAATCAGGCGGCAGATATTACGTTCTTAATCCCTCCTCAAAGCTTATTGATGAGCTTGAGACAAAAAAAGATGCACGTATCTATTTCAGCGATTTTAACAGCGATGCGTATGAGATCTTCAACGACGAACATCTCGACAGTTACGGCAATAGGCTGTTTGTTGCGGAAAAGGAAAATACCGTTCTTCTTAATTCGCTTACTGACGAACAGCTTGAAGATATCGGAATTCCTGATGAGGGTGATGTTATGCTGTTTAACGGAAAAATCTGTTTCCGTGAATATGTAGCAATTGCTGACCAGTATTTCGATGTTGATTCGAGAAAGCTTTCATTGGATATATTGACAAATTAAAAAAATCAGGCGGTCATGCAGTAGTATGACCGCCGTTTTTTGGCATTATCAGCCGGAAAGGACTGAATTCGGATCAATAAGTTCGCCGTTATGACGCAGTTCGATATGAAGATGAGGGGGAACAGCGCTTTCTATATCGGCTGTCTGCCCTACAACACCCAGAACAGATCCGCTTGCAACGGTATCTCCCTGCTGAACGGAAAGTTCAGTTCCCATACCGCAGTACTTTGAAATATAGCCGTTATGATGATTTACGGTGACGGTCACTCCCCAGAGAGGATCGGTTTTGATTTCAGTGATCTCACCGGAAGAAATAGCGCAGACTTCTGCTCCTACTTCGGCGGCATAATCAACGCCGTTGTGGGTCTGCCATGAACCTGTAGTCTCGTTTTTGACAAGTTCGCTTCCGCTGAATGGATTGAGTATATTTCCGGTATCGGCAAGAGGCGGTTTTACATTTTCAAGTTTTACAGTTCCGACCGGCTCTGCTTCTGGCGATTCGGGAGTATCTGCTCCGGCTTCCTGTACAGGTTCGGGCGGATCAGAAATGATGATCTCTGCTGCCGGCAGTGTTTCCCTCTGAACAGGCTGTGTAACGATAATAGTTGTAACGATAGGCTGAGCAGTAGTATAAACCTGCGGTGCTGTAGTCACTGCTGTCGTTGTGGTCTTTGGTATTCCTGTGGATTTGCGGTCAACGGCAGCTTCGGGAACAGATATTATTTCGTCTGCCGGTTTCTCTTTAAGCTTTTCACCTTGATCGTAGGCAAAAAAGCAGGCTGAACCGATCATTACTGCACTTATTCCCAGAGCTGCATAAAAGCCCTTTGAGCCTTTTTTCATGTTATTGTCTTTCACATATAACACCTCCAAGCTTATTATTGACAGCAGAGGTAAAATTATACGAAAAACCTGTTCAACATCCGAGTATTGAACAGGTTTATTTCATTCTGTCTGATTATCCGGCGGAACATCCGGAGCATCAGGTGTATCCGGAGGAGCTGCGGTTGTTACAGGAGGAATTGTCGGTTCAGGTATCGTAGTTGCTGCCGGGGGAGGAACAATCGGTGTAGTTGCAGCAGCAGTGGTAACTGACTGTGGAGCTGTCCAGACAGGCTCCGTCTGCGGTGCTGTGGATGTTTCTGCCGATGTTGACGAAGCGGAAGCAGTAGTTGTTGTCGTACTTCCGGATGCCGTTGTGCTTGTACCGGATGCTGTGGTAGTTGTAAGCACCGGACGGACTTCTTCCGGAAGCTTCTGACTCTTTGGCGGTACGCCGTTAAGACCGTAGCATTCCTGATATGCAAGCAGAATATCACGTATCATATACTTGGAATATTCGCCGTGTTCGATGACTCCGGCAAAGGCAACTTCCGGATCGTCTGCCGGAGCAAAACCGATAAAGAAAGAATTCTGGTCGTTTGTATCTGCTCCGACCTGGGGAGTACCGGTTTTGATAGCAACGTCAAATCCAAGATCGCTGATGGAATACTTTGCAGGCATATTCTTTGATGCATCCACCATTCCGCCGATGATATAATCATATACATAGTCATAGTTGAGATTTATTTTTTCGGCGATAGTCGGCTGTGTTTTGGAGATAAGATCACCGGTGCCGTATTCGTAGAGACTGTCCACAAGATACGGTTTGTATCTTACCCCACGGTTTGCGATAGTTGCGGCTACAACTGCCATTTGCAGCGGAGTCATACCGCAGTCCTGGTTGCCGATGCCTGCCTGTATAACGTAGCCGATATACCACGGGATACCGTTTTCGGCAAAAGTTTCCGGGTTGCAGAGATATCCGGGAGCATCGCCGGTTTCTATGCCGGTTGAAGAGCCAAGACCGTAAAGCTCGGAATATTCAGTGATTTTGTCTATGCCGAGCTGACGTGAAAGCTCGTAGAAAAAGATATTACACGAAACCTCAATAGCGTGTCTCACTGATATATCGCCGTGTGTTCCGGTACATTGGTACGGGCTGCCGAAGAACGTATAACCCTGATGGCAGTTGAATGTTGTCTCGCCGTTTATTATGCCTTCGTTAAGACCGGCTGTTGCGGTGATCGTTTTAAAGGTAGATCCCGGACGGTAAAGACCGTAGGTACAGCGGTTTACCAGCGGGGAATTTTCCGTATTGAGGAAGTAGTCGTAATTTTCAAGGTAGTCTTTGAGATTGTATGTCGGCGCAGTGACTTCACCACGCACGGCTCCGGTTTTTACGTCGATAACCGCTATTGCGCCGCATTCTCCGCTGAGGATATTGGGTTTCGGATTGATCGAAGGGAAATTTTCAATGAATTTGTCAAGTATTCCCTGTAGTTTAAGCTGGAAATTTCCGTCAACTGTAAGTTTTACGGAAGCACCCGTTTCAGTGTGGGTTATGGTCTGGACATCAACAACCGAATCGTCACGAAAAACGACCTTTTCTTCGCCGTTGACACCACGCAGTTCCTTCTCCATGACCTTCTCGATACCGCTTTTGCCCAGTATATCGTTGAGTGAATATCCCTGCGACTGGAGCTCCTCGTATTCGTCGGCGTAGATAGGGCCTACTGTGCCGATCTCGTGAGGAAGTATATCTCCTCGTTCTATCCGGCGTTCGGAAACCTCAACTGCTTCTACCCCCTTGTAGAAGTTGCTGAGTTCCTTCATATCTATCACGGTATCCGGGTCAACATCTTCTGCCAGAGTAAGGTCAAATTCATAGGAAAAGTCTTTGACTATCATTTCATACCGCATTCCGGCAATGATACGTTTTTCTTCTTCAGTATAATCTTCGCTTATCTGATAGTCGGAGATAAGTTTATCTATGCAGTTTTCGGCAGTAGCGTAGACATTGAGATTAAGTTCGGATATCAGTTCTCCTGTATCATCAGAGGTGAACACATAGGGGGAAGTTCTGGTAATGGGGAGACTTTCTTCAAATTCATAGCCGTGTTCTTTAAGACCGTTGTAAATGCCGAGAAGAGCTTTGTTTCCTGTCTGTATATCTTCGGGAAAGAACGCTTTTTTCAGCACAAGATCAACACGTGAATCGTTTGTAACAAGGACGTTGCCGCTGTAGTCCATGATCTCGCCACGGGTCGCCTTGACATTGCGTATATAATAGCGTGTATCGCCGGACTGAGTTTCCGGAGTTTTTATATTTTTGTCGCCGACCACCTGTATCTCCATTAATCTCAGACCGCTGAAAAGGGTCAGGGAGATGACCAGCAGGACGATCAGTCCGGATTTCAGATTTTCTGTTATTCCTTTCATATACTCTCCTTTTAAGGTTTCTGCTGTGATTTTTCAGTAATAACCTCGTTGAAACTGAGATGTTCCCTTGGCATCAGAAAATGGTTTGCAAGTTTTATCAGCAGATATGCTATAACGGCGGAAATCATTGTATATATCCATATTCTGAGCGTATATCCTGTAAATATCCTGTGAACGTTTTCATATTTCCACATCTGATAATAGAACTTATAATCCAGCCAGCATTGTATAAATGAAGCTGCTGCTGTAAGTATCATATAATTGACGAATTTATTTTTGAGATAGAACTCGAAGAGAAGCGAGATAACAATACAGAAGAAAGCAAGAATCACAGCATTATAGCCGAAAAGTTTTCCGCAGGCAATGTCAATTAGGAATCCGCAGACAGCTCCGGTTACTACCGAACCGTATTGATTGTTATTAACGGCTATTGCAAGTGCAAGCGGCAGGAGAATAACAGGTTTGCGCCATGTTCCCGTCGTCATATAGATATATCCCATGAAGATCAGAAGATAGTAGACTATCCATCGCAGAGTCACCTTGACGTAAAAAATACGCTTTTCACGTGTAGTCCGCAGCCTCATTCCGTATCCTCCTTCTTGCCGTCGAAATCGGTGATAACGATAACGGAAGTAAGTCTGGTAATATCCGTACACGGTTCGATTACCGAGCACATTGAAAGTCCGCTGACATCGTACTTCATTTCACGGACGATGCCTATATTGTAGTCCTTGGGGAAAAGTCCGCTTCTGCCGGATGTAATCATCATCGAGCCGGACTTGATCTTGTTTTCCGTGCTGACGTGCGAAAGCTTGGTGCAGCCCTCTTCTGCCGCAAGAATATCTCCCTCGATGATACCTGAATCCGCAGGAGAAGCGGAGCAGACGGCAGCTATTGAAAGATCGGGAGAAAGTATCGTTCTGACGGTGGAAACGTGTTCAGATACTTCTATGGTAATACCTACGATTCCCTCTGCCGTAGCAACGGGGCAGTTCGGCTTGATGCCGTCAGCCTTGCCCTTGTTTATTGAAAACGACTTGAACGGATCGTTGGCAGTATAACCTATAACATCGCATGGAACGCTGAGAACATAGTCCTCATGTTCTTCTTTAATGCTCACAAACTTGCGCAGTTCCTCCACTTCCGCTTTGAGGGAGTCGTATTCGGTGAGCTGTTTGTTAAGTTCGCCTATCTGAGCTTTCAGCCGTTTATTTTCTTCATAATACTCATCAGCCTTGGTAATTTTATCGAGATTTCCCTCTATTTTCATTCCGATGCCGTTGGAAAATGAACGGAAAGGCTTGGTGAGAGTCTGGATAAAGGAAGATCCTGAGACAGAATATCCGCCTTTTGTTACGGAATATATCATAATGCCTATCAGAAAAGCAAGAAAAGCAAGGAGGATCTTGAATCTGGTGCTTTTTAAAAAGTCACGCATGGAGCTTCCTCCTTAATAATATTTGACGTTTTCAGTGAGAGCGTCCTGATAATCGTTTATGTTTTCAAGAATTCTGCCAGTGCCTTCCGCAACGCAGTCAAGGGGATATTCGGCGATATATACCGGCATACCCGTTTCTCTGTTGATGAGCTTGTCAAGTCCACGGAGAAGAGCACCGCCTCCGGCAAGAGTGATGCCGTGGTCGATTATATCCGCAGAAAGTTCCGGAGGAGTTTCCTCCAGCGTGGATTTTATAGCGTCGATGACACGATAAAGCGGTTCTACAAGAGCGTCACGTATTTCAGCAGAATTTACGGTGATATTTTCCGGAAGTCCGTTAAGCAGATTTCTTCCCTTTATTTCCATTGTCTCTTCCTTTTCGCTGGGAAAAGCAGAACCTATTTCAAGTTTGACGTTTTCTGCCGATCTTTCGCCGATAAGGAGATTATATTTCTTTTTGATATAGTTGATTATGGCGTTGTCGAATTCATCTCCGGCGCATCTGACAGAGCGTGCCGCAACGATTCCTCCAAGAGAAATAACAGCCACTTCGCTCGTACCGCCGCCGATATCGACGATCATACTGCCGGCAGGTTCGTTGGTCGGAAGTCCTGCGCCGATAGCCGCAGCCATAGGTTCTTCGATAATGAGAACATTGTTTGCTCCCGCCTTTTTGCAGGATTCCCGTACGGCACGTCTTTCAACTGCGGTAACGCCCGAGGGGATGCAGATGATTACATTTGCCTTTGTAAAAAGTGTTCCCCGGAGAGCCTTTTTTATGAATTCCTGAAGCATTGTAGTAGCAATGTCAAAATCTGCTATAACGCCGTCTTTAAGAGGTCTTACGGCAACAATAGAACCAGGAGATCTGCCGATGACGTCCTTTGCTTCCTTGCCTACGTAGCGGCATTTGTCTGTTCTTGTGTTTACTGCCACGACAGACGGTTCTCTGATTATGATTCCCTTGCCGCGGACGTAAACGAGGGTATTTGCCGTACCCAGATCAATACCAATATCTTTTGTAAACATTTTTATGCTCCTTAAAATATATATGACCGCAGCGGATATCTGCATAAGATACTGAGCAGGCTCTAAGCTGCGGTTTTTGTCTTTTATAGCGATTTTGGGAGATCGCTATAGTATCTGTAATGTCCTGCACGCAAAAAATTGTTACTTTGTGAAAAGCTTTGATGCTGATTTGTAGTAAACGAAAATTGCCACAAGTATGCAGAGTATCTGCGCAATATTTATGCTTATGTAAAATCCGAAATTCAGTTTGAATACTTCGGTATCAATGATGTTTCCGTCACGCAGGAATGAGAAAGTCTTTGAGTAGCCAAGCCATTTTATTGAGCCTTTGGCAGCTTTGCCGATAAGACTGCCGCCGACAATCGCCGTGACGATAAGCAGCAGCATATAAAGTGTTTTTTTCATTTTCAGTCTCCGTTCTTTTTATTTGATTCCCGTTGATCCGAAGCCGCTTTCTCCTCGTTCTGTATCTGAGAGTGATTCGCTGACCTGAATTTCCGGGATGAGTATTCGTGTAGGAATAAGCTGTGCTATCCTCATTCCGTGTTCTACGGTAAAGGGTGAACTGCCGTGGTTTATAAGCGGTATCTGCCATTCTCCACGGTAGTCGCTGTCAACCACGCCGACACAGTTGACAAGAGAGATACCGAATCTGGACGAAAGTCCGGAGCGTGGATAAATCAGCAGAGCCACGTCGTTTTCGTCAGGTTCGGCAGTTATTCCGGCAGGAATTGATTTTATTTCTCCCGGAGCAAGCGTTACAGGTTCGTCAATGCAGGCGAATATATCCATACCTGCGCTGCCGGAGGTAGCCCGGCATGGTATAATAGCTTTTTCTTTTAGTTTCTTAAACGTCAGCTTCATATCATATCCCCCTGTAATACAGACCGTGTGTAAGTTTTTCGTCCGGAATTCTGCCTGATATCGCAAGACGTGTCTGTTCCTTGTTTTCGTGAGTGAGCATTATAATTCCGAAGCGGATCATATCCGGAAGTTTTTTGTCAGCCATAAACAGGACATCCGGGTTAAGGATCTCCGAATAATCCTTTGAGCATATCACCGGAAACTGTTTTCCCATGCGGTCGGTGAGACTGCCTGTGCATCCGGAACATCCCACTTCGTTTTTTATGGGACAATTCCTTGTAAGCATAAGCGGCAGATGACCGTATACAGCAATTCCCAGCGGAAGATCCGTCTTCATGTTTTCGAGCCGTGAGATTTTTGTCTCAACAGAGAAAACAATGTCCTCCAGACCAAGTTCCCTCATTTTTTCTGCAGCATACGAATTGCAGATATTAAGAGTGCTGCTTCCGTGAAGTTTAAAGCCGAGTTTTCTGCCTATGGCTATTGAATCGGGAGTATGACAGAACAGCCGGAAAAGTCCGGCTTCCCTGAGCCCGACAAGCCGGGAAATTAGGCTTTCTTCACTGGAAATAAATCTCGGCGGTGAAATGATAAGCTTGTCAGTTCCGACCGCAGAGATAATATTTTTGTTTATCAGTTCGATCGGAACAATGACATATTCCGACAGTTCCGCTGCTGCTTCAATCTGTTCCGCACTGCGGCAGAATGTCCGTAAAGGCATGGGATTTTCAGCGGTATATGTTCTTTTCTCCGGCAGAACAGGCATATTGTCTGTTATGCTGAAAACAGGCGTATTTTTCCTTATTACAAGTTCGGTGAGCTTTTCTGTAAGCTTCCGACGTATTTCATTGAGCTTTCCGGCAGTGACGATAAGACCGCTGTCTATATCGGAAGTCACATCCTCCGCAAAGAAAACCGTATCTCCAAGCCTTGAAAGCTGTTTTCTGACTGTTTCATTATCAGTCGGACGGTTTTGTGCAATTTCCGGAATATCCCCCTGTACCTGTACTACGATTCCGGAGCAGTCTGCGGTTACGGTAACAGGCGAATCCTTGTGTATCTCCGCATGGAATCTTACCCCGTGTATCTGTCGTTCAGAGCGGTAAAGTTCATGAAGTTTCGGGATAACAGTACGTGCAGAGATAACGTCGTCTTTTTCACGCCTGCCGAACATATCGGTTCTGTTTCCGGAAAAATAGCCGTCTGTAAATCCGCTGCGGGAGAAGATATCCTTCAATAGCTGCATATCGGGATTCTGACCGCCAAGCGACTTTTTCAGTTCCGATACGGCAGCCGCAACATATTCCGGACGCTTCATCCTGCCCTCTATCTTGAATGAATCCACACCTATAGATTCAAGTTCCCGTGCATTACGCAGCAGGGAAAGATCTTTCAGTGACAGAGCGCAGACATTTTTATTTCCAACCGCAGAAAACGGCAGCCGGCACGCTTGACCGCAGCATCCACGATTGGCAGAACGTCCGCCCATCATTGCCGACATATAGCACTGACCGGATACGGACATACAAAGCGCACCGTGGACAAAAATTTCCGTTTCAATGTTTTGGGAACAGATTTTTTTAATAGTATTTCTGTTCAGTTCTCTGGCTGGAACGACACGTGAAAAGCCCAGTTTTCCGAGTAATTCAGCACCGGCAGCAGTATGAACGGACATCTGCGTCGAGCCGTGGACAACGGCATCGGGGACAGCGGTTTTTATGAGTTCAAGACAGCCCCAGTCCTGAACGATAAAGGCATCCGCACCGATGGAAGCTGCAAATTTTATAAAATCGCAGAAATCTTCAGCTTCGTCGTCGGTAATGACCGTATTTACCGCTATGTTGAGCTTTGCTCCGTAAAGATGGCAAAGGCGTGATGCTTCTTTCAGTTCTTCATTGTCCAGACCGGCAGCCTGACTGTTCCGGGCGGAGAAGCGTTTTCCGCCGACATATACTGCATTTGTTCCGGAGCGCAGGGCAGCTTTGAGAGCTTCCGGACTTCCGGCAGGTGCGAGGATCTCCGGTGATGTCATCAGATGCTGTCCTTGAGCTGTCTGAGTTTGACCATATTTTCAAGCTGCGTGATCTTTGATCTGAGCACTTCTATTTCTTTCTGTGCGGAATCACGTTCTATTCTTGATTTTCCGGCTTCGTCGACATATTCCTTTGTCTGATTTCTGACGCTGTCAAGCTTCTGATTGGCTTTGTTGAGATCGTCAAGAAGGCTGAGAGCTACCATTATGGAGGCTCCGTAGGGAGAAGATCCGCTGCCGGAGTTGATTATTTCATTTATCTTTGCTTCAAGTACTCTTCCGAGGGAGAATACATAGTTGGGCGACTCGGATGTTTTGAGTTTGTACTCCTTGCCGCATATAATAACTTTCACATCATTAAGCATTTTTGTCTTTTCCTTTCCGGGCATAATTGCTCCGTTCTATATTATACAACATTTTCTTTTATTTTGAAATAGTTTTTCAGATATTTTTTAATTCTCCGATAGATATATTTTTCACCCGAAAGCGGAAGAATTTAGTAATATCTTTTAAGTCCGATAACTTTTCCAAGGATCTCCACTTCGTCAACGATGATAGGTTCCATGGTATCGTTTTCAGGCTGGAGTCGGAAGTGTCCGTTCTCCTTATAGAAACGCTTGACTGTGGCGTCGCTTCTGTCGATAAAGGCAACAACGATATCACCGTTTTCGGCGTAGGAACAGCGCTGTACGATAACTATATCGCCGTCCAGAATACCGGCATTTATCATACTTTCCCCCCTGATCGTCAGGGCGAAAAGTTCGCTTGGATCACACCGTGTCGTTTCAAATCCGACATACCCTGTGATATCTTCAATAGCTGTAATAGGCTGTCCTGCCGTAACTGTTCCTATGATCGGAACAGAGGCACTGCCGCTGTTAGGCAGGCGCAGAGTACGGTTGAGATTGTTCTTCTTCTCAATAAGTCCTTCGTTACAGAGAACTTCGATATATCTGTGAGCCGTTGAGGTGGATTTGAATCCCATGTAGTCCATAATTTCTCTTACCGAGGGTGAATAACCCTCACCGAGACATTTTTTTATAAAGTTGAAAACTTCGATTTCCTTATCTGTAAGCATAATGCTCCTCCTTTATTATTTTTTTAATTGGTTAATTATCATTCCTGCAATTTTGTAAGCATCTCCGCATCCAAGAGTGATAACAAGATCACCGCTTTTCGCATGACTGCATACATAATCGCACACTTGCTGAAAGTTAAAATATTTCCGCTCATCCGTCCATTCTTCTGATTCGTCCTGGGGAAACCATATGCATCCGGGAATTTTTTCTGCCAGATGTCTTGTGAATATACCATATGTGTTTTTCTCACGGCTTCCCATAATATCGGTAAGGATCACGTGATCCGGAATCTGAAGGACCCGGGCGAAATCATCAAGCAGAAGTTTAGTTCTCGAAAACGTAAACGGCTGGAAAACAGCCCATACATGGCTGAAATTCATTTCCATAGCGGCATTGAGAGCAGCTTCAAGTTCAGTGGGATGATGAGCGTAATCGTCCACAAAAGTTATTCCCTGTTCATAACCGAGCTTCTCAAATCTGCGTTTTGCGCCACGGAAGTCTGCAAGTCCTTTCTGAACAGCATCGAAGCCGATACCGAGGAAATCTGCGGCAGCGGCGGCGGCAACAGCATTGAGAACGTTATGGATTCCGGCTATATGAAGTGTTATCTCACCAAGTTTTGTACCGTTTTTCATCAGATCGAACGTAGTGAGCAGACCGTTTTCGTGCTTTATATTTTCAGGGTAGAAATTGCAGGAACTGTCTTTTCCGAAAGTTATGATATTCCTGTCTATTCCCTCCAGAGCATCGGCGGTATTGGGGTCTGAACCGTTAACTATCAGTATCTTTGAAGTCATTCCGGCAAATTTCCTGAATGACTGTTTGATGTTTTCCAGTGTTCCGAAGTAGTCAAGATGATCGGCGTCAATATTAAGGATTACAGAGATATCGGGCGAAAGTTTAAGAAAATGATCTTCAAATTCGCAGGATTCACATACCAGAACATCGCTTTTTCCTGCAAGACCGCTGCCGCCGATACACGGCAGTTTTCCGCCGATATATGCGGAAAGATCGACACCGGCAGTGAAAAGTATCTGAGTTATCATGGATGTAACAGTGGTTTTGCCGTGAGTTCCCGTAACGCATACGGCGTTATCGTACCATGATGTTACAATGCCGAGGAGATCGGCTCTTTCAAGGACGGGTATTCCGCTCTGACGTGCAGCCATAAGCTCCGGATTATCTTCCATGATAGCTGCGGTGTGAACTATAAGGTCAGCTCCCTCGATATTTTCGGCTCTCTGACCAATGAAAACGGGAATTCCCATTTTACGCACTGCATCGAGAGTTTCGGTTTCATTGTTGTCAGAACCCGTAAGGAAAAATCCCTGAGAGTGAAGTATCTGAGCGAGAGGGTACATTCCCGATCCTCCGATACCGATGAAGTGAATATGTTTTTTCCCGTTTAATATGTTTTTGTCCAAATTATCGCAACCTTTCTTTATCCCGGAGATATGTTCCGGATCAAATTTTTATTTTTTTGGATTAATTCTTGCATTTTGCAGAATAATGTGATATATTATTAGTAAGTGATAACGGATATTATTATCCCTCACTTTTTGCTGAAATTCTGTCTTGTTAGGCGGACAGAATATTTATAAAACAAGGAGGTTAAAGAGCATGGAGATCACTGACGTAAAAATCAGAAAGATCATGCCGGACGGACGTCTCAGAGCAGTTGTTTCGATTACTCTGGATGACATGATCGCCGTTCATGACATCAAAGTCGTTCAGGGAGACGAAAGACTCTTCGTTGCTATGCCCAGCAGAAAGGAAGAAAACGGCATTTTCAGAGACATTGTTCATCCGATCTCATCTTCTGCACGAAAGATTCTTGAGGAATGTATTCTTGAATCCTACGAGAAGCATCTTGCTGAAATGAAAGCAGAAGAAGCCGAGAGCATTTCCGGCGAAGATACGGAAATCTGACGAAGAAAATGCAAATAAGAGCAAAAGGCGGCTCGTTCCGGATGTATTTCCGGAGCGGGTCACTTTTTTTGCCGTCAGATTCCGAGAAGCCGGGCTGCTTTCAGGATAGCCGCCTGAGTTTTTCCGTCTTTTATCTCTCCGTCCATTATCATTCTTACTGCCTCGGCGAAAGGAACAGTCACAACATCAAGAAATTCTCCGTCATCGAGATGCTGCTCCTTGTATTTCAGGCCACGTGCAAGATACATATGAGTTATCTCACTATTGTATGCAGGAGTCGGATACATTTCTCCGAGATAGATATATTCGCTGCACACGCAGCCTGTTTCTTCAAGGAGTTCCCTCCGTCCGCAGAGGGCATGATCTTCACCGGCTTCAAGTTTTCCGGCAGGAACTTCAAGGGTAACTTTGCGGAAAGGATAGCGGAACTGCCGAACCATATATATTTCGTTGTCGTCCGTGACCGGAACAACACAGACACCGCCGTTGTGAAGCAGTACGTCACGGATCGCACGTCCGCCGTTCTCAAGTTCCACTGTGTCGTGGTTTATGGTAAATATAGGCCCTTTGTATATGGTCTGACTTTCAACAGTCTTTTCTTCAAGATGCATATTGCTGTCCATAATATCAATCCTTTCCAATAAGATTTTCGCAGTATCTGCGTGAAGCTGAAGTTCCGCTACATGAATCATAGCAGTAGAAGTGAGTGTGTTTTTTCTCGCCGCTGTTTTTAAAGAATATCCGGCTGATTATCAGATATCCGGCAAGGAGCAGAATTCCGGCGATAGTTACGATTATGCCGGCGGTAAGACCGGGAGTCCTGTATCTGAACACGATCTCGTTTGTTCCCTCATCTGCCCTGACAGCCATAAAACCGTATGATACTTTTTCAACGTCGGTTTTTTTTCCGTTGACTTCTGCTGTCCATCCGTCGCTGTAGGGAACACTGAAAAATACAAGCTGCGGTTTATCAAGAGTGATCTCTGAACTGAATCCGTGATGATCGTAACTGAATGCGGAAGAAGAAATCGCCTGTTTTTCCTTGCAGATGCGGATATAGTCATCTTTTGTAAGCTCGTGTTCCGGTTCATATTTTTCAAGGATATCGGAGTATTTTTCAATTTGCTTATCGCTGAGCACAAGAGCATCTATTAGAAGTTTTTCACGGCAGATATTCTTTTGCTTTTCGGCATCCCTGGCAGAAATGTAAGTGTCGTAGCCAGATCCCATTGGGATATACAGCGTGTTTTCGTATATCTCGAAATAATCGTTTGATTCCTTGTACTCAAAGCCGGGGAGAAGCTGTGTGATATCGGCGTTGCTGAAATCTTTTTCGTTGGAATTCTGCTTTGAAGAGATTTCCGATGACAGTTCGTCAAGTTTTTCATACGGCTCTGCATAACGGATATCCCGGTAATAGTATTTTACGGAAAAGAGTCCACGCAGTGTATAGTGATCCGGATCGGCACGGGATGCAACATCACGGTTAAGACCGATATCCTGGTAAAAATCCATAATGGATGTATTTACAACGCTCTGGAATGCTCTCATATTCGGAAGTCCCCAGAGCATGGAATAGTTATCGCAGTTTTCTGAAATGTCAATGCGGAAGAAATTGTCTTCGCTGACCTTTTCACAGACAGTGTCCTTGCCTTTCACGGCGGAATCCACGTAAAGCCGTGCATATTTTACCGTAGAAGCGCAGTAGTACACAGAAGTGCTTATACATAAAACGGAAGCAGCGGCAGTCATCCAGATACCAAGTTTCATGAACGGACGTCCTTTTTTCCTGAGTATGAAGATTATTGCAGATCCGGTAAGACAAACGGCAGCAACAGCTATTACTATCCAGAAATACAGCGGATCAGAGGGAAGCCGGAAGAAATGCCGATTTTCGTTTTCGTCGATAGTCGGCAGACATCCGATAACGGCAAAGGCTGTCAGGACGGCTGCACATAATTTCCAGCCGAAGCGGAGATCGGACTCTGCATCGTCCAGAGATACGGCAGTCATCATTGCGAATATCAGCACGGGCATATAAAACCAGCGTGCGTAGTAGTAGGAGTTCACAGCCTGAAAAAGGCTGTTCAGAAATGGAACGAATGCGCAGATAATGCAGCACACAGAGAGTTTTGAAGCCCAGTGCTTTCTGCGTCCACGCATGAAAGCGGCAACGCCTGCCATTGAGAACAGCGGAAGATATCCGCCGATAGAAGCCCATTTCTCGTAGTCCGAAGAGAAGAGATTAGGACTTGCCGGCGTATCCGGAGGCATGAAGAACGACTGGATAATTCTCGGGATAAGCGTTTTATCATGGTAAAGAACCATATCTGTCCCGTAGGCAAAATTGTTGACACGATGATTTGTAACAACAGCCAGAGCAGACGGCAGCAGGATAAATCCTGCGATCATAACTCCGATGACAGCTTCAAAGAGCAGACCAAAGAATTTTTTCCATGAAGTTTCAAAGTCAGGAGCTCCCATGCGGATAAGGTAGTACAGTATAAGAAATACTGCCTGACCTGCGAAAAAGTAGTAGTTCAGGATAGCCATGAAAGCAACGGCAGCTGCAAAAACGCCTTTTCTGCGGTTGTTTATATTCTCCTCCATTGCGATGAGCATGAGGGGAAAGAAAGCTGTAACGTCCTGAAAATGATTGAAGAAAATATTAAAGCACTGAAATCCGGAGCAGGCGTAGAGAAGTCCGCCTATAAGAGCTCCGTTCTTGCTGCGGACAAAACGCCTGATATAGGCATAAGCCGTCAGGGATGCCAGACCGTGTTTTATTGACAGAAGAACCGGCATTGCAAAGGTTACAAGTCCTCTCGGAAGAGCCGCAGACAGCCAGAAAAAAGGACTTCCCCAGAGATAGAAAGAGTATGAGGTCATGAAATCCGATCCGAGATCGGTAAGCCAGTTCCAGCCGAAAGCTCCGCCGCTGCGGACGGTATCGTTTGCCATATTGTAGAACGGTATCTGCTGGGCATTGTAATCTCCGCAGTAAACGAAATATCCGTGATTGGAAATCATTATCGGTAATAATGGCAGCAGCAGGCACAGTGTACCCAAAAGAAATGCTGCCAGATATTTTTCTTTTGTACAGCGTGAAAATGCACACGTTTTTTTTGACATTTCAGCCTCCGCATAATATGTATATATTTACTTATCTATTATAACACATTTTTTCAGAAAATAAAAGGGGGTTTTAAAAAAAAACAGAATTTATTTTTGCTTATTTCTTTCATTTAGATAAAAGAATAAAATATTTTCAGGATATTGCATTTTGTATGGAAATGTGATATAATATTAATGTTGTCCCAATAGCTCAGTAGGATAGAGCGGCTGCCTCCTAAGCAGCAGGCCGGAGGTTCGACT
>OIYT01001394.1_pt1 | contig 17317 bp, 11 predicted proteins | sample 1588201 | NCBI WGS metagenome assembly OIYT01 (sample SAMN03283260) | human gut metagenome | biome: human-associated habitat; material: feces | host: Homo sapiens | place: USA | collected 2013
CAATAGAAAAATCCAAATTAAATAAAAACGGACTCCGAAGAGTCCGCTTTTAGAGAGGGGATATCAATCTAATTTTTCTGGAAGTTCCGGTATAATACCAATAAGGAACTTCTGGATAGAAAGAGCGTCATTATTTGTAAGACCTGAACCATTGTCATAAACGTCAGCATTGATTTTGCCCTGTTTTGTAATGTGTGATGGGTCAGTTCCGTTAATGCCGTACACGTCCGGATTTCCGATACTCTGCATTACGAGTACAGCATCGTTGATATAAACTGTGCCGTCGCAATCTGCATCTCCCCAGACAGTTGATTCGATAGGAGCTGTAGTCGTGGTGGTGGTAGTAGTAGTAGTAGTTGTTGTTGAGGTAGTTGTTACAACGGGCGGCTGATTTTCTTTTGCCATTACTGTATAGTTGATAACAGATCCGGTCATGCCGTTAGTGCCTAAATTAACGGAATCACCTTTCTTTACATCTTTTTTATATACGTTGAAGATAACGTCGTTGCTGCTGTTGGCGGTCATATCTGTTTTTGTCCAGCTGCCGAGCCATGAGGGTACAGAATTATTTGCTTCAACTCGTGTGTCGAGGAGAATATATACAGTCATATCCTTTGCTGCGGAGAAGTGACCCAGATCACCGGAAGCATTTTTGGAATCGCAGGCTGTGAGGATAGCCTCCGAACCGATAAGCTCATCGGGAAGAGCAGTATAGGTGAAATCACGGTCGCCGTAGATGGAACTGCCTATGTTCACATCAGGTGCGATTTTCCAGTCGGAGCGGTTATCGGTGTCCTGAACGATAAGCTCCTTGAAAAGATCGCCGTTTATGGGATCAACTTTGATTTCAACTATCCACTTCTGATCGGCGCTGTCATTGCATTCCCACTGAATTGCGCTTGTGCCGTTTTCCTTGGAAGCGGAAGTAATGCCGACGCAGCTTGCGTCTCTTGTTGCTTTTGTGCAGATAGTATATGTTCCGTCGTCATTTTTAACAAACTTAAATGACTGAGCATCGCTGTTTGTGTCGGTGTAGATTCCGATATTTGCTCCGTTATCGGTTTTGCCGTAGTCCAGATCAAGCATATATGTCTTTCCGTCGCCGACTTCTGAGTAAATCTTATAGTATCCGCCGCCTGCATCAACGAGAGACCAACTTTGTCCGAGATCCGACTGGATAACGTCTGTACCGGCTGCTGCCGTTCCGCCTGAAACTTCAAGGTAAAGACCGCTGTTGACGTTCTTGAAACGATATTTTTCAGCAGTATTAAAGGCTGTTCCTTCTTTGAGAGGGGAAACAATGCCGTTGGTATTTACTACGCCTTCGGGTCTTGCAGGAAGATCATATCCCGTGCCCATGAAGAAACTGGTGTGCGGAGGCTGGTTGTAAGCGGTATTCTGCGAGGAAACCTGCATACGGTATTGCGCATCGTGCATGAGGGTAGTGATGCGGTAATCTGTAGTGTAGGGTGTACAGTAAATTCTTACACCGTCGTTTGTAGATTTTCTTACTATAAGTTCTTCACGCCAGTCGCCGAAGATATCGGCAGAAAGGCAGGGATTGGCTTTTGTTGAATTGTTTACAAGACATCCGTCCGTTGTGAGAAGTGTGGATATTTTGTAGTCGCTGTTCATTTTTGAGATAGTTGCAGGGCCGTTGTTGCTGCCGTCAAGAAATTCTCTTTCGAGGTCGCCGTCCCAGTAGGAGAAGAAGTTCTGTGCTCCTTTGGCGGTTGTGATGACCTGACCGCTGGCGTTGAGAGTGCCGCCGGTATAGGGTCCCCAGTATTCAGAGCCGGGGTTTGAAGCAAGTATGTTGTCTGCGGCGCAGCGTCCCGTATCCTTTGTACCGTTCTGGTGGAAAATAGTCTTGCCTGTTTTTGCCTCTATAAGGGTACATCCCCAGCCGGATTTTTCATCTTCATGGCATACCCACAGTTCCAGACCGTCTCTGTCAGGTTCGAGATCTCCGAGATGCATGGCATCGCCGTGTCCCTGATCGGTATTCCAGAGAATCTTTCCGTTGTCGTCGATGCAGGTAGGACCGTTTACTATTTCCTGACGTCCGTCACCGTCAACATCGGCAGGCATACTGTTGTGATTGCCGTCACCGTAGCCGGCTGCGGAGGAGTTATTGCCTGTATCGTAAGTCCATTTTTTAACGAGTTTTTTGTTTTCAACGCCGTAGCAGGTAGCGGTCAGTCTGGTATAGTAGCCTCGTCCGGTAACAACGCAGGGATGAACGCCGTCAGCGTACATTACAGAACCCCAGAAACGGTCTACACGGTTGCCGTATTTATCGCCCCATTTGCTTACGTCGCCACGGGCAGGTTCGTAGTTTACGGTGTCGAGAGCTGCGCCTGTTGCACCGTCGAAGAGGGTGTAGTATTCTGGACCGTCAAGTATATATCCACCGGAATTGCGGTAATCTTTGGAAGCGTCGCCTATAACTTTTCCGGTGCCGTCAACAGTTCCGTCTGCGGTCTTGCAGGTCATTTCTGCTTTTCCGTCGAGATCGAAGTCGGCAACGTAGAACTGTGTGTAGTGAGCGCCGGCACGGATATTCTTTCCGAGGTCGATGCGCCATACCCTTGTTCCGTCAAGTCTGATACAGTCAATGAAAACATTTCCCGTAACGCCTGACTTTGAGTTGTCCTGGGAGTTGCTTGGATCCCATTTCAGGAAAAGTTCGTACTGACCGTCTCCGTCAATATCGCCTACAGACATATCGTTAGGCGAATAAGTGATGCCGGAAGCCGTCGGCGGCTGCATGGGAATATCAAAGTAACTGTTGTTTGATATGAGGCGGCAGTTATCGGACTGAACTGATTTTCCGCCGACAATCGTATCTACACGATAAGAGGAAGTACTTTTGCCGTCCTTATCAAGATAGCAGGTGGATTTTCCGCTTTCACTGGTATATATCAGTTCGCCGTCACGATAGAGTCTGAAAACGGCGTTGTCGTCGTCGTTGGCAAGGAAACGCCAGCTTATCAGCATTCCGGAGCCTGTATTTATGGCAGATACGCCTCTGTCCAGATATTCAAGAACATTTGTAGTCTGTGCAGCAGAAACATCAATAGTTCTGACATTTCCGGAATTCTGAACCGGAACGGTCATGGCAGATGCTCCGATAAGCAGAGCAGACACAGATGCCGTTATTTTTTTTATTTTTTTGTTCATATTAATTCCCCTTTGAAATTTTGAAAAAAATTTTAGAATTCTCTGCAAATATTTCCTATGTTTTATATTATACACATTTTTTTAAAACTTTGCAATATATTATTGTATCTTTTTAAGAAGATTATTTTTAAAAAGCAGGATAATTATGTAAAATAGTCTTGCAAAATCATTCTTAATATGATATAATAGTATATATCAACCGAACGGAAAGGAGGATGTTATGAAAAAAAGACTTCTTATTGGTGTTGTAGCAACCGAATGTTTTGTTGATTATCAGGAAGAAATACTCAGGGGCATAATTTCTCAGGCCTTTAAAAGCAATACTGATATTGCAATAATATCGACTATGCACAATTTTTATTATGATTCCGCTCATAATAATACAGATAAGTATATATGCGATCTTATTCTTTCCGACAAATTCAGCGGATTCCTTTATTTAAGAAATGTATTCAATGATGTAAAGGTACAGAAATATATTGACGATCTTCTCATTATGTCCGGCAAACCGGTAATGCTCCTTGATTCTGACGGGCACAAGAGTTTTGAAACGACTGCAATTGACGACTGCTCCGCATTTGAAAAGCTCACCGATCATCTAATTGAAGTTCATGGGCACAGAAAAATATATTGTCTTACAGGTCCGAAAGGTATGTTTGTGTCCGAAGAACGTCTTAACGGCTATAAGAATTCCATGAAGCGTCATGGTCTTTACTGCGGCAAGACGTTCTGCTTTTACGGCGATTTCTGGAAAAATGTTCCGAAACGCTTTGCGTCCGATATCATAAACGGAGTTATCAGCCGCCCTGAAGCTGTTGTATGCGGAAACGACATTATGGCTGCCGAACTTACAAATGCACTTATATCCGGCGGAATACGTGTTCCGGAAGATATCGCCGTGACGGGATATGATGCCTGTGAGGAGGCATTTAAGAACGAACCGGCTATAACTACATTTAGCCGACCGAGTTTTCAGCTTGGCGCAGAGGCTTTCCGTCGGCTTTACAGAATAGTTACCGGAAAGATATGCAGTAAGCTCCCTGATGAATACGGCAGGATCTGCCTTGGAAGAAGCTGTGGATGCAAAGGACAGTACAGTGTCAGCCACAGTAAGATCCGAAAAGAACAGGTCAATAATAAGCTGGAGGCATATCTGTTTTACGGAGATATGTTGTTTGATATAACAAATGCCGGAAGCTTGTCCGTTTTTGCTGATAAACTTGATAATTATACCTATTTTATATATAAATTGTCAGGATTGAAAATCTGTCTGACAAAAAAATACATAGAATCTATCACGGGTGCGTATAATGACGAACTCAGCTTTCATTGCGGCGATGAGGTCAGAGTGATACTTTCAAAGGGCGTACGTTGCCGTGAATACGAGGATACGGGCGACTATTTCAGTTCTGCGGAAATAATACGTGAATATGACAAAGACAGAAAATATCCCATAGCTTATTATATTTCGCCGCTTCACTATAATGATAATTTCTTTGGCTACAGCGCAGTTTCGTTCGGAAAAAATCCTATGTCATTCAGCAAACTGTATCTCCAGTGGATAAACTACGTAAATGTGGCTCTTGAACAGGTTCGTATCAAGGGAATGATGTCAAATGCTATAAAGATGAATTGCAGCAGCCAGATACTCTACGACGAGAGTACCGGACTCCTGAACAGAACCGGCGTAGAACAGGAACTTATGCGGAACGGGGAACTTTTCGGCAATGCTCCGTCCACGGAGTTTATTACCGTAGAACTTACCGGTATTAACAAGATATACTACAGTATCGGCGAAAAAAAATGCAGCAGGATAACCGCTTCGTTCGCCGATGCGCTTAAAAGATGCATCCGTGACGGCGAGATCTGCGGCTTGTGGAACAGCAATACACTTTGTGTGATCTCCAATGAAAAAGAACGTGCGGCGGAGATCTTTGAGTTCCTGCGCAGTGAGGTACACGAAAGTCTTTTCTCTGAAAATAATTTCAGCATAGATTTTTCAGTCGGAATATTTAGCGTAAAGCTTACTGATGAGGTCAATACCGGTGTTGCAGTTTATCAGTCAACGGTCAACAGGCTGTACAGCTACAACAGTGAGGAAAACAGCGATAATCCGCAGTATGAAAAGCTCTGTGCCTTGAGAAGCAGTATTATGAAAAATCCTGCATTTCCGTGGAAGATCAGTGAGATAGCCGCAAGTCTGTATCTGAGCAAAAGCTATCTGCAAAAGATATATAAAACTTTCTTCAACAAAAGCATTATTGAAGAAATGATCGGATTTCGTCTGGATATGGCAAAAAAACTTCTTGAAGAAACTCAGATGACCGTTACGGATATTTCCAGAAAGTGCGGATACTCTTCCTATAATTACTTTGTACGGCAGTTCCGTGCCAATGTGGGATGTACTCCGCTGGAATACCGTGAAAATCATTTCACAAATATCTCACGCTGAACGCCTATATCGCCTTCAAGCTGATATGTCACGGTATAGGTAAGGGATTCTTCTGTGTTTTCCTCGGTGATCGTTCTGTTAAGTATTTTTTTGTCTTTCAGAAAATTTTTTTCATAAAGATATATTTTTTTCATAAGCCGCTCTGAAAGCTGATCTTTGGTAAGGGTCTGCGTATGTATCTTCGTTTCGGAAAGTTTTTCCTTTTTGATGCCTATCGGCAGCTGCTTCCCGAAAATTTTCAGATAGCTTTCAGTCGTCTCTGAATCGGAACTTTTAAAGTCGTTTTTTGTGAGATACATAGGTATTTCAAGACTGAAAAGACAAAGGCGGCGCTTTGTGTCTGTTTTTCCGGTATTATCTTTCTCTTCCGTGACATATTCGCCGCTGAATGTCAGCGTTTCTTCGTATATGCCTCGTATCTCACCCATTGCATGGTGCAGCGTACTGTGACCGGTATCGTCAGTTATCACTCCGGTTACAAGCATAGTTCCGGCAGGAACAAAGTCTCCGACCTTGTGCATGAGCATACCGTCAAAAACCGAAGTATAGGTTATCTCTGCATCCTTTGAGGACACAATGTTGCAGGGGATTCTTTTGAGTTCCGTTTCCGGCTTTTCCACGACTTCCGTAACATCAACAACAACACGATTGCCCGTATGACGTATAGCTGCCCAGGATACTCCCTGTACCATGACACGCAGTTCGTTTTCACAGTAGTGAAAATCTATGCTGCTGAGGGGAGTTCCTTTTTTTATGTTCAGTTCCTCAAGTGCGGCAAGGATGGCCTTGTCGCTTACGCTTGAATTTCCGTTTATCTCTATTGATACAACAACATTTGAAAAATAAAGCGAAGAAGCAATGATAAGCAGTACTCCGAAAATAATGCCGAAACGCTTTCTGTAACGCCGCAGTTTCAGGGAAAGCGTTTCGTATTCGGCGGCGTTCAGAACGATACCGTACAAGGCAGCAAGACTTTCGGTTTCTTTCAGGTCGCATCGGCGTATATCGGCATAGAGTACGTCCTTTTTGACGTATTGACCGCTGCATCTTACAGAACTGCCGTGCAGAGCATTTATAAAACCGTACAGATCATCCCCGAAAGCGTTGATTCTTATTTTTCCCGATATTTTGTTTTTCATTGTTCTCACGTCCCCTTTCGATAAATTCAACTTTAGATATTTTCCCTCTTACAATAAGTCCTTTGGCTTTGAAGTCGTAGGCACGAAGATCATTTCCCCAGATCTGTATATAAAGTCCTCCGGAAACCAGCCGCATGAAGATCTCATTGTATTCCTCTATTCTCTTGCAGTTTTCGATAAGGAGTTCATGGTTGCAGTCAAAATATATCTGCGGATTCAGATAAAAAGCATCCAGTCCTTTTTCTTTTATCCTGTTGAACAATCGTATCACCTCTCATAATTCCTTACTTCCAATAATATGATTAATCGGGTGATCTTTATGAAAAAAATAAAAGAAAAAGGTTTTTTCTGCCTGAAACTGGTTCTTCTCGGAATGGCAGTATATTTCTGTGCCGCCGAGACCTGTCTTGTAAAGAAAGCTGTATCCGACGGCGTGGAACGCTGTCTGACGATAGTTATACCGTCGCTGTACGCTATGATGATCGCAGCGGTCATGATAACCAAAAGCGGCGTTCTCAGCTATATGCCGGGATTTGTAAAGAATCTTGGCAGAGTACTTTTCGGTATGGGCGGAGAGTGTCTGCCTGTATTTTTGTTTGGTATGTTTGCCGGATATCCGGCAGGAACGAGAATGATAACCGAACAGTACTCTTCCGGTGAAGTCTCAGCCAAAAGTGCTCCGCTTCTGTGCGGAGTATGCTTTGGCGCAGGGCCAGCCTTTGTATTCGGCTGCATATCCGGCGAGCTTTACAGTTCCGGTCTGCCCGGAAAGATCATTATTATTTCTACAGCTGCCGCAAATATTATCATGGCATTCGTCATATCTTTCTTTCTCAGAAAATACGATGCCGGCAGTAATGATATCCGGAAACCTGTCCGCATAGACGGCATTCTTCTGACGGAGTCGGCAGCTTCGGCAGGGCGTACAATGGGAGAGTTATGTTTTATGGTAACGGCTTTTTCCGTTATTACTGCAATGCTAAGTAGTTTCGGAGTGATTTCCGCTGCGGCAGATTTTTTTTCAAGAATAACAGGATTTTCAGAAGAAGTTTCCGGTGCTTTCATTCCGGCTGTACTCGATATAACCGCTGTCCGTGGTCTTCCGACAAATAATTACGCTCTGCTGCCGTGGCTTTGTGCTCTTGTTTCTTTCGGGGGAATATGCGTGCTATTTCAGGCATCGGCTATCATTTCCGGACGTTTTTCCGTTCTGCCCTTTGTTGTTATCAGGCTTGCAGCTTCGGTTCTGAGCTATTGCATTTGCCGGATTATCATGCCGTTTATGATAAGCGAGGAGATAATTGCAGCCGCTTCCGTAAATGTCAGCGCACATAGCGCCCCGTCCTTTGTGCCGTCGCTTATGCTGCTGTTTATGACGTTCATTATAATGGCTGAATATGACAAATTAGTAAAAATTCAAAAATAGTATGGAAATTACATGGAAAGTGTGTTATAATAATTATATATCATTTATGAACAGGAGTTGTTACTGCCAATGAAATATAAAAGAACAGAGATTGCCGATAATATCGGCTATTCATCTGTAATTGACGAAAAGTTCAAAACGAGCTTTCTTACGGTAAGATTTATTACAGTTCTTGACAGGAATACGGCATCTGCAAATGCACTTGGCATAAGTTCTCTGTCAACTTCAAGCAAAAGTTATGAAACTATCGCCAAGCTCAATGAAAAGCTTTCCGCTCTGTATGGTGCTTCCCTGAGCACTTTTACAAAAAAAAGAGGAGATGTTCAGGTTCTTGGAATGGCATCATCATGGATAAACAGCCGCTTTGCCATTGACGGGGAAGATCTTGACGGCGAAATGCTGGAAATCATCCGTGGCTGCTTGTTTGAACCGAACGCAGCTGACGGTCAGTTTGAAGCCGATATGTTCCGCATTACAAAGAAAGATCTTCTTGACCGCATCGACGCCGAACTGAACAATAAGCGTGGATATGCAATTTCAAGAGCCTCCGAAACGGCTTTTGCAGGAGAACCGGCTGAAAATGCCTGCTGCGGTTCAAAGGAATCGGCAGAGGCAGTTACTTCTTCCGAAGCTTTCGCTGCTTATAAAAAACTTCTTGAAACGGCGCATATAGAGATATTTTACGTTTCCTCCGCAGATAACGACCGTATTCCTGAAATGTTCCGCAGTTCCTTTGCCGGCATAGACCGTGTTCCTGAAAAGGTGGAATTTGAAAGTCTCAGTCCCGTAAAGGCGGAAGTTGCCGAAACTCAGGACGAATTCGACGTGAATCAGTGCAAAATGGTAATGAATTTCAAGTCGGATTGTCAGGATAAGTACGCTCTCAGGCTTGTAAGCACCATTCTCGGCGAGACACCGGTGTCAAAGCTCTTTGTTAATGTACGTGAGAAACTCAGTCTTTGCTACTACTGCGCCTGCCGTCTGATTCCCTCAAAGGGTGCGGTTATGATCGACAGCGGTGTTGAAAAAGACAATATCGGCAGGGCAAGAACTGAGATACAGGCTCAGCTTGACGAGATCTGCCGTGGAAATATAACAGATGACGAACTTCAGAGCGCTTTTCTTACATTCGGAAATTCTCTTTCTCAGGTGGGAGATACCCCTTCATCCTATGAGGGATACTATTTTGAATGCTTTTGTTCCGGAAATATTATTCCTCCGGCAGAAAAACTTGAGAACTATCTGGCTGTGACAAAAGAACGTATCGTTGAGGCTGCAAAGTCATTGAAGCCCGACAGCGTTTACCTTATGCTCAGTAAAGGGGAGGCTGAATAATGGAAAAGAACATTCTTACAAGCACAAGAACAGGGGACAGCTGCATCCATGTAAAACACAGCAGCGGTCTTGATATCTATATCTGCGAAATGCTGGGATTCAGCAGCGTTGAGGCTCTTTTCGGCACAAAGTACGGCTCTGTAAATACCATGTTCAAAATGAGGGACGATAAGGAATATACCGTCGTTCCGGAGGGAATAGCTCATTTTCTGGAGCACAAGCTCTTTGAGAACGAGGACTGCGATGTCTTTGAACTTTATGCAAAGACGGGAGCTAACGGCAATGCCTTTACTTCATTTGACAAGACCTGCTATCTCTTTAACTGCTCCGGAAATTATCAGGAATCTTTGAGGATTCTTCTGGATTTCGTCCAGAAACCGTATTTCACTCAGGCGACCGTGGACAAGGAACAGGGCATTATCGGGCAGGAGATCAAGATGACAAACGATAATCCGGAATGGCGTGTTTTCTTCAATATGCTGCGCTGTATGTATCATAATCATCCTGTAAAGATCGACATTGCCGGTACGGTGGAGAGTATCGCCAAAATCGACGCCGATCTGCTCTACAAATGCTACTACACTTTTTACAATCTCAATAACATGGTGCTTTCAATAGCCGGAAATATCAGTGCAGACGAGGTTCTTGCAATATGCGACGAGTGTCTTAAACCATGTGAGGACAAGGGTCTGGAAACAGTTTTTCCGGACGAGCCGGAGTCGGTGGTTGAACCGGAAATCTACGAAATTCAGCCGGTGGGAGCTTCTATTTTCCATATCGGATATAAGTGCCGCCCGTGCAGCGGTCATGAACGGCTGAAAAAAAATATGACGGCTTCTGCTGCCGTTTCCCTTATCTCTGACGCTTCCACTGAAATGTACAGAAAACTGCTCGATGACGGAATTATTAATTCAAGTTTCGGCGGAGAAGTCTTTGCAGGCGACGGCTACTTCTCTGTAATATTCAGCGGCGAGTCGGATTCACCGGAGATCATTCGTGACAGTATAAAGGAAGAAATCGGCAGGATGCTCCGTGAGGGCATAAACGAAAAGGATTTCCAGCGCATAAAGAAATCCGCATACGGCATGGCTGTCCGTGAACTTAACAACGTTGAAGTGGTGGCAAATCTTATGATAAGCTCACACATGGACGGTGCAGGACCTTATGATTCGATAGAAGCACTTTCGGAAATGACATCTCAGGATGTTCTTGACTTTATCCGCAACGAACTTAAACCTGACAAGCTTGTTATGTCAGTGATAAAGGGAGAGTGAAGAAAATGACGGCAGTTGAAAAAATAGAGGATCTTAATAAAATATCTTTCCCGAAGCTCGGATGGAGCTTCAATATCAATCCGACGGCATTCAAAATAGGAAATCTTGAAATACAGTGGTATGGTATTCTCATTACTCTCGGATTGGTTCTTGCAGTACTGTACTGCTTCCCGAGAATGAAGCGTTTCGGCATTGATTCCGACAGGGCGGTCGATGCGGTTATCGGCGGCGTTATCGGCGGAATTATCGGCGCAAGAGCTTATTATGTCATATTCAACTGGAGTGAATATAAGGGCGATATCAAGGAGATATTCAATACCCGTGGAGGGGGGCTTGCTATCTACGGAGGTATTATCGGAGCGGTTCTGGTCGGACTTCTTATATGTAAGATACGCAAGGTAAAAATGCTTCCGATGCTTGATATAACTGTTCTTGGTTTCCTCATAGGTCAGGGAATCGGACGCTGGGGAAATTTTGTAAATCAGGAGGCATTTGGTTCTAATACCGACAGTATTTTCGGAATGACCGGCGGAAGAATTCAGGCAAGTCTTGACTGGGAATCTACCTATATGTCCGGTGAAATGTATCAGAAAGGAACGGAAGTCTTTGCTGATTACGCCGTTCATCCCTGTTTTTTGTATGAATCTCTCTGGTGTATACTCGGATTTGTAATTCTTGCTTTGTGGTCAAAGCGCAGAAAGTATGACGGTCAGATCTTCCTCATGTATCTTGGCTGGTACGGTGCAGAAAGATTTTTCGTAGAGGGTCTGAGAACAGACAGTCTTATGCTTGGCAATATCAGGGTATCGCAGATGCTTTCTGCCGTACTTTTTGTCGTTTCGGTCACTTTGCAGATAATATTATTTTTCAGGCGCATGAGAGATCCGGAAGCGTTTGTGCTTTATGCCAACACCGAAGAATCAAGGCAGCTTATTGAGGAATCACGGAGAAAGCGCATGGGAATGCCCGCCGAAGATATACGTACCGGCGATGAAGGCGGCGATGATGAAGAATTCGGCGACGATTTTGATGATGACGATGATGATGACGTGAATTCTGAAGACAGTGATGTTGATGATACTGATTCGAAGATCATAGAGGATAATAAAAACAAGGAGGATAAATAAAATGGCACAGATAATTGACGGAAAGGCAGTTTCGGCTGCCGTAAAACAGGAAGTTGCAGAGGAAACCGCAAGGCTTAAAGAGGAAAAAGGACTGAAAATAGGTCTTGCAGTTGTTATTGTCGGAAATAATCCTGCTTCAAGGGTTTACGTAAATAATAAGAAAAAAGCGTGCGAGACGGTAGGATTCCAGTCTTTTGAGTATGCTCTGGACGAAAATACAACTCAGGAGCAGCTTCTTGATCTTATAACGGTACTTAATCGTGACGACAGGGTAAACGGTATTCTGGTTCAGCTTCCGCTTCCTGCGCATATCGACGAAAAGAAGGTGATCGACGCTATTTCACCTGACAAGGATGTTGATGCTTTTCATCCTATTAACGTAGGAAAGATAATGATAGGCGAGTATGCATTCCTGCCCTGTACACCTGCCGGAGTTATGCGCCTTATTGAGAGTACCGGAACAGAAATATCAGGAAAGCAGTGCGTTGTTATCGGCAGAAGCAATATCGTTGGCAAGCCTATGGCAATGCTGCTTCTTCACAAGAGCGGTACTGTAACTATCTGTCACTCCAAAACGCAGAATCTTAAAGAAATCTGCCTTGGTGCTGATATTCTCGTTGTCGCTGTTGGTAAGGCAAATTTCGTTACAGGAGATATGATTAAGGAGGGCGCTGTAGTTATAGACGTGGGAATGAACCGCCTTGAAAACGGAAAGCTTTGCGGCGATGTTGAGTTTGAATCTGCCGAGAAAAAGGCTTCATATATCACGCCTGTTCCCGGCGGAGTTGGACCTATGACTATCGCCATGCTGATGAAAAATACTCTTACTGCCGCTAAACAGCAGGCTGGTATAGAGTAAGATCTAAAAAACAAAAACAGCCCGAAATGGGCTGTTTTTTTTAGATTATTATTCAGAAACAGTGGTCGCTGCCGCGGTCGTATTTGCTTCTCCGCTGCCATACATTGATTCAAGGTCGGTAAGACTTGTTATATATTTCCAGCCCTCTTCCTCTATCTTTACAAGACATTCCGTATCTGGCTTTTCGTTTCCGTTCTGATCTACGACAGTACACTGGAAACTATATCCTTCGGCAACACTTACGCTGTCAACGGTAACTCCCATGGAAGCTGCATAGTCGATAAAATACTGACTTGCCCAACCAAGCTGTTCTTCGTTAAACGGCGTCATTTCATTAATGCTTTTTATATAAGGAACAGTGCTTACAAGGTCAAGATATTCATTTTTTCCGTTATTGTATTCAAGTACTCGCTGTCTGTATTCATCCTTTTCGATCATATTATCAATTATAGGCTGGATATACATATAATTAAAAGCAGCTTCTCCGGAATCTCTGGTGTAGTTGAGACGGAAGAATTCCTTGAGAGCTTCTTCGGCTGAATCTGCCTTTTGCGCTTCCCCTTGGTAATTTACCGTGCTGCTGGATTCTGTAGTTTTATCGCTGCTGCATGAAGTTCCGCAAAGTGCCATGACACCGCATAAAAGAATTAGAGATAATCTTTTTTTCATATTCCTTCTCCTTTATCAATAAAGTCTTTCGACGGTATATCCCTTGGCTTCAAGCAGATCGTCAACGCCCCTGCTGCCGGCAAAATGCATTGCTCCGACCATAAAGAAATAGTTATCGCCGTTTTCCAGAAATTCGGCAGCTTTGTCAGCCATGCCTTTGTTTCTGGAGTAAATTATTTTTTCGTTGTATTCCTCGTAGTCGTCAAGCAGATCTTCCGGAAGATCCTCATCGTCGTCGTCGGCGTCTTCCATTTCGTCTATTTTTCCTGATGCCCACAAATCGTAAAGTTCTCCCAATGATTCGGCAACACTTTCCAAATCCTGAAGATCTTCCGGCAGTTTTCTGAGACAATAATCGGCGTATTCGTCGGAGTATCCGACAAGAGCATCAGCCTGTATTTCAAGTGTTTCAATGCTGATTATTTCCTTGCCGTCCTTTTCAGCCATGTCAATAAATTTTGAATCAACGCCGTCGCTGGAGAGATTTTTTATGCTCATAATCGCTGATTGTTCTATTTGATTCAGCCAAAGTCCCGGCATATAATAATCAAGTACGCCTGCATACATTCCCAGATCTGTAAGACATGATTTTCCGGTTTCGTATGCTTCTTCGGAAATATGATCGCTTATTTTTGTTCCGTCAGTATAGAGTGTGTATTGAAGCAGTTCCTGCGCACCTGCTATATCTTCCAACTGACGTATATCGTATTCAACGGCAACACCGCTGCTGTTTTCGTATACGTCTGTAATATAGTCGGGCAGTGAGAATTTCTCTTCGCTGACAACGTGGATAGTGCCCATGAGATAAAGCTCATTGCCTGAATCAGGATCTGTAGCTTTCCAGAGTGCAGGAGCGGGTGTATCTACCGTTATATAGTCGTTTATATCAGGTGTTTCGCTGTCGTTTTCATCATCAGGAGAATCGGTTTCTTTTTCTGTTGATGCTTCTGTTTCTTTTTCGGTGCCGGTTGTTTCTTCGGCTGCTGATGTACTTTTTTCTGCGGAGGATAAGCCGCTGTTTTCTTTTTCGCTTTCTTTTTTGCCGCATGAGGCAAGTGAAAGAATCATCGATGATACCATAAAAATAGCTGTAAGTTTTTTCATTTGTCTGCCCTTTCTTTTTATGTGGTCTGTATTACTTATATTATTTTATCACTATAAAAGTGATTTGTCAAGAACCATAAAATTCCCCGATACTTTTGCATCGGGGAATTTTTAAAAATCAGACTATAGGATTAGTGATTGGCATAGGCATCTGCTGCGGAGCGTGTTCGCTGAAGCCATCGTTCTTTACGACTTCAACACGGTTATAGCAATCCATGCCGGTACCGGCAGGAATAAGCTTACCGATAATAACGTTTTCTTTAAGACCGAGCAGTTTGTCGCTCTTTCCTCTGATAGCTGCGTCTGTAAGAGCCTTTGTTGTTTCCTGGAATGAAGCGGCTGACATAAAGCTGTCGGAGTTGGAAGAAGCCTTGGTGATACCCTGGAGCACCGGGCTGGTCTGTACGAGCTGGACATCATATTCGCCGGCATCAATTCTTGCCTGAAGCTCTTCGTTGATGATGTCAATTTCCTTGCGGTCAACAAGCGTTCCGGGGAGAAGATAGCTGCTTCCGGTTTCCTCAACCTTGATCTTCCTGAGCATCTGGCGAACGATAACTTCAATGTGCTTGTCATTGATATCAACACCCTGTAAGCGGTAAACTTTCTGTACTTCGTTAATAATATAGTTCTGCACTTCCTGTGTTCCCAGGATATTGAGAATGTCGGCAGGGTAGATATTTCCTTCAGTAAGACGTGTACCCTTTTCGATATACTCGCCCTCCTGAACACGGATCTTGAGGTTATACGGAATCATATAGCTTTCGGAGTCACCTGTTTCATCGTTTGTAACAATGATATTTCTGGTGGTTTTGATCTCTTCAATATGAATCTTTCCTGAAAGTCTTGAAAGAATAGCCGCACCCTTGGGACGTCTGCTTTCAAAAAGTTCCTCAACACGGGGGAGACCCTGTGTGATATCTTCCGCATCGGCAGAAGCAACGCCTCCGGTATGGAATGTTCTCATTGTAAGCTGTGTACCGGGTTCACCGATAGACTGAGCTGCAATGATACCAACAGCTTCACCGACAGAAACGATATTGTTGTTTGCCAGATTAGCACCGTAGCACTTTGCACATACGCCGGTTCTTGCCTTGCAGTTGAGTACGGAACGTATCTTGATCCTTTCAACGCCTGCATCAATGATCTTCTTTGCATCAGCATCGTTTATCATCTTGTTGCGTGAAACGATAAGTTCACCGGATTCGTCACGGAGATCTTCCGAAAGGAATCTTCCGACAAGACGCTCTCCGAAAGGCTCAACGACTTCGTTGCCGTTTCTGATCTCGTAAACTTCAATACCGTCTGTAGTTCCGCAGTCCTCTTCACGGATAATAACGTCCTGTGAAACGTCAACAAGACGACGTGTCAGATAACCTGAGTCAGCGGTACGGAGAGCAGTATCGGCAAGACCCTTACGGGCGCCTCGTGATGCGATAAAGTATTCCAGAATGTTCAGACCTTCACGGTAGTTGGCTCTGATCGGGATTTCAATAACCGTACCTGAAGTGTTGGCAATAAGACCTCTCATACCGGCAAGCTGACGAATCTGAGAAATAGATCCACGGGCGCCGGAGTCAGCCATCATCCAGATAGGATTGTACCTGTCAAAGTTTGCTTTAAGAGCCTTTGTTACATCGTCCGTAGTATTTGTCCAGAGAGCAATGATCTTCTTGGTTTTTTCCTGAGTGGAGATGTATCCGTACTCGTATTCGTTTGTGATCTGTTCAACTTCCTTGTCAGCTGCGGCAAGAATCTCTTTTTTCTGCGGAGGGATAGTAGCGTCGCAAACGGCAACGGTAAGAGCCGCTCTTGTAGAATATTTATATCCCAGAGCCTTGATTCTGTCAAGAACCTCTGAAGTTGTTGTTGTGCCGTGAATCTTGATGCAGCGTTCGATAATATCTGATAGCTGCTTCTTGCCTACCAGAAAAGCGATTTCAAGATCAAACTGTTTGTCAGAGTTGGTTCTGTCAACATAACCCAGATTCTGCGGGATGTTCTCGTTGAAGATAAGACGTCCTATTGTAGCGTCGATTATCTTTGAAACCTTTTTGTCACCGATATCTTTGGTTATTCTTACCTTGATATTGGCATGGAGAGATACATCGTGCTCGTTGTATGCCATAAGCGCTTCGTTTACGTCACGGAATATCTTGCCTTCGCCCGGTTCGCCCGGCTTATCCATTGTCAGGTAGTAAGAACCGAGAACCATATCCTGCGACGGAACAGCTACAGGCTTACCGTCGGATGGCTTAAGCAGATTGTTTGCGGCAAGCATAAGGAAACGTGCTTCTGCCTGAGCTTCTGCGGAAAGGGGAAGATGTACAGCCATCTGGTCGCCGTCGAAGTCGGCATTGAAAGCGGAACATACAAGAGGATGAAGCTTGATTGCACGTCCCTCGACAAGGATCGGCTCAAATGCCTGAATACCAAGACGGTGAAGCGTGGGGGCACGGTTAAGCATTACGGGGTGATCCTTGATAACGTCCTCCAGAGCATCCCACACCTTGTTGTCGGCACGGTCGATAAGCTTTCTTGCTGATTTGATATTGGCAATCGCCTTTTTGTCAACGAGTCTTTTCAAGACGAATGGCTTGAATAGTTCGAGAGCCATTTCCTTTGGCAGACCGCACTGGTACATTTTAAGTTCAGGACCTACAACGATAACCGAACGGCCGGAGTAGTCAACACGCTTACCGAGAAGGTTCTGACGGAAACGTCCCTGCTTACCTTTAAGCATATCCGA
>OIYT01001396.1_pt1 | contig 17289 bp, 25 predicted proteins | sample 1588201 | NCBI WGS metagenome assembly OIYT01 (sample SAMN03283260) | human gut metagenome | biome: human-associated habitat; material: feces | host: Homo sapiens | place: USA | collected 2013
CAGCGTGGCCAGGGCCTGCGAGATTGAGCGGATGCATCCAGTGGAGCCGGAGAAACCCGAGCAGGAAGGCCGGGCGGCGGTAAAGAAGGGAGCGGCGCGCCATGATCAGTGAAAAGGGTTTATGCAAAATCCTGAAATCCGCCTACAAGGGCGGCGGCTACACCATCATTCCCCAGACAGTCCAGCAGGACGGGCCTGCCGGGAAATGGCGGCGGAACGAGATCATCATCAACGGCGCCACCTGGGCGGTGCGCTGCGAGACGGTGGACCTGCCCGGCGAGGCGGCGGTGCAGATTGTGAAGGACGCCGGGTACCTGCCGGTGGAGGCCATAAACATCCAAAAGGGCGCACCGAACCAGCTGGTGCTGGAGGAGGTGGCGGAGCAACGCCACGACCTGCTGCGCCGCCAGAACACAGACGCGGTACGCATGAGACAGATCCCTGTGATCTTCCGGGAGCGGTGGCAGCTCTACCAGACGGAGGAGGGCAAGGTGTTCGCCTTCGACCTGGAACTGCTGAAACTGATCGACTTCAAGGAGGTGGAGCCGGACGTCGCTATGACCGCCGACGGGCACCTGGGCATGTTCACCTGGGGCAGCACCGCCGTGTACCTGGCGCCGGGGCGGTTCTCTCGGGCCAACGAGGAAAAAATCCTGTATATTGCCGGGTTGGACTGGGAGAACCAGATCAGCACCGACGACCCCGTGGCCAACGTCAGCTTATTTGACGCGAACAGGGACGAGCCCCTAGCGGAGCGGGAGGACGGATGATATGAGCGAGTGTCTGGGATGGCTCACCAACTGTCCGGCGAGCGATATTAACTTCAAAAGTAACCTGAAACGAGCAACCGCGGCGGAGGTTCGGAAGGCCTTGGAGATCATCGAGGGCAAGCCGAACACCAAGACGAAGGAGAAGGTGCTGCGGGCGGCCCTGAAAAAGAAGGAGGCGGCAGAGCGTGACGGTGTTTGAGAAGGTCACGAAGGACCGGGAGACGCTTGGAGAGGTGTTGACATCCCTGCAGGCAGTCAATACTCCGTGGGACGCCGCCTTCCAGAAGGCCTACTGCGACAAGTGCGAGCTGGAGGACTGCGACGCCCAGGGATGCCCCCACCAGGAACAGCGGAACAACCCGCTGTGGTGGCTGGGGCTGGAGGCGGCGCCGTGAAGAAAGACAACGTAGAGCAGCGGGCCGTGAAGATCGCGGCGAAGGTCATGGTGGCTGCCGGCCTGTGCCGGTATGACACGGTGGACAAGTGCAGGCGTGCGTATGTGACGGAGGCCACCTGTGATGCGTGCGTCCGCGCCTGGCTGCTGTCCAAGGCCAAGAAAGAGCTGCGGAGCGAGCAGCAATAGAGATTTTTTGAGGAGGCGACACTATGGAGAAGATCCGGTACAAGTACGAGGTGAGCGACTGCGGCGAGACGATGGCGGGCAGCGGGGAGCTTACGGAGATCATGAGTTATATTGCCAGGCAGATGCAGATCATCCACACGAGACTGTGGAAACAGTGCCCGCAGGCGGCCGCGGAGTTCCGCAGGTGCATGGCTGCGCTGATCCTGGATCCGGCCAGCCTGGCGTGGGAGGACACGGTGCAGAACACAAACGGCATCGACTTTTTCCACGTATCGGAGCAAAACACGCGGGGGGGGGTAAACCATGAAGGCCATCTACAAAAAGCCGGGTGAGCCGGCGGAGATCGTGGACATCGAGAACACGCTGGAGGCAATCCGGGACGCCCTGGGCGGATGGCCGGAGGGCTACCCTATCGCCGTAGACGCCTGCGTCCTATGTGACGAGGACGGGCGCGGGAAGGGTCTGCCCTTCAACACTGTGGTCTGCGGGCTGGACTTCGTGGGCCCCATCCTGGTGATGGGCGGTACGGACGACTTCGCGGACCTGAAAAACCCGGAGCAGGTGCTGGAGCTGTTATGGCCAAAGAAGTGACGGGCCTGGACTGGCGCGACATCCCAGGCTACGGCGGCGCCTATCAGATCAGCCGGGAGGGCGAGGTACGTTCATGGCGGTACCGCGGGGAACGGCGTATGAAGGAGCCTCGGCCGCTGCGGCAGTACGTGACCCACCGAGGACGGGAAAGCCGCCGGCGGGTGGTGAAACTGACAGATGAGGCCGGCCGGGCCAGAGAGGTCTCTGTCCTGGGTCTCATGGTGGATGTGTGGCTGGGCGGGAGACCGCCTGGCCTGGTCCCCTACCACCGCAACGGGGACCTGGGGGACCACAATGTGAACAACATCGGTTTCGCCACCCGGGCGGAGCTGGGGCGGCTGACGGGCACCAGCGCGTCCCGGATGCCGGTTGCCAAGGTCACGCCGGCCGGGGAGATCGTGGCGGTATACCCGAGCGCCAGGGCGGCGGCCAAGGCAAACCACATGAGCTACCAGGCCGTGCTGGACCGCTGCAACGGCAAGGTGAAGAAGCCCTACGCCCTGGACGGGCACACGTACATATTCGACAAGTGAGGAGGGGCTATGGACTTCCCTGATAAGCACTACAACATCATTTATGCAGACCCGCCCTGGCGGTACCGGCAGAAGGGCGGGCCCAGGGGCAAGCGCGGCGTGGCTGCGGCCCACTACGACACCATGACCACGGAGGAGATCTGCGCCCTGCCGGTGCAAAAGCTCTGCGGGGGGGGGTACGCTGTATGCCTTCTCTGGGCCACGTTCCCCAATATTGAGGATGCCCTGCGGGTCATGCGGGCCTGGGGCTTTGAGTACCGCACCGCCGCCTTTGTGTGGGTGAAGAAGAACCGAAAAAGCGGGAGCAACTTCTGGGGCATGGGCGCATACACCAGGGCCAATGCGGAGGTCTGCCTGCTGGGCGTGACGCCGGGTACCCGGGCCGGCACGGCCGTCCGGGATCACGGCGTCCACCAGATCGTGGAGGCACCCTTCCTGGAACACAGCCGCAAGCCGGCGGAGGTTCGGGAGCGGATCGTCCGGCTGCTGGGCGACGTGCCCAGGATAGAACTGTTTGCAAGAGAACGAGTGCCAGGCTGGGACGCCTGGGGAAACGAGGTATGAAGATGCTTATTCACATCATGACCACGGAGAAGGGCTGGGACACCGAGCGGCACATTGAGGTGCCGGACAACGACAAGCTGCTCCAGGCGCTGCTGCGGACCGTGAAGCGGTACGAAAACGCCCCCCGGGGGGGGGTAACTGAAAATCAGCCGCCGGCGGAGACGCCGCCGGCAGAGGAGCCCGCCCCGCTGCCGGAGCCCCCGGCCGGGATGCACTTTGAGGAGCCGGGCTACCGGGGCTTCCTCCTGATCAGGTGCGAGGCGTGCGGCAAGGTGTACGCCTACAACGCCCGGGAGGAGACGCAGGAGTTCGCCTGCAGGGACTGCGGCCACGTGACGCCGCTGCGGGACATAGCGGTGGCGGAGCTGCGCTGCCCGGACTGCAAGAAGTCATGGGTCTACAAGACCAACCTGACGGACGCGGAGGTGTTCTGCGGGTGCATTGCCTGCGGAGCGGACATGAGATCCCAGTGGAGCACCAAGCTGAAACGGTACGCGCCGCAGGGATAAGTGCAAGAAAGCGAGCACTTCGGAAGGGGGAATAGGGTGTTAGAAATTACACCAATGACGCTCAAAGAGGCAAACGCTTTTGTGGAGCAGCACCACCGGCACCACGGTCCGGTGGTGGGACACAAATTTTCTATTGGATGTTCAGATGGAGAGAAAATCGTGGGTGTTGCCATAGTGGGGCGTCCGGTGGCGCGGCACCTGGATGATGGGTGGACACTGGAAGTAAACCGCCTTTGCACGGACGGGACCCACAACGCCTGCTCAATGCTCTATGCTGCGGCGTGGAGAGCCACGAAGGCCATGGGCTACAAGCGACTGGTGACATACATTCTGGAAAGCGAAAACGGCGCAAGCCTGCGGGCGTCTGGCTGGAAATGCGTGGGGCAAGCTGGGGGCCTGCGCTGGACTGGTAAACGACGCCCGGAAGTAGATTTGTGCCCGGCGCAAATGAAAATCAGATTTGAAAAAGGGGATCTCTATGGATAATACGAAAATCGACTGGGCGGACATGAGCTGGAACCCGGTCACGGGCTGCTGGCACGGCTGCTCATACTGCTACGCGAGACGGACGGCCCTACGCTTTGGCGGGCATCTGCCGGCACCGCTGGGCGTGCCGGGGACGATGAAGGACAATCTGGCGGTGCTGGACAGGCCCATGAAGGTCAAGCGGCCGGACGGGAAGATCGTGCCAGCCCCCTACCCCTTCGGCTTTGCGCCCACTTTCCACCGCTACCGGCTGGGAGAGCCGGCCCGGAAACGGCGCCCGCGGAACATCTTTGTCTGCTCCATGGCGGATCTGTTTGGGCGCTGGGTACCCACGGGCTGGATCGTGGAGGTGCTGGACGCCTGCCTGGCGGCGCCACAGCACAACTACCTGTTTTTGACCAAGAACCCGGAGCGGTACATACAGCTGGACGACCTGGCCCTGTTGCCCAGGCGGGAGAACTTCTGGTACGGCACCACGGCCACCCAGGAGGGCCAGCCCTACTTCTTCTCCAATATACACAACACCTTTGTCAGCGTGGAGCCCATGACGGGCCCCATCTTTCCCAGCGAGGACGGGATCCTGGCGGACTGGGTGATCGTGGGCGCGGAGACCGGGACACGGCGGGAGAAGGTGAAGCCGGAGCGGGCCTGGGTGGAGCAGCTGCTGCGGGACTGCCGGGAGGAGTGCGTCCCCCTGTTCATGAAGGGCAACCTGGCGGAGACCTGGGGCGGGGAGCTGATCCAGGAACTGCCGGAGGGACTGCGCCATGAGTGAGTACGGAGTGATCGCCGCCATGGGCGTGTGCATGTTCCTGCTGGGCCTTGTCCTGGTGGCGTTTGACCGCTGGAACGACCGGCTTTTGAAGGAGAACCAGATGCTGCGGCTGCGGCTGGGAGAACAGGAGGACGTGGAGGTGCGGATCAGGATCACAAGGAAAACAACCATTCCCCTGCTGGACGTGGGAAAGGTGTACGACGCGCAGACCGTGACGGAGTGCGGAGACGAGAAGATCTACTTCATCCATCACGCCGGAAACTACCTGGGCATCCGCGCCAGGGACTGCGAGGAGATCGAGGAGGAAGCACATGCAAAGTGAGGAGATGCTGCGCCTGGAGATCGCCCAGCTGGAGGCCGCCGGCCGCCGGTACGGGGCGTTTCTGCAGAGGCGCCGCGAGGAACGCCGCAGCCGGGTCTGGGGGCATATCCGCCGGGCGACTATGAGACAGGAGGCTGGCGAGGGATGCGAAAGAGAGCAAACCGGGAGCTGATTGCCCTGACGGCGGAGGCCCGCCGGCGGGGCATTACATACGGCCAGCTGGTGGCCTCCACCACTGAACACCAGCGACAGGAGATCATCGAGCGGTACCGGGAAAAGCGGAGCCGCCCGCAAAAAGAAACGTGAAGGGAGTTTTCCACATGTCAAGTGCAAGAAACCATCAGCGCCGCTCCCACCGGAGTGAGAAGGCACATTTCGTATGTGTCAACCAGATGAAACAGTTTGCGCCTGCGCCTGGCCAGTTTATGGCCCCACTGCCGCTGTATCTGTTCCGGGCCGCCGGCAAGCACCGTCAGGGCCGGATCCGGCGGGCGGCGAAAGCCGCGGCGAAGTAATCGACACCGGCGGAGGAAAGGGGGTGCCTGCGTGTTCCGCTATAAAAAGTCGATCCCTGTCAGCTATGACCGGCAGGGCTATATCTACTTCACGTCCAGGCTATACCACGAGCTGCCGTCCTGGGCCCAGCAGAAGATCCTGAACCTGTGCCTGGAGTGCGGCGGGGAGTACTACCAAGCCCTGTTTGAGTTCGTGACGACGGACGCCGGCGCAACGGGCGTGTGCACACGGCACTACCTCTCCAGGTCCACCCTGGAGCGGGTGGTCCGAAAATACTATGAGAATTTTCCGGCGCGATTGTAACATGCGGGCCGCTCCATAGCTGGGTAGACCACCCAGAGGCCCGCCCTCCTTTCTTTTATATATGACCACAGCCCGGTAAGGGTCACGCCCCGCTCGGCGGGGCGCTCCAGTGCAATTCTGGTGAGCCGGGATCTCTCCTGACACCGTATGGAAGGCGCCGCGCTGCGGCGCCTTCCATAGAGCGCCAGAAGGAACGGAATAGGACCACTTATTTTAATACGCGCGCGCACGCGCGTATTCGGGCTCGGTAGGGGCCTAACTTTTCAACCGCAACCCGGAAAAAGAAGAAAAGGAGGCCATCTGCATGAAGGAGGGGTACTGGGTAGTGCGCACCTATGAGGCGGGACCCGTGGGAGAGAAAACAAAGTTTTGGATCCCTGGGGTCCGCTCCGACAGGCAGACCAGGCGGGAAAAGTCCGAGATCCGCAAGCAGGAACAAAACGAGTACTCCGCCGTGAAACAGATGGCCCGCCTGATCAACGCGAATTATGGCCCCGGGGATCTCCTGCTGGGCCTGGACTACTCCGAGGAGGGCATGGCCCGGCTGCTGGCCTGGGCAGAGAGCCAGGGTGCCGACCTGGAGACAGCAGACGAGGCAGAGCGGATGGACTTCATCCGCTCAGCGGCGGAGCGGGAGATGCGGCTGCTCCTCCGCAGGGTCAAGAGAGAACTTGACAAAACCGGAACCGCTTTACGATATATCGCCATTACCTCCGATATGGACGGAGACACGGGAGAATCCGTGCGGATCCACCATCACCTGGTAGTCCCGGCGGAGGTCAGAGACGCCTTCGTGGAGAAGTGGCAAGGCATGGGCGGCGTGGACTGGGAGCTGCTGTCCGGCCAGGAGGACTACACACCGATTGCGGAATACTTGGTGAAGCAGGTCCGCAGGGTGCCGGACGCCAAGAAGTACGTAAGCTCCCGGAACCTGGTGCGCCCCCAGCCCAAGGACCGGGTGGCCCTGACAGACGCGGAGCTGCGGGTGCCCAAGGGCGGGAAGCTGCTGCACAGAAACGAGTTTCAGCCGGGCCGGGCCCAGTACATCCGCTACGTGCTGCCCGAGGACCGGCGGCCGCCCAGGCCGTCGCCTGGCAGAAAAACGGCATAGAGACGCAGGGGGGAAGGCTCGGGCCGCATGGCCGGGGCTTTGCCTGCATGGAATTTTTCGACACGACAACGTGCGCGCAGGGGGGCGCACACGCGCGGGCCCGCGCACGCGCACGCAAGAGGACAGGAAACCCGGAAACGCTTGTGTATCAAGTGTTCCGGGGATTTTTTGGCCCTGAAAAAGTTGACGATTCAAAACACGCCGCTTTTGCTACGATAATAACAGGCAATATGTAAACCGCGGCCGAAAGGAGGGGCTGCGCCGTGAAAAGAGGCAGGAAGAAAGAGTACACCGCCGACGGCCTCCGCCGGGCGGTGGAAAAGTATTTCCGGTCCATCACCCGGGAGATCACCGTGACGGAGCAGAAGGCCACGGGCCGCCGGGACGAGAAAGGGCACATGATCTACGAGGAGGTGCCCGTGATCAACAGTCTGGGCAAGGAGGTCCGGGTCACGGAGTACATCGTGCCGCCGTCGGTGGCGGATCTGAGTGACTTCCTGGGCATCCACCGCTCCACCTGGGACAATTACTGCGATAAGACCAGGTACCCGGAGTTCGCAGAGACCACGGAGTGGGCCAGGGCCCGCATGCAGGCCTGGAACGAGCGGGAGCTGGTGACGCGCAGCGGAAGGGACCTGAAAGGCATTATTTTCAACTTGGAGAACAACTACGACTACCGGGAAAAGCAGAGTTTGGACCTCTCTGGCGGCGGGATTGAGGCGTACCTGCAGAAGCTGGCGGAGGGGAAAGCGGAGACGGAGCTATGAATCTTCTGAACGTCAGAGAGTACATGGAGACGTTCCTGAAAATCAGGACCAAGGACGGCGAGCTGGTCCGCTTTCGCCTGAACAAACCCCAGCGGCGGCTGTATGACGCCGTGAAGGCCCAGTGGGACGCCGGAAAGCCGGTGCGGATCATCGTCTTGAAGGCCCGGCAGATGGGGTTTTCCACACTGACGGAGGCCCTGATCTTCGTGCTGACCGCCACCCGGTTCTATATCGAGAGCATGATCGTGGCCCACAAGGACGAGGCCACGGCCAAGCTGTTCAAGATGTCCCAGCGGTTCTATGAGAATCTGCCGGAGCCGGTGAAGCCGATGCGCCGGGCCAGCAACGCCCAGGAGCTGGTGTTTGACCGGCCGGCCAAGGCCAAGGGCGACCGGGCAGGCCTGGGCAGCAGCATCCGATGCGCCACCGCCGGCGGCAGCGGCGTGGGCCGGAGCTATACGCTCCAGTGCCTGCACCTGTCGGAGTTCGCCTTCTGGCCGGGCAATAAGCGTGAGACCTTTACCGGCCTGGTCCAGGCGGTACCGGACCGGCCAGGCACCGTGATCATCGTCGAATCCACGGCAAACGGCTACGACGAGTTCAAGCACATGTGGGACCGGGCGGTACAGGCGCAGCGGGACGGAACGGACGGATACGTGCCTATCTTCTTCCCTTGGTTCGAGATGGACGAGTACAGGCGGCCGCCCCTGCCTGGATTTCAACGGACGGCGGAGGAGCAGGAGCTGGTGGAGACATTCGGTCTGGACGACGAGCAGCTGGCATGGCGCCGCTGGTGCATTGAGACCCAGTGCGGCGGAGACCTGAACCTGTTTCACCAGGAGTACCCGGCCACACCAGACGAGGCCTTTATAGCCACTGGCCGGTGCGCCTTCGACAAGGAGGCTCTTGTGCTGCGGCGGGAGCGGGTGCGGGAGGTCCAGTGGGAGCGGGGCGTGTTCCGCGTCGAGCGGGACCTGGCCGGCAAGATCGCCAGCTGCGAATGGCACCAGGACCCCAAGGGTCCGATACGGATCCGCAAGCACCCGGAAAAGGGCGTCCCCTACGTGATCGGCGGCGACACCGCCGGCACCGGCAGCGACTGGTTTGTGGGCCAGGTGCTGGACAACCGGACCGGCGAGCAGGTGGCGGTGCTGCATCACCAGTTCGGGGAGCGCATGTACGCCGAGCAGATGTTTTGCCTGGGCATGTACTACAACGAGGCCCTGATCGGCATTGAGACCAACTACTCCACCTACCCGGAGATGTGCCTGGAGGACCTGGGGTACAAGAACCTATACGTCCGGGAGCGGTACGACACCTACACCGGCAAGATGGTGGACGCCTTCGGCTTTGAGACGACGCCCGGCACCCGGCCGGTGATCGTGGACGGCTTGAAGGACGTGGCCAGGCAGAGCTTGGAGACCATCTGGGACTACGACACCCTGGGCGAGATGCTGACATTCGTGTACGACGAGAACTGGAAGGCCCAGGCCGAGGAAGGCGAACACGACGACCTGGTGATGGGCCTGGGAATCGCCCACCGGATCCGGCACCAGCAATCCACGGCGGCCACGTCTGGCCAGGCGGCCGCCAAGGCCAGGTGGACGGCTGATATGTGGGAGGACTACAACAAGGCGTCCCCGGCGGAGCGGCAGATGATGATCCGCATGTGGGGAGAGCCTGCCAGATAGGAGAGACAACATGAGTGAGAAGAAAAAGCGGGATAAGCCGGCCAAGCTGGACGTCTGGCAGAAGCGCCTGGCGGACAGCAACAGCGCCTACTCCGCCCAGGTGGCCAAGATGGACGACCGGGAGCGGCTGTACTGCGGGGACCACACCCTGGCGCCGCTGGTGCAGGGGGACACTCGGCGGGACGGGCAGCCGAAAAAGACCAGCCACGTCCGCAACATCATCTTTGAGAACATCGAGAGCCAGGTCAGCTCCTCCATCCCCCAGCCGAAGGTGACGCCGCGGCGGAAGGAGGACGAGCACCTGGCGGACGTGATCGAGCACTTCCTGCGCAACGAGCTGGACCGCCTCCCCTTCGAGACCATGAACGACATGGCGGAGCGGACGGTACCTGTCCAGGGCGGCGTGGGCTTCTTCGTGGAATGGGACAACGCCAGGCGCACCCATGACACGGTGGGCGAGATCGGCGTCAGCGTGATCCACCCCAAGCAGTTCGCCCCGCAGCCGGGGGTGTACACCGGCATTGAGGACATGGACTGGTTCATCCTGAAGATCCCCACCACGAAGGAGACCGTGAAGCGGAAGTACGGCGTGAACGTGCGGGACGAGAGCGAGGCGGAGCCGGACGTGCGCGGCGTGGACGGCACGGACACCACCGAGGACGCCATCACCCAGTACGTGGGCTTTGCCCGGAACGACCAGGGCGGCATCGACCGCTACTCCTGGGTGAACGACATCGAACTGGAGGACCTGGAGAACTACCAGGCGCGGCGGCAGCCGGTTTGCAAGAAGTGCGGCCGGGTGCGCCCTCTCCCCGGCCAGATCATCCACAACGCCGTGCAGGACACCCTCTCGCCGGGGAACCTGCTGCCGGATCCGGCCCGGGGATTTGCCGGCGGCCTGATCCCCCGGGAGCTGGGAGAGCGGGAGATCGCCGGCCGGGCCCTGGCGGACCAGCTGGCCCAGGGCGCCGCGCAGCCGGTGGAGACGCCTGGCGGCGGAGAGCCGGTGGGCGTCCTGGCGGGCGTCAATGTGGCGGCGGAGCAGCCGCCGGCGGAGCCTGTGCACTATGACGGCGGGCCGTGCCCCTGGTGCGGCTGCAAGGACTTCACCAGCGCGGAACAGGAGTTCGAGCAGGTGATGCTCCCCATCCGCACGCCGGCCGGCACGGAGATCCCCGGCGCGGAGCCAGGCCTGGACGACATGGGCCAGCCGGTGCTGCGGCCCACCATGATCCCCTTCTACAAGCCGGATCTGTTCCCCATCATCCTGCAGCGCAGCGTGTCGGTGTACGGCCAGCTGCTGGGCAACAGCGACGTGGACGTGATCCGGGACCAGCAGAACACCATCAACCGCATGGAGCAGAAGATCATCGACCGGCTGGTGAAGGCCGGCACGCGGATCACCCTGCCGGACAAGGCCAATCTGCGCACCGACCCGGAGGACGGCGAGCGGTGGTACATCGGCAACGCGGCGGACAAGGCCATGATTGGCCTGTACGACTTCAAGGGGGACCTGGAGTACGAACTGCTGTACCTGGCCAACGTCTACGAGGAGGCCCGGCAGATCCTGGGCATCACGGACAGCTTCCAGGGCCGCCAGGACACCACGGCCACCAGTGGCAAGGCCAAGGAGTTCTCTGCGGCCCAGGCCGCCGGCCGGCTGGAGAGCAAACGGGTGATGAAGGACGCGGCCTATGCCGCCATCTTCGAGCTGATGTTCAAGTTCGCCCTGGCCTACTCCGACGAGCCAAGGCCGGTCACATACAAGGACTTCAAGGGTGAGGCCCGGTATGAGGAGTTCAACCGCTACGACTTTTTGAAGCGGGACGCGGACGGTGCCTGGTACTGGAACGATCAGTTCCTTTTCTCCTGCGACACCTCCGCCCCCCTGGCCAGCAACCGGGAGGCCATGTGGCAGGAGACACGGATGAACCTGCAGACGGGGGCCTTCGGGGACCCCTCCTCCACGGAGACGCTGATCCTGTTCTGGGCCAAGATGGAGGAATTGCACTATCCCGGCGCCGGCACCACCAAGGCCTTCCTGGAGGACAAACTGCAGCGGGAGCAGCAGATGGCGCGGATGCAGCAGATGCAGATGGCGGCCATGCAGGCCCAGCAGCAGCCGGAGGCCCAGGGCACCGGCGGGCAGCTCCCCCAGGGCATGGTTCAGGCCATTGACGAGCGGGCCCGCCAGGACGCCATGGCGGCGGCCGGAGGCAATCAGACGGGGACTGGTATGTAAGTCTACATACACACTCGGGGGCCCGCCGGAACCCAGCGTAAGCGGATCCGGTGGGGAGAGGCCGAGCGACGGCATGAGCGACATTTCCCGCTTGCGGGGAATTGAGCGATATAAAGTCCGCGAGGACGACACGCAGGCCAACGCGGGAAAATGGCAAATTCGCAGGGAAAGGAGGCAGCACCATGGAAAGCGGCTACATCGGCAAGATCAAGAATGGCGGCACGCAGGTCGTCAAGGCGCCCAAGCAGACCACCGACAAGAAGAAGGGCACGGTCAAGACCGGCGGCGACCTCCGCTCCGGCAAGAAGTAAGACCCACCGCGCCGGCGGCTGCCGGCAATTCCCCGCAAGGGGGACGCCGCATCCGTAAGACGGCAAAGCCGTCAACGGCTGCGCAGTACGCATGGAATAGCGGGAAAATCCACCCGGCCAATGGCCGGCAGGAGGCTATATGGCCGAGATCACAGAGCAGAGAATTTATGACGCCTTCGGTTTAGGCGCGAAAGAGCAGGAGCCCGCCGCCCCTGCACCGGAGGAGACACCGGCGCCCAGCCAGGAAGAAACAGGCGCAAAAGTACCCGAAGGGCATGAGCTGCCCGTAAACGGCAAAGCCGCCAACGGGCAGCCGAAGCAGGAGCCCGCCGCCCCTGCAGGCGAGGGCGCGGGCCAGGAGGGGCAGGAGCCCACCCGGGGCCAGGAGCCCGTCCAGCAGCCCGAGGAGGGCGGCGAGGAAGGCCCTGCGCCGGCGGAGAAGCCTGGCGAGCAGACCGAGCAGCAGCGCCGGGACCACGCCGCCCAGCGCCGGAGAGAGGAGCGGCAGGCCGCCGTGGACGCGGCGGTACAGAAGGCGCTGCAGGAGGAGAGAACCAGATCCCAGGCGGAGATGGACGCCTTCTTCGCAGCGGCGGGGCTGAAGAACACCATCACCGGCGAGCCCATTACCAACATGGAGCAGTTCCGGGCGTGGCGGGAGGCCTTCGAGGCGGCCAGGCTGCAGCGGGACCTGAAGGCCGGCAAGCTGACGCCGGAGACCCTAAACGACGCCATCTCCAAAAACCCCACCGTGAAGGCGGCGGCGGAGATCGTCCGCAAGGGCCAGGAGGATCAGCGGCGCCAGGAGATGGCGGCCGCACAGGCAAAGGTGGACGCGGAGCTGAAGGAGATCCAGAAACTGGACCCCAGTATCCGGGAGGTCCGGGATCTGGTGAGTATGCCCACCGCCAAGGAGTTTTACGAGCTGGTGAAAAAGGGCAATTCCTTCCTGGACGCCTTCCGGCTGGCCAACTATGACCGACTGACCGCCCAGGCGGCGGAGGCCGCCAGGCAGCAGGCCCAGAACCTGGCCCGCAGCAAGGAGCATCTGACCTCCACCCAGGCCAAGGGCGCCGGCGCGGCCACCGTGCCGGCGGAGGAACTGGCCATGTTCCGCCAGTTCAACCCCGGCGCCACGGAGGCGGAAATCCAGGCCTATTACAACAAGTACAAAGACAAGCACTGACCGCCTACGGCGGCGGTGCGGAGAGGAGACAATATGTTTATTCCCGTGAAAAGCGATAACGGCGCGAGGATCCCCTGGGAGTACCTGCCGGCGGCCAAGGGCACCTACAAGGCCGGCCAGCTGCTGAATGTGAGCGGCGGCCAGGTGACGGCCCTGACGGCGGCGAGCGCCACGACCCCGCCCTATCTTTGCATGGCGGACCGGACGGTGGAGGCGGGCGAGCTGCTGCCCGTCACCCGGATCAGTCATGACCACATCTACGAAACCCAGCTTTCCGCAGCGGCGGCGAGCTCCGTCGTGGGCGACAAGCTGCAGGTGGCGGCCGGCGGCCTGGAGGCCGCGGTGCCCGGCTCCGGCAGCTCCGGCACCTTCGAGCTGGTGTCCATGGAGGGCACGGCCAAGGGCGACTTCGTGCGCGGCCGCTGGGTGTAAGACTGCAGAGAGGAGATAAGCCATTATGAAGATCATTTTTTCTGAGGGCTCCGGCCTGAATGACAGCGTGTACGGCAAGTGCCAGGCGCCCATCCGCATGTTCCTGGAGCAGCGGGGGGAGCAGTTCGAGCAGCAGAGCGTCCTGAAGGACCTGTTCCTGATGGGCGACAGCGACAACTACGGCGATCTCATGACCACCATGACGGCCATGAGCGGCTTTGAGCCCGTGGGCGAGAACGGCGCCTATCCCGAGGACGGGATGCAGGAGGGCTACAAGAAACTGCTGGTGTACGACACCTGGAAGGACAGTTTCTCCATCTCCAAGGAGATGATGGAGGACGCGAAGCTGATGGACATGAAGAAGCAGCCGGCGGCCTTCATGACCAGCTACAACCGCACCCGGGAGATGTTCGGCGCGGCCCTGTTCGGCGGCGCCATCAAGGGGGAGAGCTCCGTACTCTACAAGGGCAAGCAGTTCGACATCACCGCGGCGGACAGCAAGAGCCTGTTCAACACCGCCCACCCGCCCAAGGTGAGCGGCGAGGATCAGTGCAATCTGTTCAAGGACGCCTTCTCCGTGGACGCTCTGGGCCAGATGGAGACGGCCATGCACCTGTTCCGGGGCGACAACGACGAGATCCTGGACGTGGCCCCGGACACCATCCTGATCCCGGAGATCGCCAGTCTGAAGAAGGCGGTGTTCGCGGCCATCGGCGCGGACAAGGATCCCGTGACGGCCAACAACGCCTTCAACTACCAGTACGGCCGCTGGACGGTGATCGTCTGGTCCTATCTGAACCAGTTTGTCACCGCCGGCACGTCTCCCTGGGTGCTGCTGGACAGCAAGTACAACCAGCAGTACGGCGGCGCCGTCTGGAACGACCGCGTGCAGCTGGAGGTCCGCTCCACCATCGACGACAACACGGACGCCAACGTGTGGCGGGGCCGCAGCCGCTTCAACGCCACCTTCAACGACTGGCGCTTCGCGGCGGTGGGCGGCGTGGCCGCTGGTTCCGCGCTGCCGGGCTAACACCCACCGAGGGCGGGGGCCTCCTTGCCCCTGCCCTTTTCTTTTACTCGGAGGTTTGCCATGAAAGTATGCGTATATGCAATCGCAAAAGACGAGGAAAAATTTGTGGAGCGGTGGGTGCGCAGCGTGCAGGAGGCGGACGCCATCTGCGTGCTGGACACCGGCAGCACGGACAAAACCGTGGAGCGGCTGGCGGATCTGGGGGTGATCGTGCGGCAGGAGACCGTCTCCCCCTGGCGGTTTGACACGGCCCGCAACCTGTCGCTGGAGCTGGTGCCGGAGGACACGGACGTGTGCGTGTGCGTGGATCTGGACGACGTGCTGCGGCCCGGTTGGCGGGCGGCCCTGGAGCGGGCCTGGCAGCCGTGGGCGGAGAAGGGCCGGTACATGAGCATCCGGGACCGCTGCGGCGACGGGACGCCGGGCACGTCCTTTCTGATGGACAAGATCCACCGGCCGGGCCTGTTCCGCTGGAAGTACCCGGTCCACGAGATCCTGGAGCGGACGGACAGCGCCCAGGGCATCCAGGACAGCCTGACGGTGGACGTGCCGGAGCTGGTGGTGGAGCACATGCCGGACCTGACCAAGAGCCGGGCCCAGTACCTCCCCCTGCTGGAGCTGGCGGCCCGGGAGAACCCCCAGGACGCCCGCTGCGCCCACTACCTGGGCCGGGAGTACATGTACTACGGCAGATGGGCGGACGGCATCCGGGAGCTGGAGCGCCACCTGGCGCTGCCGTCGGCCACCTGGGAGGAGCAACGGGCGGCGTCCATGCGGTACCTGTCCACCTGCCACCTGGGGCTGCGGAACAACCGGGAGGCCCTGCGCTGGGCCCTACGGGCCGCGGCGGAGGCGCCGGAGCTGCGGGAAAACTGGTTTCATGCGGAGTGGGCCGCCTACGTCCTGGAGGACTGGGGCGGGGTGATCTACTACGGCGAGCGGGCCAAGAGCATCCACCAGCGCAGCGCCGGCGGCATCAGCGAGGCGGAGGCCTGGGGCGCTGCGATCCATGACCTGCTCTCCCTGGCCTACTGGCACCAGGGACAGCCGGCGCGGGCCGTCCAGGCGGCGGAGGCCGCCCTGGCGGTGGAGCCGGACAACGAGCGGATCCGGGGCAACCTGGCCTTCTACAAGTCCAGCCTCGGCCCAAAGGAACGGGCCTCGGCAGACCCGGCGGCAGTATGCCGGGCCAGCATGGAAGGAGGCGGCACATGAAGCTCCGGGAGGCCATCGAGCGGGTGGACGAGATCAAGCCCAACGCCTTCTCCAGCGCGGTCAAGACAGACTGGGTGAACGCCCTGGAGGGGCGGATCGCGGCGGACGTGCTACTGCTGGCGCCGGCGGAGGTGAAGCAGCTGCGCTACACCTACCCGGCGGATCAGAACACGGAGCTGCTGGTCGATCCTCCACACGACGACATCTACACCCTATGGTTGGCGGCCAAGATCGACGAGGCCAACGGCGAGTACAACAAGTACCAGAACACCATGCAGATCTACAACGAGCATTTTGGAGACTTCGTGCGCTGGTTCGCCAGTACCTGGGAGCCGGCGCAGGGATATATCAGCGAGGAGGCGAGAGCGAGCTATGGGACTTTATGAGAACCCTCCCTTCTACATCACGGCCTACGGGCTGGCGGTGAAGCGGGGGTATGTGGGTACCCTGGACGAGTGGCTGGCGTCCCTGGTGGGCCCGACAGGCCCGCAGGGCAGCGGCCTGGTGTTCCTGGGCACCTACGCCACCGAGGACGAGCTGCGCCGGGCCCACCCAACGGGCGCGGCGGGCGACTGTTACAAGGTGGGTACCGAGGACGACTATCTGGCCTACTACTGGGACATGGAGGCGGCGGACTGGGCCAGCCTGCAGGTGATGGGCCCGACGGGGCCCACCGGACCGACTGGACCCACGGGCCCCATCGGTCCCACCGGCGCCGGCGGCCCCATCGGTCCCACGGGCAACACGGGACCCACCGGCCCCCAGGGCCCGACCGGCCCGCAGGGACCCACCGGAGAGACCGGCCCCGCAGGCCCTACGGGCCCTATCGGACCCACAGGCACGGGAGACACCGGACCGACTGGACCCCAGGGACCCATTGGTGAGACGGGCCCCACAGGTCCCCAGGGCGCGACGGGGCCCCAGGGGCCCACCGGACCCACGGGAGCGGCCGGACCCACAGGACCGGAAGGACCCACTGGACCCCAGGGCAACGCGGGACCCACCGGCCCCCAGGGACCCACCGGATCCCAGGGCAAGACGGGCGCCACCGGCCCTACCGGCCCCCAGGGCGCCACCGGGCCGACTGGTCCGCAGGGGCCCACCGGCCCCACCGGACCACAGGGGGAGGGTTTTGCCGTGCTGGACTACTATGACACGCTGGCGGCGCTGCAGGCGGCCGTGACGAACCCCCAGCCGGGCGACGCCTACGGCGTGGGCACCGGGGATCCCTACGACATCTACATCTACGGCGAGACGGCGGGCTGGAAGAACAACGGCCCGCTGCAGGGCGCACAGGGCCCCACCGGCCCCGCGGGCCCTACCGGCCCGACTGGACCCACGGGCCCCGCGGG